>Ga0114968_10000711_pt1 | contig 24981 bp, 18 predicted proteins | sample M_130807_EF_Meta_FD_87020 | JGI IMG/M metagenome (GOLD analysis project Ga0114968, IMG submission 87020) | Freshwater microbial communities from Lake Montjoie, Canada to study carbon cycling - M_130807_EF_MetaG | ecosystem: Environmental > Aquatic > Freshwater > Lake | place: Lake Montjoie... | reverse complement strand
GCCGCCGCCCAAGAATATGTCCATTATTTGGTTTTATTTGTCCCGTCGGCGAACGCGCCTGAAACTCCTATACAAATCGTATTGAAATCCCAGGCAGATGATTCGGGGAATTACGCGATGGTATATGAAGAAGGCAGAAACAACGGCGCCACATTTTTTCCGGCACAGAATGCGACCCCCGTTACTACGGTCTAATACACCACATTTAGTTATTATTTTTATCTAAGATTCATATAGAGATGGCTTTATCAAGAAAGAAACAACGACATTCAAAAAGAATCACACTTTCCCATAGAAAACGTCTACCAAGAAAAGAAGGGCTCGGCCCGCAAGTAGTTTACGGAGGCGAGGGCGAATCACCGATCGATATCAAGACGTGGCGAGCCGTGTATTTCAAAGTTAAGAAGCAACATGACCACGATACTGCCCGTCCGGTCGAAACCCCCCACAGTTTCCAAATAAATTTCGACGTCAGCGGGAGCGGGCGGTTTATCAGCACGGAAGGACCTGTGAATAATCCTACGAGCATTGACGAGATTTTTCGCCGATTCAACATCATTCGCCGATTCAACATCATGGAACCCACTGAACGCTATCCAAACAAACTGGAAGAGATTTATGCCTTATTGGAAGGGGGGATGCGCGAACCCGTGACACCAACTGACGCCCAAATCGTTCCCCAAACTGTACCGCCCATGGCCACAGCGGCAGTGGTGCAAAATACGCCCCCGCCTAGCGGGCCTGTCCCCGAAGCACGTCCTGCTCCTGCTTCTGCTCCTGCTTCTGGTCCTGCTCCTGCTTCTGGTCCAGCTCCAACTCCTGCCGAAACTACAGTGCATGTCAACAAGACAATCACGTTAAAACCATTGCCATACGATCGGTCAAATAATGAAGATAACGTGATCGGGGTATCATCGAAACCTAAAAAGAAAACGGTCAGTTTCAATCCTACGGATAAATACCGGGATGCTATACATGTTTTAGCACCTGCGTTTCATAATTCATAATCCTATGTAGAAAGAAAGTCTGTACACAATACCATTATCTATATATAATCCCATCCCCCGTGATATTTCCATATAACCACAATATTCATACTGATTTATGATACATTTTATATCATAAATATATCTCTATCCATATATAGGATCATGAAATCCAAGTCATCCAGACGTACACGCATAAATAAAAGGGACCGTGCATCGTCCAAGTCCAAAAGAAGGACAGTTCGTTTCTACGGAGGCATTGCTGAACGGGACTTTAACGAACTGATGGCCATGTACGACGGAATTAACACGAATGTGAATGAATTCAATACCGGTGTAGACAACTATGATCAAAAGGTCCAAGCGTACCAAGCCGGACCGAATGGTTCCACGATTGCGGCTATCCAGAATTCCTGCCAAGAAGCGGTGGACATGTTGAAAAAGATTGCTGCCACGCTGTTGAATCCGTACCGTGCAAAATTGGACACATCGTGCCGTGAAGATCAAAATATTCCGGGGGAAAATACGGACGTCTTTTTACAGATGGAACGTAACTATAATGCCGTAGTGGATGCCATCGTGGGAAATATAACTACTATTACCACGAACCAAAAGAAGAACGAATATGCACCCATTTATGGCTCGATTGATGCAACAATAGATATAAATGCCCTGAATCGCAGTAAATTCAAGATACAGGGTCCATTTAGTGATATCGGTTCCTTCAAAGAAGAGAAGAAGAAGGAATTAGATGCTGTACGTGTTTCTGGTGAAGAATCCACTGCGATAGATGCGATCCCCCCTGAAAATATAGACGTAATTCCACCCCAAACCCCACCTATTCGACCCACCATTCTTATGGGAAAACTGCCAGCGACACCCAACCCCAATCCCAAACCATCTAACAATGCTGTGGTATCGAATGAGTCCAAAGAACCTACGGCATCCGGACCCATTCCTATTAACCGAGGTAGGCCCCCTTCTGGTTGGACCAAGTTTGGTGGACGCCGGACGTCTCAACGCCGTAAATAAGAATGGAAGAATGGATATACATGTCATCATTCATTCATGATAGAAACCCTCTTCCATCATGAATATAGGATCCTGGGTTCTACGTGGTCTTCATGCCCCGCTCCTGGACCTTCACCGGCACCACGCTGCCCCCCGCCCGCACACGTCGTAACGCGTCGAACCGCGAATTCTTTTCCGTTTCATTTTTCACATAGCCACTCTGGGGATGCGAATTCTTCACCTTGTCCAGGGTCGCCTTCTTCAGCATATCCACGCGCGACGACCCCGACTGATCGTTCAAAATGGCCGATTTGTTGTACCCAATGACCGTGGACACATGGTTCGCAAACATACTCTTAAACATGGGATTTCTAATACAATAAAAAACTAAACTAAGCTACCGTTCCCGTCTATATATATTACCCCTGTTATTTTTTACTACTTGACGGGGCAAAGCAATCCATGATGGACCGTATACCGTTCTTCTGGTTTTGGATATCCACTAAATACCGTTCGAAGAGCAACGTCTTGATCTTGGTCGAACAATATTTTTCGCGTTTCTTCATAAAGACTTCGATCGAATCGCCGTATTCGCGTTCCAACTGTTGAATGTCTTGTTTGATGGGTTTGATCATCGTCAGTTTGTTCTTGATGCGGCAAATCGGTTCCAAGGCGAGCCCAAAGAGTTGTTGCAGGGGCTTCATCAGTTGGTTGGTGATATAAAACGTGTAATCAATCAAGAGACGGTTTTGGATAATAAACTCCGGGGTTTCAATCTTGTCCCCTTGCAACGCTTTCGTCGCCTTGTTCACAATATACACGAATTTCATGCGGTCCCCCGGTTTGGGTTTGTTCCCGGGATCGCGTTTGCCGATGCGCTCGGCCAACACGGCGTGGGCAATCTGCTTGGGGTTCTTATAATGACCACGCAGAGCTTTGGTGATGGCCAACTTGTCCATCGACACTTTGCCCGCAATCAGCTGCCGGAGCGCGTCGTCTAGAAACTCAATGGCCTTTTGAAGGTCGTACTCTTTCATCAAAATCGTGAGAATGCCCCCGTAGACGTCTTTCAAATAGTCACACGAATCACGGCGTTTGAGGGAGAGCCCCATGTACTTCATTTTGCCCTTGTTGGGGTCGGTTTCGTACAACATGCCCACGTAGCGTTTTTTCGACAACAAGATGAACGGCATCAGCGTCTTCTCGTAACTGAGTTCCATCGGCGGTTTCAAGAACTGGGTGCACAATTCGGCCGCGTCTTGCGCGATTTCAATCGTCACCTCCAGCGCCCGTTTGCCGCGGATGTTTTCGCCGCTTTCCGGGTCTTTCAAGTTGAAGGTGAAGAAGACCGAATCCGTGTTGTGCACAATCATGTTGCCGATGCCCGCCGCGAAGTGGTGATTGTCGGTGGTCAAGTCGTAGACATACTCGCTGCCGTAATTCAGCAACACTTCAATCTTTTGAATCATGGACGGTTCGGGGGTTGCCGCCGTATCTTCGTAGGCGTACATGGTAATGGAGCCCGTGATGGAATTGGTTTCCATGTACACGCGGTACCCCATCTCGTGCATGGCAAAGTAGTGTTCGGCGATTTCCACCTGCGACACGTCCTGAGCTCCAAACGTATACGACCCCGGCTTCAAATACTTGGGGTTTTTCAGGTTCATGATACTGCCCGAGACGGATTCGCAGTTTTCGCCCGTTCTCACCATCTTGACATTGTGATGCAGGAGCGGGGTAGTCAGGGTGATGTCTTTAGGAGAAATGGGGACCCCGTCTTGGGTCAAGAGGGAATGGTCGTCCGTCACATCCACGATGGCGCTGTTGGTAACGATACGAATCATCCGCTTATGGGGGGCGAGACGGTGGCGAATGAGGCGGTGAATACGCGTCCATCCGCGCTCCGTCCAACTGTCCACCTGCAACAAGTTTAGTTCACAGAATTCCTTGCCGTCCTCGTTGGTCACCCACCGGTTACGGCCGTACTGTTGGGCGAGTTCCTCAATCGTGCAAATCCGGATATGACGCCCCACGCGCACCGTGACCGGCGTGTAATACGCCACCGAATCGCCGTAAACGTACTCGGCACAGCATTTGACGTCCCCGTGCGATGACGTCGTGTAGTCCAGGTCCCCATATACCTCCTCGATGATGCGCTTGGCGTACGTAATCATGAGACGCCCCGTGGCCGTCGTCGACGCCGCCACGTCCTTTTCGTAAAATGTCGACGTCTTCGCCCCGCACTGTCCGTAGAGCGAATTCGCCGTCACCTTGTAACCGAGCTGCCGCTTGTCCAAGATGTTTTGCATAAACGGGTCCTTTTCCGTCTTGATCAGTTTGCGTGTATCTGACCGTGCCTTGAGCAATTCTTCCAAGATCGCCGGCATGATGGATTTCTGGTGGTTGGGCAACTGGACCCACCGGCAAATCTTTTTGCCCACCTTCTTCTTCTCCGCACGGGCCGCGGGTCGACCCGGCGGACGCTGCCACTTGAACGTGTCAAACTCGACGTCAATGTACTTGTAGCCCAAATGTTCCAAATTGTCGTAGAGATATTTGCCTGTGCGTGGGTCCTTGATGCCCGTCTCGTGGACAATGCGCCCTTCGAGGTCGAACTCCTTGGTCCATACCTTGCTGTCCGGCGACAGGTTGTTGCTGATCATAGACGACGGATAAAGAGACGCATAATCCAGACACGCGACCGGGTTGTCCATATACATTGAACATTTGGGCGGGAGCACAATGGCCCCCTCGTACCCGTCGGCTTCGTAGGTCTTCTCCAGATCCGGCATCAGCGTCTTCTTTTCGCGACATTTCTTGGAAACGTAGCTCGTCAACTTGATACCTTGGCCGCGAAACACCAAGAAGGAGATGGGCACACTGCAAATCCGCGACATCTCGACGTACCCCGTGATCACGTCAATCTTGTTCATCAGGTGGTGAACCAGGTTGCAATCTTGAATACAGTATTTGGCAACCTTGGCGCGGTCCGCCGCCGAACCGTTGGACAAGCGGAAAATATCTTGGGGCGACACGTCGTCTTTGGTCATGCACCATTTGATGCTCTTTTTCTGGTCCTGAAGGTCGGTCTCGTGCCCTTCGACCGACAGCACATACTTTGCCACCGGATCCGTCGACGGTTGAATATCCATGACCGGAAACTTGTACCCGTCGCGATAGTAGTCGCTGGTAAAACTGGAAATCTCGATATGAATGTAGTCGCCCACGTGGAGGCCCGTAATGTTGTTGGTATAGAGACAGGTGAAAGCGGTCCCGTCGCTCTCCGTGACAAATTCCACCTTTTTCACGTCGTCGCGGATAAACTGGCCGGCCACGTCGTCCAACTTGTACGACGCCAAATTGAAATCGCGCCGAAAATACGTGTACATGTCAATCTGCAACCTGCCCGCCATGTTGGGGTACCTCAGGTCGTACTCCCCGGTGGCCAGTACAATCTTCGTGTTTTGCAAATCGGGGACGCGCGGCTCGCGGTAGTCGTCCGTGTCCACCGTAAACTCCGGTTTGCGCGACAGTTGGAGAAACTCGCGACTGCAGTTCATTTCTTGCGAACGCCGGTACATGAACTCGTAATCAAAACCGAAAATGTTGTACCCGATGACAATGTCGGGGTTCTCTTGCTGGATCAACTGCGTCCACCGCATCAACAAATCGCGCTCACTGTGGGTCGTTTCGATGGTGGTACCCGGCACCGGATCGCACGAATTCAGCACCACGCAGTGGTTCAAATAGGGTTCGGGTTCGCCGTACCGCATAAACGTGGACCCGATGAACGTGACGCGGTCACCTTCCAACGCGGGAAACCCGTTGGCCTCGTCCATCAATGCCACATTGAGAATTTGGATTTTGTCGTCGCGCGTGTGGCTCTCGCTGTTCAAAATATCCAAAATAGATATAGTAGGTTGCGCCGCAATGTGGATCGAACTGGCCGTTTTTGCTGGGGAAGCCGTTTTTTTCGTCGTACTTGCCTTGGCATTGCCGTTCATTCCCGGTGGTCGTTGGTGTTTGGACGAGTGCAGTGAGGCCGACGACGTTTTTGACTGTTGAACGTCGACGTCGACGTCATCTTCGACTTCGTACACCAAATCGAGTTCGGCTTCGTGATCAGCACCACCGAGTTCCTCGTCGGCGTCCCCGTCGTCGTCCCCGTCCCCGTCGTGACCCAGGGCATCCAAGGTCGCAGAAGATTGCTCCTTCATTTTTTCAAACATGGATTCAATGAGCAACGCCTTGGATTGCATCCCCTGATCTTCGTCCAATACACATGAATACTGAAAGAGTTTGGGCAAAAGGGACGTCTCAAGGACGGTCTTGCTCGGTGATCCCCCCTTGGGATACACCAGGTCGATGTCGTCCATTTTGCCGTGTCCAAACGCGGCCAGCACGATTTTGGCGATCAGTTCGCGCTGGCGTTCCGCATCTTTGCGAATGAAATCGCGCTGGCGGTCAAAGACGTCGACCATTTGGGTGGTCAACCGCTTGTACGATTTGATGGGCACGGGGAAATCGCCGTGACTGCTGCTGGCCTCAATATCAAACGAACAAATCTTGTAGGGCACCCGGGTCTCTTTCTGGTTTTGCGGGGTCAAATCGTTTTTACTGCAAATGTATTCGTATTGGCACGTGGTGATGAATTCGTCGGGAACGATGGCCTGTTTGAGGGCGATGAAGACCCACCCCGACGGTGAAATGTTGTGTATGTGAAAATACCGGAGCAACGGGGGCAACTGGCTCTCGTAAAGGTCCAGACGCGTGTCCTGGGAAAACAGGGGTTTGAGTACGCGACGCATTTCCTGGGCTGGGGGGGCGGCCCCGGCCCCACTTTTCTTGGCCCGGTCACCGTAAGACTGGACGGCTTTTTTCTCATACCACAAATTGCGTACCCGCATCATGGACATGGCGTTGGGAAAGGTCATCTTGACAAATTTAGACGGTTTGCCCGCCGTGAACCCGTAGAGTTTGTTGTTTTCCACCAATTCCATGCTGACAAAATTGGACTGGGCCGTTCTGCCCCCCAGACGCTCGCACAATTCTTCTTTCAGCCGGTTGACGTGACCCTGGGTCCATTTGTCGCCGACCAACACGTAAAAGAAGGGCTGGTAGTCGGTCACGAAAATGGAGCACGTTTCCCCCTTTTCGTTAATACCGTACATTTGCACCGTGAACGCGGCGGGCGTGTATTTGGACCGACCCGCGACGGTGACCGTGGCGTCGTCGACCGACGACGGGGACGAGGAGCTGCTCGTCGCCCACCATTTTTTTTCGTCAAATACATGAAAATCGATGAGTCGAAACGATTTGCCAACTTTGATGGTCTTTTTGACCGTCTTCGACGTCATGTTGTTCTGCTTGTTTGGATCCGTTGATAACATAGGATAGAGCAATCGGTTTATTTCGTTATTGTTCCTATTGTTAGGCGCATTGGTCATTCAATTTTACACGCCCACGGTTCGCTTCATTTATCCGTTGGAAATATTGTGATATTATAATACGAATTGATCTATTATTTGAATAAATAATTCAAATAAGCCATGAATAGTTTACTTTCATTCTGGCGCGACCGTGCAAAAAAGACCGATGTGGGTCCGGTGCCGTTGACGCGAGCCCCCGGCTCCCCAGAAACCATTCGCACCTTCACCGAGGAAGGGTTTTGCGCAAAAAAACAGTGGATTTTGCCGGACGCGTGGGTCGACCTCTTGAAAACCTACGCACCTTGGTTGTTGATGATCTATGTGGTGCCCCTGGTGGTATGTATGTGGCAATTGCCGAACGAGGATTTCCTTCTGCGCATGATTATCATCGTCTTTTTCGGTATGCTGATCGGGGACATGTTGACCGCCCTGTCACACTTTATCTTTGTCGACCACGCCTTTTCCCAGGCCGAGTTCGCGGTCGACAAGGACGGTTACATGGTCACCCCCGTGATGTACGGATACTCGTCGTGTCACCACATTTTTCCGTTGAACTGGCACGACATTGATAATTTAGGAAGCATGATGACCGTGGCTTTCAACGGACTGGTGCCGTATTTCTGCTTTTTGTGGCTACTCAATACACCGTCGTTACGTATCATGTTTACGGTGGCCATGTGGTGCATCATCCTCTCGCCGGTCACCCACAAATACATGCACGAAATACATCACAAACAGACGATACCTCGTCACATTGATCTTCTGTGGCGCATGGGACTCATCACGGATCCCGAAATACACGTCTTGCACCACAAAGACGACGCCTACCACTGGTCGCTATTCAATGGAATCGGCGACCCCTTTTTCAACGCCATGGTATGGATGATTTGCCAGGTGGGGGGTATTTTTCCCAAAGAGGTGTTCTTGAACAATGTGGACCAATACCGTGAAAAATACCGCACGGATGTGATTAAACTCCGGTTTGTGGGCGACATTGAGGGGAAAATGATCTGCAGATATGATGCGGAAAACCACGTCTTTTATAGGGTAAAGGACGAAGTTCCGGACCTTATGGTAAAGGACCCTACAGTCGTGGACGAAGTTCCGGGCCTTATGGTCGTGGACAAAGTTCCGGACCAAGAGGATCTTTCAGGTAATTGGACAGATGAGATTGGGATTGAGATTGGGATTGAGACAGAGAACAACCTAAACCCTAATCCAGAAACCCCCGATACAGAAACCGAGATTCAATCTGGGTAAAGAACCACGGTATCGACGCACGTGTCTTGCCCTTCCACCCGCAACGTATGCAAAATATGCGAGCCGTGACGTATATGACGATCGGCATCCCCATCCCCATGGGTATAATCAAACGATCTTCTTGGGGTGGAGGCCATCTTGGACAAACAATGAAACCGATATTTTTTCCCCTGGGAACTGTAGCCATGTCCATCGTGGGTCACCGTCAATTGATTGATGGAACACTCCACACTGTCGTCTCCTATATACGTGTATTGCAAGGTGTACAAGGTATGATCGGGCGCATAGAGCGGCAAGATTTGAATGAGACGGATGGGGCGTTCGTCCAAGAACAAATCGTGGGTCTTGGACAAGGATTCAAGTGCTGCAGGTATGCAAGAAAAACAACAACTGGCATCGAACATTGACATATTATACTACTGGCACATATAACTGTTATAATCATAAAAAAATAATATTAAGTCATTTTTATGTGTAATAAACGTTACGAAGACCATATTTACGCATACATTTGTACAGAAAACATTCGCATTCCGGACATGGTTTCGAAGGCATGAATTTTCCCACATTGTCTCCCGTGCCGCAGCGCATCACATACATGTCGGTATTTCGCAGTTTTCCAATGTTGCCCAATTGTTTGACGACATTTCTCTCGGCGTGAATCGTCAGCGTCGAGTACCCCGAACCGCGACTCCGGGTGCCCTCTTTGTTCGTCGCTTCCGCGAGGATGCGACCATGCTGTACAATCAGTGCGATATGCACATTGATCTTGTTGACCATGGACATTTTGAGGTAGCGTTCTTCGTGACGTAAATGATCCACGAATTGCAACTTGCGCTGCGGCATTTTGCGGTAGTGTTCCTCGTAGCGAAACGGATCCACCAGTTGCAATTTGCGTTCGGCGAGATTATGTAGGGTGCGTTGGATGACTAAAAACCTTTGACGATAATTTTCTTTCATTTCTTTCATGCGATTTGCCCGCTCATCCACGATAATTTGAGACTTTCCACACGGATCATCACTGTGTCCGGATTTTGACCCATCCGTGTCCATGTAAAACAGTGGTTTCATATATCATCCACGATATCGGGAACCCGACATTCAATTTTTGCACCTTTGCGCATTTTCTACGGATATAATAATAACAGCGTGCAAATAAACGCCATGAAGTTCAATACAAAATGTGTACTTTTACTCACGGTGGTATTCATATTTTTAGCCATATTTTTGCATTATGTGAACCGTATCACGGAAGAATATGCGAAAGAAGAGGCAGAACAAATGAACGCCATGTACAAACAAGCCTTTGAAGGGTTCGAAGCCTACAACGGGGGGGACCGCGATGGCCTGGTCTCCAAGGACTACGACGAAACCCGGTGCCCCAACCTCTTGGTACATCGCGGGGACATCCTCCTGCTCTACAATACCCGGGCCAGAAACAGTGACGAGGCGCTGGTGAAGACGTTTCAAAACGTGGACGAATACCATGCGTGGTCTGTCCAAGAAGCCCAAGAAGGTCGAGTATGTCCAGTGGTGTATATGCGCCAAGAAGTGAATACGCAGGGTCAGGAGGTGTTTCGCATGTACAGCGATTTTTCGCAGCAGGCGTACTATAACAGCATTCGGGACATTCAGTCGCGCGATCACCCTGGATCCGGAGCCGGCTCCACCACAGCCCCGCGCCCACCTATTTCAGGCGACACCGCCGTCCATCCGCCCCCGTTTTACGAAATGTACCCCAACTGGGATTTTCACAACAAGCCGCCGTTTTTCGTCGAGGGTGGGTTACCCACCTTGCCCGCAGAATCCAAGGAAGCCGTGATCAAAGACGCTATCCGGGTGCATCCTGCCCCGCCGTTGGGGGTGACCCCGGACCCCAAGAAATTCGCCGAATTCGATCCGTACCGCCTAAATATGGGAAATTTCACCGACCAAGAATTGATGGAGGCGGCGCAAGCCGCCGGACAAGAGGCGGCGGGGTCCAACGGTGCGGCGGGGATCCACGACGACAAGGTCAATTTGTCGGCGAATGCCTACGATACCAACTGGGGCGGGGTCATGTTTACCCAGGCCACGATTGACAGCGGCAAGTTCCAGGGCAACCAGGTGAATCCGGTCATATATCCTCACATGGGCATCGTCTAATTTTTATTGGAACCAACGGTTTATTGGAACCTACGGTTCCAGTAAAACCTCCCTCAAGATATCTCCCCCAGCAACCCACTTCGTGGGTTGCAAGGGAGTAACGCAGCGCAAACCCTTTGGGTCGCGGGCTTCGCCCGCTGATCATCATATAGAAAATCTTATTCAAATTGGTTGTATAAGATTCTTACCATGAACCCTTCTTGTCTTTACTAGGCCCGTTAGGGTTGCGGGCGAAGCCCGCTGACCCGAAGGGGCCTAGTTATCTAAAGGAGGGCATATGGGAACCGAGGTTCCCATAGTTAGATGTAGGCATACTTCATGTCCGGGTAATTGACGTCCGGGTACACCTCTTTCAAGAAATCGGCCAACTCTTTCCCAGAATTCAGGAGCCCGCGGTGGTTAATATACCATTCCCGCGGCGTATAATTGGCCGTCGGGGACAACAGTTTATCCAGCGCTTTGTCGATATCAAATTCGCTCGTGAAAAACTCGCCGGTAACTCCCGGCACCACGTTGTTCCAGCCCCCCACGATATTACGATTGACCAAGACGGTCAAGTTGCGGAGCATGGCTTCGGTAATCACCCGGGGCGACGCATCGCTCACGTTCGGCGCAAACAACATGCGACATTTTTGCATTTCGGTTTGAAACTCGTGGAAAGGTAAAAACGGGACGGTCTTGACAATTCCGGTGCATTTATCGGTAAATTCGCAGTTGGTGCGACCCACAATGATCCCCCGTAAATGGTATTTGGAACACATGACCTCCAGGCATTTTTTAGCTAAATCCCAACTGCGAATGTACCAATTCCATCCGGGCTCGCATTTTTCATTGTCGTCCAAGCACACATACATGAAATCGTACTCTTTTTCAATCGTAGTATCCAACGGATAATGATCCACATTCTTCAAATCGGCTTCTGCCATCAGGAGCAGCGGCAACCCCGAATATTGCAACTTGTAGCCGGGATCCCGGAAACAGTGGATCCAAGACGTCACCATCGACGGATAATCGTGCTTGCGGTCTTTATGAAACTGGTCCTCGTGCGGGTTGTGAATTTCGTTGGGGAATTCCAAATAACTGGACAATCCACACAAGTGCCATCCGTCCGCCTTGTATTGTTCGTACTTGAGTTCGTGAGCCGTCTCACGGAACGGGGCGCTGATCGCAATGATGTTCAGTTTGTGATGCTGTTCGTCGCGAATATTCTTAAACGGGAATTCCACATCGGGGGGTTCGATTGGGTTCACCGGATCCGTGGCAAATCCTTCTTGGTACCGCGTCAATAACCCACTACCACCCGTCGTAGACTTGGACGTATTTTTATTCACATAATGAAGATACCACAGGTACAAGAGTACCAACAACCCAAAAACCATGTACGCCACTTCCAAATAAATCATGAATTTTTTAGGAATAATCACCATGGTCAATTTAGCTGAAGCGTGGGAGAGACCTTGCGGGGTTTTATTATAAAACCATGATAAATGATTTATGCGACGGTTTCGGTTCCCCCCTCCCCCGAATAGGTCAAATAGTCCACAATGTGTTTGACGGCCCCCGAACTGATCTTACGCCGGCCCGACCCGGATTCCATATAAATGTTATCTAAACAATGAGCATCGCGCGATATTTCTTGGATCAGTCGACCGACCGTTTTGAATTCTTTCATGATGGCCACGGCGGTGGCCGAACTCACCGACGGTATTTGACACAGGATGATTTCCCCAATGTTTTGGGGGGTCACATTGTCCTTCTTCACCTTTTTCACGACGGTGCAGTACGACGATACGGTGGTGGGAGGGGGCGCTTCGCCACCTGTCAACGGCGGTTGGGTATCCGCATGGGGATACGGGTGGGTCCACGAATGGGCCGGGCTCTTTTTATGGTCTAAATTACGTTGTATTTTCTTGGCCGTGCACGCAATCCATTCGGCGGTTTCTTGGATCCCCGCCGTGCGGTACACGCTAAATCCCTTGTAATGGTTCAAGGAGGTGATAGTTGCGTAAATGAGTTCACGTTTCTTGGAACAGGTGATCTGGGTCATGACGCCTTCAATCAAATACACAATGTTATGGGCATGGACTTGGCTCGCATGGAGGAGACGGTGCGACTGTTCGTCGTAGCGTCCGTCGTGGATGCTGGCCAATAAATCGGCAAAGGTCTTGCGTTCAATGATCATGGCCGGGACACCGACCTCGTCCGCTTGGATCAAGATATCGCCTAAAGGAAGGACCCGTTTGGTCACATGATAAGGCTGCGCCGTAGCCGTAGGCGAGGAAGTGATGGACGCTAATTTTTCGTAGAGGGCAGTTTCGCGTTCATCCACGACAATATGCATACGTTCCGTATTTATTCTTGGTAATAGTGACCAATGTTTATATAGATGACTCGACGGTGTGCCCGGTTATTGACATCATATACCAAGATATGATGTAAATCAAATCACCCCACGGACCACACGGACCCTACAATTTACTGCATATGAGCACGAGGAGACGTGACCATGTTGACCGGAAGATTCTGCGAGGGAAACCGCGTGAAGCGGTTTTTACGCATGTTCACTAAACTCAGGAGACCATTCCCACGCTCCACGTAGGCGTTGTACACGCTGTCCGGGATGTTCGTGGTGGGCGGCGTGCCCGCCTTCTTGGATCCCCCGCCCTGATTTTGGGAAATGATCGAACGGACATAAGTTGTGCGCCAAGAACCAGAAAGAACCATTTTTACTAAAGACGTATTGGTATATATTATACTCGAGGATTTTACAGCTACTCTTGAAAAATGAATGATCACGAGAAAACGAAAACACATTTAAAAATTGAATGCTAAATATATCAATAACTATAACACACAATAGTCTCCATTGTTTGTTATAATGAACCGAACGCCCCCCTTTGCCGCGCCCTCTTCCGTGAAGGGGGGAAATCATAACAACAACCGTTCCACCGGGTACCGCGGAGCGTCGCGGAAATATGATACGGATGCGGCACCACCACCAGGAAAAAATATGGGCGATGGAAGACCGAATTACCCCGGGAATCAGCAACATCGCCCCCCGAGGTACGATCAGGGGCCTGCATCCGCGGGCAACCGCCAAATGCGCCCAGAGAGACATCCCCACCATAAATCCCCCGGTCAACCAACATCCCTAAACATGCCCCCTAGAGAAACATACCATCCACAACAACAACATTATCATCATCCCCATCATCATCCCCATCCCCCACAACATTCGAATTACGAAGAATTGATGCATACCGGAAACCATGTGTTTTCCTCTCTCCCCCCCGACCGTGAGGACATATATTCCAGTCAAGGAAAGAGTGACCCCCAACGTATGCATCCGGTGTCCCACAAACGGCAGTTGTATTGCGAAGACGACATCACCGTCCACAATGAGAATGGTCATGAAACCATGGTATATGACCCGTACAATCCGCTAAATACCATGATCACCCAAGATGAAGTCACGCGTCTGTTGCAACATTACGGGGTCCACGTGCCCATTCATCATTTTGAATTTTATAAACGCGCCTTCATCCATCGGTCATATACCAAATCCCCGTTGGTGCTAAACAATACCTCGACCGAGTTGGTCATCACGCCGCAACCCGACAATTGCCTGCCCCTCTTTTCCAAATCCAACGAACGCCTGGAGTTCGTGGGCGACGGCGTCTTGGAATGTATTACTAAATTCTACCTGTACCGCCGTTTTCCTAAAGAAAACGAAGGATTCATGACCGAAAAGAAAATCGCCCTGGTCAAGAACGAGTCGATCGGGCGCATTGCCTACGAAATGGGACTGCATAAATGGTTTATCTTGTCGAAGAATGCGGAAGAAAAACAGACACGCGTCAATATGAAAAAATTGGGATGCTTGTTCGAGTCATTCTTGGGGGCCCTCTTCATGGATTTCAACAAGATGGATGTATGTGATGAACACGGATGGTTTAAATCCACCTTCCTGACCGGACCAGGATTCCAAATGGCCCAAGTATTCGTGGAAAATGTGTTTGAAAAACACGTCAACTGGATCGAACTGATTCGCAACGACGACAATTACAAAAATATTTTGCAAGTACGTATTCAAAAGGCGTTCAAAGTGACCCCCGACTACCTGGAAATCAATCCCTATAACAACGATGTGGGGTACCACATGGGCGTGTACTTGTGTTTAGGACAAAGCATACACGGATGCACGCACGCACATTCGGTGCCGATCACCTCCTTTCCGTCCTTTCAAGCCATCCACGAATACATGTCTGTTCACGGCAAAGTGTTGGTGTTTATCGGGGAAGGCATGCATAAAATCAAGAAAAAGGCGGAACAAATGGCGTGCGATCACGCAGTGCAAGTGACTCAGGCGATGTAAAACAGTCGCCTGACATGCATGATGCATGGAAACATGAAGGTAAACAATAGTGTATATTTTTTACTTTCAAATTCATCTCTCAAATTCATATATAAGAAGATTCATCGAATAAATTATATTATATCGACCCATGGAGGCACTTTTAGAACGCCTTAAAGTGCGCAATTTCCCGGATAAAAAATTAAAAGACGGGTTAAAAATCCACGTCGTGGTTCGTGATCGCCGGCAAACGACGGACATGAACCAAGAAACCGTGGCCGAACGCGTGAACCGCCAGTCTCGGCGTGGTAAAGTTGAGGATGACACGGTGGTGGCCACGTCTCCGGCCCCGGTACCCAAAGAAACGGGGAAAAAACTGACCAAGATTCGTATCGATCAACCGCCTGCGGCCAAGGAGGGCGAAGAGGCCCAGGCACAGGGCCCAGAGAAACAGGTGAAAATCCGGGTCCCCCGTCGCAAAGCCCGTCTCTCGACGGCCCCACCTACGACCGCCGCCGCGACCCAAGAGGCCATTCAAGCGTTGCGCAACACCACGCTCCGTGCCTCGCCGTTTTATCTCAACAACCGGGCCAAATTCTTGGAACAAATCAATGAACTGTTTGCTCCCTATGTGAAAGAATTGCAAAACGCCCAAGAAAACATTACCTGTGGCAAACTGAAACTCATGGGCAAAGAGGGCGAGAAATTCCAACTGCTCTTGCATCAAAAAGTGGTGGTGGACTACCTCAACCTGTTCACCCCGTACCGCGGATTGCTTCTGTACCACGGGTTAGGGTCCGGAAAAACGGCCAGTTCGATTGCCATTGCCGAGGGCATGAAATCCTTCAAACGCATCTGTGTCTTGACCCCGGCGTCCCTTAAGATGAATTTTTTCAGCGAATTGAAGCGCGCGGGCGATCCCCTATACAAGAAAAATCAGCAATGGACCTTCCTGGCGACCACGGGCGACCCCGAGATGGAAGCCACACTTTCGCAGAAATTGTCGTTGCCGGTGGAGTATATTCGCAAGAAAAAGGGGGCATGGGTGGCCGACGCCACGTTACCGCGCAACGGCGACCGCGTCATTGCCGCGAATTTCGCCGATTTGCCCGAAGAGGACCAAAAATCGGTGGACGATCAGCTCAACCAGATGATCCGGGTCAAATACCTCGACATCAACTACAACGGTCTCAACCGCAGCATGATGACCGAACTCACCGAAAATTACAAGAAAAATCCGTTTGATCATTCCGTGATCATTGTGGACGAGGCGCATAATTTAGTAAACCGTATTGTGAATAAATTGTCGAAATTGCCTAAAAAGGCCGGAACCGGGCTGGGATCCAAATCCAAGGATAAAATGCCCATCAGTTTGCTCCTATATGAATACATCATGAGTGCCCAGAATGCGCGGGTGGTGTTGTTGTCCGGCACACCCCTCATCAACACGCCCAACGAAATTGCGGTGCTCTTCAACATGATACGCGGTTACATCAAAACCTGGACGTTTTCGGTGAATGTCGCTACGCAACAAAAAGTGACCACGGAAACCATCCGCGCCATGTTTGATCGCGAGAATTTCCAAACCCTGGATTATCTGGAATACGGGCAAAATAAATTGACGATTACCCGCAACCCTTACGGTTTTGTGAACAATACCACGGGCGTGTGCCGACCCTCGACCAAGAAGGTCGTCATCCGGACCAAGAAACCCACGAAAGGGGGAGGAGGCAACCCCACGAAACGCCGCCGCACCAAGGCCGCGGGTCCCCAGGGGCGCAAAACCCGGAAAATATGGATCATGCGTGATCAGGAGGATGCGGACGAGACCGAAGAGGGTGGAGAAGGGTTTTACGACGAAACCCGGCCTATTGACGATCCTATACCTCACAATGCCCAATTCGTGATGGCCCCGCACCTCATGTATACGGGCGACAATGAACCGCACAAAGGTGGGGGTGGGGATGGGGATGGGGATGGGGAGCGTGGCGAGTGGACGGGAGGCAATCCTCCCTACTATGGGGTATGTCTCGACGAAACGGGCAACGTGGACGACGTCAAATTCGTGGCCAAAGTGCGCGACATTTTACGCCGCCACGGTCTCGAGATTGTGGCTACCCCGAAAGTTGACCTCTACAAAGCTTTGCCGGATCGTGCCGAGCCCTTTTTAGATGCGTTTGTGGATACCGAGACAGGGGCGATGAAACATGGCGACCTGTTTTCCCGGCGTATCTTGGGACTGACCTCGTATTTCCGGAGTGCCCAAGAATCCCTGTTGCCCTCCTTTGTGCCAACGGAAGAGGGGGGCATTTACCACTTGGTCGAGACGGACATGAGTGATTATCAGTTTGAACGGTACGCCATCATACGTAAGGAAGAGAGCGACAAGGAGGCCAATGCCCAAAAACGCCAGAAGAAGCAGGGGGCCCAAGAAGGGACCGGCAACGGCAACGGATTGTATCGGGAATTCACCTCGACCTACCGTATTTATTCGCGCGCCTGTTGCAATTTTGCGTGGCCCGACCCCCCGGGAAGACCGATGAAAGCCGCCCAAAAACCGGCTAAAGAAGATGCCGATGCCGAGGCCGAAATCCAGACGGGGGGCGACACCACCACCCTATATTCTGCCAATTTGATGGCCGATACCCAAGAACAAGACGCCATCATACAACATAATCGAGAAGACATGGAAGCCAGTGGATTGTATGACAACGACGACGACGACGAGGATCAAACCGGGGGCGGGGATGCCGACGACATGTATCCCGCAGATTTGGACGATATGGGGGAGATGCGCGACGACGACGACGACCTGGCCGACAAGGATCAAATAGAACGTGCCTTGGAAAAGATTCGCCGCCCTGAATTTCTTTCCCAAGAACAATTGCCTAAATACAGTCCCAAATTCGCCGCCATCTTGGAGAATGTCTTGGAACCCGACCACGTGGGCCTCCATTTGATCTATTCCAGTTTCCGTACCTTGGAAGGTATCGGTATTCTCAAACTCATCCTGGAAATCAACGGGTACCAAGAATTTAAGCTAAAGCGTGGGGCCGACGGCGAATGGGACATTGAAGGGAGCGCCGCCGACGACGAAAGTAAACCGCGGTTTGTCCTCTACACCGGGACAGAAACTGCCGAGGAAAAGGAACTCATTCGCAACATTTACAATGGCGACTGGTCCAACATTCCGCCTAAAATTGCCCAGAAATTGGAATCTTGGGACAAGGATGGCAAAAAAAATACCATGGGCGACATCATCAAGGTCCTCATGATCACGGCCTCTGGCGCCGAAGGCATCAACCTGAAAAACACCCGGTATGTTCATATCGTGGAACCGTATTGGAACATGGTGCGCGTGGATCAAGTGGTGGGCCGCGCCCGCCGTATCTGCAGCCACGAAGAGTTGCCCCCCGAATTGCGCACGGTCGAAGTGTTCATTTATCTGTCCGTATTCAGTGAAAAACAAAAGACGGACCGGAATTACATTGATTTGATGAACCGCGACGTCAGCCGCGAAGATGAGAGCGTCCCGGTCACCACCGACGAAACCCTGTACGAAATTTCATTGCAAAAAAGTCACATCAATCATCAAATATTGGAAGTGGTCAAGGCCACCTCCGTCGATTGTGCGCTCTACAATCGCGACGGGAAATCGGTATGTTACGGGGCGAAATTGGAACACATGGACCCCGACACCTTTTTGTCCACCCCCACGATGGAACAGGATGCCCAAATGCAGACCCGGACTACCAAGCAGGTGCAACAGGTGCGTTTCCGCGAAATCACCACCCAAGGCAAAAAATACCATCTCCACGAAAATACCCAAGAATTGTTCGACCACGAAACATTCATGCGTGCTAAAAAACAGCCGGACCCGATCCAGGCCCTGAAGGACATGCGCCCCGTAGGAAAATTGGTCAAAGAGGGCACGCGGTATAAAATCGTGCCGATGGAGGATATAGGACAAAAAGGGGGGGTCGTCGACGCCTTGCTGGCGCGTTTCAGTACCCTGCCCAATATTTCCACGGCCACGGCTTCGCAGATGAACACCACGAATTCCGCCTTTCACACCAGTCAGGCCAACGTTAGCGGAAATTCCCATCCGTGTGTGGCACCTCATTCATGTCCGGGCAATTTTGGCAGATAATACGATGGCCAAAATTTTGGCAGATAAGAAGAAGAAGGCAGTCATCTCTCACTTGGGACGGTTGAGTTTCATATACTCTACAATCAAGGAATCGCAGAGATTCATGTCTTCCGTGGGATTCGGCGGGGTGGTTTTGTGAGATTCCGTGGCGTGTTTTAGACAGCGCATATAACAATGTTCCAAGCATCTGGACATTTCTAAATTATAGACCTCGTTCTTGGTCGAATTGGACAGGGACCCGTACCGATTCTCCATGAACATTTTCTTGATGTTGCCGTGACAATATAGGATGTATCCGTTGACCGAATCAATGTTATGGAGCACTAGTTTACGCTCCATACTGGTATAATCGGGGGCGGGGCTTTTTTCCGTCATGTGTGTGTGATAATTCGTTCTATATGAATCATGAATAGAATCCATATAGAAAATGAACGTAATAATACAAGTATAGAATTCGAAGATTCAAACGCACCCATCCATTTTTGCCATGAGTGACGACCATGTACTGACCATTAAAACTGTCCAAATTCAACCCATTCGTAACATGATCACCGCCATTAAAGATATCTTGACGGACGCCACCATCACGTTCACCAAAGAGGGCATCCGCATCATCAATTTCGACAAGACCCATACGATCTTGGTGAATGTGGTGCTGCACGCCAATAAATTCGAACTGTACGAATGCAAGCCCGATAAGATCGTGATTTGCGCCAACACCCTCCATCTGTTCAAGGTGATTTCGACGATGTCGAACGACGACACCCTCACCATGTACATTGACAAGAGCGACTACCACGACGGGGTGGTGTCGCATCTGGGTCTCCAGTACGAAAACGGCGACATTCACCAGTGTTATATTCAAAAGTTGCGACTGATTGAGCCCGATACCGAAGAATTGGTGATTCCTGACATTGAATACACCACGATTATCAATTTGCCGTCGCTCGATTTCCAGAAGATTTGCCGCGACATGAACTCGATCAGCGAACGCGTGGAAATCCGCAACACGAGTACTGAGCTGAAATTCTCCTGTGAGTGTAATTTTGCCAGCACCCAAATTTACCGGACCGAGACAGACGGATACACGGAATTCGTGCAACGGCCGCATGATCCGTCCGTCGTGACCCAGGGCATTTTCTCGACGAAATCGCTGTTGCAATTCATCAAGTGCACGCCCCTCTGCAATACGGTCGAGTTGTATTTGAGCAACGATTTACCGCTTATTTGCTCGTACGAGTGTGCGTCGCTTGGATCGATTCGTCTGTGTCTGTCGTCGCTGCCGATGATTTAAATTCCGTTTCGTTTTTGTGCGCGATCCTCCGGCCAAATACGAAGCAATTTCTTTGGCGTCTTTGATGTCGAACCCGGGATGGAGCATCGACCTGGCCCGGGTATGCGTGCCCGGAGCCGATTTCATGATTTTCGATCCCATGAGTGCGATGGTGGCACCGGACCGTATTTCCTTTCTCTTTTCTTGGAACATGGTTTTCAAGGCCTGTATGGCCGGGTTGGCTTCCTCGCGCATAAGGGGCTGATTCGGTGGCATGTTCATCACATCCATGGCCGTGGGAACCCGGACAGTTTTAGGTATAAGATCTTCGGGTAATTTGCCGTGGTGGTCACGCCGGGTCATGTCTGCGCCGTGGGACAATAAATATTTCACGGCCTCGGTCTGGCTTTCTTCTGCCGCCAGATGAAGGGGGGTGCGTCCGTACGGGGTGGGCGTATTGACGTCCTGGCCCTGGACCTCGATTAAAAAGGACAATATGTCCATGTTCCCGTGCATCGCGGCCTGGTGTATCGCCGTTCTGCCGCCGTTGTCCGGGTAATCCTCGCCCCCCCATTTTTGCAAAAGATTGTAAATGTCCCGGGTCGATGACATTGCGCACGTACTGAGCGTACTGTACCCGAAGGCAGCGGGTACCCGGGGATTTACATCGGCGCCTCCCTGTATCAAGATATCGACGATTTCAATGTTTCGTTGTTGAATCGCTTCCAATAACGGTAAACTCGACATGGACGGTCTATTCACATCGACCCCCTTTTCTACCAATATTTTGACCAATGCGGCCCGACCATGCATACACGCATGTATCAGGGGGGTACCGGGCGTGCATTCGACGGACGCATCTGCACCTTTTTCCAATAGGTATATGGCAATGTCCCAGCTCTCATTCAATATGGCCGTACATAACGGTATAGTCGGGAACGATTCAAATTTTTTCAAATGATCATATACGATCATAAAAATAATGATATCCCATTGGCGATTTTCGACCGCACTGTCCAATATATCCATCTTGGCATCATGCGTGGATCGATAACCGAGGTAATCGCGTTGATACAAACGTTTGAACTTCTCTAAATCCTCAATCAAATTGCCGGTTGTGGGGTCCCAGATGGATTCTTCTTCCGCGGCCCGACTGAAGACGGGGCCCGCACCTGATATACGACGTGTAACCATGTTTATATTATCCCGATAAAAAGTATTCATGGAAAGTTCATATTTACTTTACGAAAGCATCTTTAGTTGATGTACATGATACGATAACTATCAAACCCGTATTTGGCAATATACTGCATATTACGCATGGTTAGTGCCCAGGTGCATCCAGAATGAAATACGTGATAATCTTCTTCGATATGAAACATAATTTGGTACAGTTCTTCACTATATGTCGTCATGAATCCATCCCCCGGTCGAATAAACAAATCGTGCAAATATTGCCAACGTTTCAATTTGCTGATCGTGGCGTAGGCCGTTGACACCATTTTTTTGGTATGTTCACATTCAATAAAGTCGAAATTGGCGTCATCAGGATACATGCTTTCGTCAAAGAGGGGCACCGTTTTTATTTGGCCAGTATTTTTCAGTAAATCGGTATGGAAAGATTGGCGGCACATGGGACACACGATACCTTGGCCCTTTAGTTCAAATAGCTTCAACATGCAGGGCATGCAAAATATATGATTGCATGAGGTGACAAACGTTTGTGCGGAAGGTTCCGGCGAATCCAAACCGGTCAAACAAATGGAACATATGGTCTCTTCGGTCGTGACGGAAGCATTTTCTGTAGTGGGGTTATTTAGCGGTAACTCATATACATCATTTCTGGGAGAGCAAGGTAGTAGGGTCCCGACTGTGATAGCCTCTTCTGTGACAGCCTCCTCCGGTTTAGCCTCCTCTGGCAAAGGCACAGCCTCCTCCGGTTTAGCCTCTTCTGTGACAGCCTCAGTATAGATGACATGAATTCGACGTGTTTTATATTTTAGGTATCTCTTACACCTTTGCCGATTTAAATCGCCCCTTGAAGGGGGCGATTTCAGTGGCAAAGTAACGTTACCACGCGGATTGAAAATGCGCGAATGTGTAATAAACGATTGCATCATTGTATTTGATCACATGGAATGCTTAAATACAATGATACGACGACTGAATCAATTTTCGGGACAATTTAGGCATCTTTAGAATTCAGGACTATGGGCCTTGAAGAGGCATCCGGTACGCATCAACCCTTCAATGTTCATGATGACCGCCGGATCTTGCAACGTACAATTTTTCATCCAAATTTTGATAATACAAAACCCCCGTTTAGGCGAAATCGTGATGCCGTTGACTAAATCCATGTGCGACGGATCCACCGTCAACGTATTGCCACACAACAGATACGTCAACTTGCGCCACACTTGCACGACCGTCTTGTTCGTGACCTTGTACGAAAAACATCCCCCCTGTCGATTCATACTGTCCTCCCACATGGGGGTGACTCCTATACGCATCACAAAGAGCATGCAATTTTTAATAATGTTGTCGGTAATGGTCTCATTCAATGCCACCAATTTGTCGATGCGATCAATGTTTTCCATGATCAGCTTGTAACTCGCTAAATTCCAATTTTTGTCGTTGGGCAAATGATAATAATAATTCCATTTCGAGTATAGGACCAATTCATTGGTAGATGTCGAGGCAGTTTCTGGACTCTGTCCCAAGGAAGAGCTGCGTACCTTATCTGTAACATACGAAACCCCGCGAGGTCCTAGATTTAAACATGTATTTGTCACCGACGACCACCCTGGTACTTCATGATGATGATCACTCAAACTATCATGATCATGATCACCCAAAAAAGATTGCTCAACTTCTGTCATACAACTCATTTTCCAAACAAAGGGATGAAATTGTCTACGTCGGTTGGCAATATACTCTTATAACACACATTTTTTTATATTATTTTACTCGCACTAATTTTACTCGTAGTATACCTTTGCGCATTTACACACTTGTTGTATTTTTGCCGTTTTTAGGCGTTTGAAATGTAAAAAGATGTAAAAATACTGTAGTTATATACATAACGCCACTATAGCCACTATTATTGCTGCTACACATAATCCTATTATTACACTCTTATGGAAACCGTCTGTGCAACCGCATTTTTTGGTTTCTGTTTTACTATAATCCATTATGTAAAGTATAATAATGGATTATTTTTATGCGCTTTAAAATCGGTAAAGGTGTGAAGATTTATCACCTATCAATGAATTTAGGCACACCACACAATTTATACATGGTATGATCCAATTCAATATGTTCCCCATATCTCAATTCGAAATAGCGAATGTCGCTGTCCATGAGGATCAACGTATAATTGTGGTCAAATACCGCATTTCGATGTCCCATATACATCAACATGCGCAATACAAACGCACTGGACAACAATTCGTTGCCGATCATCATCATGGAAGGCGGCACCGTCAACGGAACCGGCTTTTTCATTTTGGGATGCGAATATTCAATCGACAAAAACCGGACTTTAGAAGGTATGAATACGAGGTTACCGTGGGACTCGGCGGACATGGAGGGAAGCACAAACAGCGATTTACCGTGGGTTTCCGCCAAGGAGGGGAGTTCCGCCGGATCATGTACAACCGTGGGCGGCAAATGGCGGATCCAATACTGCTGGCTCGCATTCTTAAACACCATCAACGGATGATATATGAAATCTTCTTCGTAGAAATTTAGCAATTCAAATTCAAAGGGCACACGTATCTGGTTGAAAATGCACTGACTGGGGTCCACATTGGTGTACATTTCGGTACATTCTACCTTGGGATACACGCCAAACATCATTTCATTGTCGGTCACCGGTTTGGACCGTGTCGCAAAAATAGACACCCAATTCTCATTGCCCGGTTCTTCTTTGATCCGCATCACGAATTTGTAGATATGATTGGTATATTGGCACATCGTTTTATATGATTGTGGAATCACCGGGTATTTATCGCAGATGCATTCGACCTGTTCCTCCAGCCACACTTTGCTTTTGACAAACGCGTCCATCATATAGAAACAAATGGAGAGAATATGGGTTTTAAATTGCTGAATAGTGATGACGAGATCGGTCATGGCCGTGGGGCGTATTACTGAAATAGACGTATGAATTTCTATATGGTTTACCCCCTAGGGTTTACCCAAAGGGTTTACCCAAAGGGGTTACCCAAAGGGGTTACCCAAAGGGTTTACCCAAAGGGGTTACCCAAAGGGGTTACCCAAAGGGTTTACCACAGCAATTTGTCGGCATAATACCCGGCCGTGCCAGGGGTCTTGCGGTCTTTATTATGACGTATTTTGTACAAGCGACGGCG
>Ga0114968_10000710_pt1 | contig 24982 bp, 19 predicted proteins | sample M_130807_EF_Meta_FD_87020 | JGI IMG/M metagenome (GOLD analysis project Ga0114968, IMG submission 87020) | Freshwater microbial communities from Lake Montjoie, Canada to study carbon cycling - M_130807_EF_MetaG | ecosystem: Environmental > Aquatic > Freshwater > Lake | place: Lake Montjoie... | reverse complement strand
TGGCCCACCAATTGCTGACTCAGGCGTCACGTGCAACACGATCGTGCCAAAGGCGGTGCCACTCATACGACCATCTGAGATCCGCACAATATCTTTACAACCTGCGACCGCCAATTTTTTAGGGATCGGCATGTAGCCCGCCTCAGGCATTGCCGCACCTTTGGGGCCGATATGTTTGAGCACCAAAATATCATCGACCGTCACATCTAAATCAGGCAAGTCAATACGATTGGCCATGTCTTCAAGGTTTTCAAAAACAACTGCACGGCCTTCGTGTTCCATCAACTTAGGGTTGGCTGCCGATTGCTTGATGATCGCGCCACCTGGGGCCAAATTGCCTTGCAACACGGCGATGCCACCCTGTGGATAAATTGGATTTTTTGCGGTCTTGACCACATCTTGCTTGAAGCCCGGGCCCGCGGCTTCGATCTCTTCACCCAGCGTGCGACCCGTGACGGTCAACGCATCAAGATGCAACAAGGGCTTGAGTTCGCGTAACAAGGTTGCCATGCCACCGGCGTGATGGAAGTCTTCCATGTAGTGCTGACCCGAAGGTTTCAAATCAAGCAACACTGGGGTTTCGCGACCCATGCGATCGAGTGCTTTGAGATCCATTTCAAGACCCATGCGGCCTGCGATGGCGGTTAAGTGAATGATGGCATTGGTTGAACCACCAATCGCCAGCAACACACGCATCGCGTTTTCAAAGGCTTTTTCGGTGAGCACTTTATCAATCGTTAAACGCTTGCGTGCAATCTCAACGGCTAACGTGCCGCTTTGCTCGGCGATGCGCATACGATCTGCTGTGACGGCCGGTGGCGAGGCGCCACCGGGCACTGTCATCCCTAAAGCCTCAGCGATACAGGCCATGGTGCTTGCGGTGCCCATCACCGAACACGTGCCCACGCTAGCCACTAACTGTTTGTTGACGTCGGCGATCTCTTCGGCATCGATTTCTTCTGCGCGAAACTTACCCCAATAGCGACGGCAATCTGTACAGGCACCCACGCGCTCGCTACGATGCGAGCCCGTCAACATCGAGCCGGTAATCAACTGCACCGCAGGCAACCCTGCCGAGGCCGCGCCCATCAATTGCGCGGGCACCGTTTTGTCGCAACCGCCAATCAGCACCACCGCATCCATCGGTTGTGCGCGCAGCAACTCTTCGGTATCCATCGACATCAGGTTGCGCAGAAACATACTGTTGGGCTGCGAAAAACTCTCGTGAATCGAGATAGTCGGAAAATCCATGGGCAAACCGCCGGCCAACATCACGCCACGCTTCACCGCTTCAATCAACTGAGGCGCATTGCCGTGGCAGGGGTTATAAGCGCTGCCGGTGTTGGTGATGCCAATCACAGGGCGCTCAAGCGCCGTATCGGTATACCCAGCACCCTTAATAAAGGCCTTACGCAAAAATAATGAAAATCCGCGATCGCCATAGTTCGCTAAACCCTTTGAGATCCCTTCTTCGCTGGCGGCAGGGTTGATCGAGTGACTATTTTTTTTGTCGTCTGAGCTGGACATAAAACACCTGAAATTGTGAACGATGCAAAATGGTAGCCTCTTTTACATAAGCTTGTAATTTATGTAGGACTCCCTAGCGACGACCACTTTCTACCCCTGTTTTTTGCCATAGGCGCGGCAGGTGCCAACGCCACCCCGCACTATTTAAGCCGCGAGGTGAGGTACAGCATGCTGGCGATGGATAGCATCGCTTTTAGCTAAAACCGCCATTTAACCTGCCAAATTTAACGTCAGGTGTTAAAATTGGCAGGATGATACCTCGTCAAACAGAAATAATTGTTCGCGAGCGGCTCGCCCATACGCCAGCCGTAGTGCTACTTGGCCCCCGCCAAGTCGGCAAAACCACGCTTGCCCGCCAAATCGCCCAAGATTGGCCCACTGGCTCAATTTACCTAGATCTTGAACGCCCCGCTGACCGCAACAAAATGCAAGAGGCGGATGCCTATCTGCGTGCGCAGGGCAATAAGCTCATCATTTTGGATGAGATCCATCGCCTGCCTGGGGTGTTCGAAATCTTGCGCGGCATTATTGATGAACGCCGTCGCGCAGGTCAACGAAGCGGGCAGTTTTTACTACTTGGCTCTGCCGCACTCGACCTCATGCAGCAATCAAGTGAAACGCTCGCCGGGCGCGTAGCGTATCTAGACATTGCACCACTTGATATCGGCGAAGCGTACACAGCGCAGATCAACGAGCCCACACTTTGGCTACGCGGCGGATTTCCAGAAAGCCTACTAGCACCCGATGACGCAATCAGCATGACTTGGCGACGCGATTTCATTCGCAGCTATCTTGAACGCGATGTGCCAATGTTTGCACCGCGAATGCCCGCTCAAACAATCGCTCGGCTTTGGACCATGATCGCTCACCAACAAGGCGGCATGCTCAATCAATCTCGCATCGCGAGCGCCCTAGGTGTGGCCAACCCCACTGTTGATCGTTATATCGACCTATTAGTTGACCTGCAGTTGTTACGTCGACTCGCCCCGTTCAGCGGCAACGTTGGCAAGCGCTTGGTCAAGTCACCCAAAGTCTATGTGCGAGACAGCGGTATTTTGCATGCGCTACTGTCACTCGAAACGCTAGATGATTTATTAGGGCATCCCGTGTGCGGGCTCAGTTATGAGGGGCACTGTATCGAAAGCCTCGTCGTCTCAGCGGGCGACCGCCGCACGCCTTATTTTTACCGCTCACAAGGCGGTGCAGAAATCGATCTGATTTTTGAAAAGGGGGGAAAACCTGAAATCGCCATCGAAGTGAAACGCTCGATGACACCAAGCCCAGAAAAAGGTTTTAGCACCGCTTGTGACGATCTAAAGATTGAGCAACGCTACGTAGTCTATCCAGGAAGCGAAGTCATACCGCTGCGCCAAGGCGCGCAGGCAATTAGCTTGCACTCCCTAGCGGAAAAACTACGCACATGACCAAATCTAAATCGCTCACGCGCCATGTGAGGTACGTCAAAGCACTATCTAACTCGGATGCTCGCAGCGCTTAGTTCAAAGCACCTTCTGGATACAGGGTGCTCGCGACGCTGCTCTCAAAGCGTTCCGGGATAAATACCACCGTCTAGCAACAGGTTTTGCCCAGTCATAAACCCAGCGCCCGCACTACATAAAAACGCACAAGCTTGGCCAAATTCATCGGGTGTTCCAAAGCGGCCCGCAGGGACAGCGGCTTGGCGCAGTGCCATAAAGTCGTCAAGACTTTTGCCACTATCGCGCGCTAATTTTTCGGTGGTTTGTAACAAGCGATCGGTGGCAAACGGGCCGGGCAACAAATTGTTGATCGTCACATTGTGCTTAACCGTTTGACGCGACAGCCCCCCGATAAACCCGGTTAAGCCGGCACGTGCGCCATTCGATAAGCCAAGATGCTCGATCGGGTGTTTGACTGACGCCGACGTAATATTGACGATACGGCCAAACTTTCGCTCAATCATTTTATCGACGGTGGCACGGATCAATTCGATCGGCGTGATCATGTTGGCATCGACTGCAGTCAGCCAGTCTTCGCGGCTCCAGTCACGAAAATTGCCAGGCTTGGGGCCACCCGCGTTGGTAATCAAGATGTCGGGATCTGGGCACACCGCAAGCACCTTGGCGCGGCCCTCAGGCGTTGTGATATCAGTTGCAATGGTCGTGACCTTCACCCCCGTTTCGGCACGAATGCTCTGCGCCGCTGCCTCGAGCACCTCTTGACCGCGTGCCAGCATGACCAGATCGACCCCCTCTCGTGCCAATTGTTGTGCACAGGCCAAGCCTAAGCCCTTGCTTGAGGCACACACAATAGCCTTGCGACCGCGAATTCCTAAATCCATGATGTCTCCTGGTTTTTATAAAAAAAACCCCAGCACACCAATCTGGCAGGCTGGGGTCGGTTTTGTGCTTACGAATTAAAACGGAATATCGTCGTCCATATCAGACAGGTTTGCGCCGCCGGCTGCGGGTGCAGCGGGCCGTGCGGCTTGTTGAGCACGGGCCGCTGGACGTGGCGCACTTGAGCCGCCTTCGTTGCCACCTGAGCCACCACCGTCGCCACCATCACGCCCACCTAACAGCTGCATGTTGTCAGCGACGACTTCAGTCGTGTACTGATCTACGCCTTCTTTGTTTTGCCATTTGCGGGTTTTGATACGACCCTCAACGTAAACAGGGCGGCCTTTCTTCAAATACTCGCCAGCAATTTCGGCTAAGCGGTTGTAAAACACCACACGATGCCATTCGGTTTCTTCGCGGCGCTCGCCCGAAGTTTTGTCTTTCCAGCTGCTGGTTGTGGCAATCGAAACATTGCATACGGCCGCGCCGTCGGGGCTGTAACGCACCTCGGGGTCGCGTCCAAGATTACCCATCAAAATAACTTTATTGACCGAGGCCATGCCGAGCTCCTTAAAAACTATATTCATCGATGCCCTGACGGGCGCGTACCAAGCGCCATCATGATCTGGGCGGTGCGCCAGCGCTAGACGCAAAAATACGCATAGAAGACAGTTTACGGCAGGTTTTGACCTAAAAACCGCCCAAAACCATCCTGAGCACGATTCCGACAACCCGCCGCCAATAAACCGACCCCAAAGCGCTCGGCAAGTTAGATCGCAAGATTCTGATACTTCAAGATCCTGAGAGTCTTGGGCTCTTGGGTGTCGAGGCGAACGACCAGAGGCGCCGCTTTTTCGCCCAACGGAGTATATTATTTAGAACGGTTTACAACTCAAACAATCGGACAAAGCCATGATTCAAGCGACCCCAAGCGGACAAGGCCTCGGCGCCCGCGTCGACAATATCGACCTCTCGCAGCCCTTGTCGCAAGAACAATACAAAACCATCGAAGGCCTGTTGGGCAAACACGGCGTGTTGTGGTTTTCAAAGCAAACCCTCACCTCGGCACAACTCAAAGCCTTTAGTAGTACGTTTGGCACACTTGAGGTCAACGTAGCCAATATGTATCAAGACCCAGGCATCCCCGAAGTCATGATTTTGTCGAATAAAAAAGTCGACGGCAAACCCTTGGGCTTGGCTGACGCGGGCCAAGACTGGCACACCGATATGTCTTATAGCAAGATGATCGCGTTTACCAACGTGCTGTACGGCCTTGAAATCCCGCACCGCGATGGCAAGCCACTGGGCAACACCGAGTTTTCAAACATGCGGGCTGCCTACGCTGCCCTGCCAGACGAGCTAAAAAAGAAACTTGAGGGCATGACCGTCTTGCACGACTTTAATAAGTTTTGGGAGAACATGCGCAAGCAGCCAGGCTGTACGCGCCCACCGCTGACTGAGGCTCAATTAAAAGCCAAGCCACCGGTGTCGCATCCCATCTTTTTAACGCACCCGATTACTGGCGAAAAGATTCTGTATGCCAATCCTGGCTATGCCATGCGGATTAACGAGTTACCCGAAAAAGAAAGCGACGAGATCCTAAACTTTTTGTTTGAGCATCAGTTGCAGCCGCAGTTTCGTTACCGTCACCTCTGGACAGCTGGCGATGTTCTGATGTGGGACAACATGGGTACGATTCACAACGCTGTGGCCGACTACACCCCCGACGAGCATCGCTTTATCAAGCGTTGTCAGGTGATGGCGGATCGGTATTTTCCGCTTGCCGCGTAAAGACTTGTCGTAAATACGAGACGTAAGCTTAGCGGTGCTTTGGTGCCCTGACTTTGTTTGGGCATTTTGCGCAGTGGTTTTGTGTCGTGGGTTTATGTAAAGGCTCTGCAAAATTTAGCTTGCTCTTCCTTTGTGTTTAAAAATTGAGATCGGTCGAAAAATGAAAAAAATTTGCTTTGCTCTTTTACTCAGCGCGCTAAGCGTTTTTGCAGCGCCCGCTTCAGCACAATCTTCAGCCTATCCAAACCAGACAATCAAGGTCATTATCGGTTTTGCCGCGGGTGGCCCCACCGATGTGATTGGGCGTATTTTGGCGCAACACATGACGGGCACACTCGGCCAATCGGTTGTGGTCGAAAACCGCACGGGGGCGAACTCTCTGATCGGCACGCGCGAGGTCGCCAAGGCTAAGCCTGATGGTTATACGCTTTTGTTAGCCTCCCTTTCTCATAACGTCAATCCGTTGTTACTAAAAGAAAAAGCTGAATACGAGCCTCTAGGTAATTTTGCCCCCGTTTCTCTGGTGGCGAACTTACCTTTAGTCGTCGTGACAGCCTATGACGCCCCCTACAACACGCTTGCCGAGTTGATCGCCAAGGGCAAAAGCGCGCCAGACACCCTGAGCTATGGCTCAGCCGGCAACGGTGGCTCAGCCCACTTGGCAGGGGCCTTAATGAGTACGGTTGCGGGTATTAAAACCTTGCATGTGCCGTTTCGGGGCAACGCGCCTGCGTTGACCGAGGTGATGGCGGGTCGGGTGTCGTTTATGTTCTATCCCATGATCGGCATCGCCAATTTAGTGGCAGATAAGCGCTTAAAAGTCTTGGCAGTCGGCTCAAGCAAGCCGCTACCCGATTTTCCGGGGGTGCCAACCATGGATCAGTCGGGGTTCAAAGACTTTGAGCAGACCGCGCCTTGGGTGGGCATGCTGGCGCCTGCTGGCACACCAGAGGCGGTGGTGAACACGCTGAATCGCGCAATGAAATTAGCGCTTCAGCAACCTGAGGTGATTCAACGCATGAAAGAATTGGGGGCCACGCCTATTGGTGACTCGCCCGCTGAGTTCAAAGCGTTTTTAATCAGCGACCGCGAGCGTTGGGCCAAAGTGATTGAGGCTTCAGGAATTCGAGCTGATTAACACGCTGCTGGCCTCGGGCTAGATTCTGGCCCGCTGCTAGGGGGCTTTGCCGCAACGGTTAATGCTTAGGGCCTAGGGACTGCAGACCCCAGGTCACCAACAACCAAAGTGCCGATAGCGCGCAGGCCGCCCAAAATACCGCACTGGCACCACCCCAAACAACTAAGATGCCACCCAAGCTGCCACCCAAAAACAAGCCGGCGGCTTGAGCGGTGTTGTAAAAACCAAGGGCTAAGCCCTTTAGCTCAGGCGGTGCAACGCGCGACACCAGCGACGGTTGCAGCGCTTCAAGCACGTTAAACATCACAAAAAACGCGGTCAGCCCTGCCGCTAACAGATAAAAACCTTGGCTCGCCCAAGGCAACAACGCGAACACAACAACCAAGCCTGCAACCGCTAAGCGCAACATCGCACGATGTGCACGCCTTTTTTCAGCAACAAAAATTAAGGGCACCATAAAAATAAACGAGCCAAAAATCACGGGCAGGTAGACCTTCCACAGTTCGGCCGAACTTAAGCCACCTAGCTTGATAAACAGCGGCGGCACCACTACAAACATCGCCACCTGAATTAAATGCAAACAAAACACACCAAAATTCAAACGCAATAAATCAGCGTGAGTGAACACTTGCACTGCTCGGGCGGGCTGTGCAGGCTTGGCTGCCAAAGGTACAACGGGCACGACAAACCGCGCCACCGCCAGGCACACCACACCTAACAACGCAATACTCCAGAACAATCCAGATAGGCCGCCCGCTCCCACAATCAAGGGAGCCACCACCAAGGCCAGGGCAAACGACAGGCCAATCGAGCCACCCACCATTGCCATCGCGCGGGTACGCACCTCGGGTCGGGTGGCATCGGCCAGCCAGGCCGTGATCGCCGCTGAGATTGCGCCCGAGCCCTGAATCGCCCGGCCGATCGTGATCCAGAAAATATCATTCGACAGCGCGCAGATCACACTGCCCAAGACAAACAAAAACAAGCCCACCAGCACGACAGGCCGGCGCCCCCAGCGATCAGACGCCAGACCAAAGGGGATTTGCATACAGGCTTGCGTCAACCCGTACATCCCTAACGCCAAACCGACCCGTGCAGGATCATCACCACCGGCCACACCCAGAGCGGCCACCGCAAACACCGGCAATAGCAAAAACAAACCCAGCATGCGTGCCGCAAACAGACCTGCGAGCGCAAAACTGGCGCGACGCTCGGTAGGGGTCAAAGACAACGACTGGGAGTCAGACATCAAACTCTTGTTTCAAAGTGGTGGGTGGGTAGGTGACGGTAGCATCAGGGCGTTATAGTACCAAGTTGCCCTGCGTCAACGCAGCGGTTACTGAAATACACACATACAACACAGGCCACATGGAAGAAATCCGTATTCGGGGTGCTCGCACTCATAACCTCAAAAACGTGTCGCTTGACTTGCCTCGTCACAAACTGGTGGTCGTGACAGGTTTATCGGGATCGGGGAAGTCATCCCTTGCGTTTGATACGCTTTATGCCGAAGGACAGCGCCGTTACGTTGAAAGCTTATCGGCCTACGCCCGCCAGTTTTTGCAGTTAATGGATAAACCCGACGTCGATTTAATCGAAGGCCTGTCACCCGCCATTTCAATCGAGCAAAAGGCCGCGGGGCACAACCCACGCTCAACCGTAGGCACCATTACCGAAATCCACGACTATCTGCGCCTGCTGTTTGCGCGCGTGGGCACGCCGTATTGCCCGTCGCACGGCTTGCCACTGGCTGCGCAAAACGTCAGTCAAATGGTCGATAGCGTGCTGGCCTGGCCCGCCGAGCGGCGCTTAGCCATCTTGGCCCCGATGGTGCGCGATCGCAAGGGTAGTTTTGAGGATGAGTGCGCGAGTTTGCAGGCGCAAGGCTTCGTCCGAGTGCGCGTCGACGGCGCAATGGTTGACCTTGATAGCATGCCCGAACTGAATAAAAACGAAAAACACGACATCGACGTCGTGATTGATCGTTTGCGCATCAAGCCAGAAAGTAAACAACGGTTGGCTGAAAGCTTTGAAACGGCGTTAACGCTGGCGCAGGGTCGTGTCGTCGCGCTCGATATGGACACCAACCAAGAGCACTTGTTTTCAAGCCGCTACGCCTGTCCGGTCTGTAGTCACAGCTTGCCCGAGCTAGAGCCACGGCTCTTTAGCTTTAATAATCCGGTCGGGGCCTGTGCCAGTTGTGATGGTCTGGGACATGTTGGCTTTTTTGATCCCAAACGCGTGGTGGCGTTTCCAGAATTAAGCCTGGGCTCAGGCGCCATTCGCGGCTGGGATAAACGTAATGCGTTTACGTTTTCAATGCTCTCAAGCCTGGCCACGCACTATGAATTTGATATCGAAACCACGTGGGAAACCCTGCCCGAACCACTCCGTCAGATTGTGTTGTTTGGCTCGGGCGAGGTTGAGCTGCCGTTTTTTTATCTGAATGAAAAAGGTCGCAGCAGCGTCAAGCGACACGCCTTTGAGGGCGTCATCCCCAACCTCGAGCGCCGCTGGAAAGAAACCGACTCGTCCGCCGTACGCGAAGAACTGGGCAAATACCGTGCGGTACAAACCTGCCCCGCCTGCCAGGGTTCGCGTCTGCGCGCCGAGGCGCGTCATGTGCGGATTGGTTCTGAACGCATCGCGCCACCCAAAGCCCTCGAGGGCACGCCCGAAGCACAACAGTGGCAAGAGCAAGGCCTCGCGATTTATGAAGTTGAAGCGCAACCCTTGTCGCAATGCCTGAAGTGGTTTCAAGACTTAACGTTAACCGGCGCTCGTCAAGAGATTGCTCAACGTATCGTGCGCGAGATCGAAGCGCGCCTAAGTTTTTTAAATAATGTGGGCTTAAATTATTTATCGCTTGATCGCAGCGCCGACACGATTTCGGGTGGCGAGGCGCAACGCATTCGGCTGGCCAGCCAGATTGGCTCTGGGCTCACTGGCGTCATGTACGTGTTGGATGAGCCCTCGATTGGTCTGCACCAACGTGATAACGATCGCTTGATTGCGACGCTGCAACATCTACGTGATTTAGGCAACAGTGTGATCGTGGTCGAGCACGATGAAGATATGATCCGGCAAGCCGACTGGGTGGTCGATATGGGCCCCGGCGCTGGCGAGCATGGCGGACAAATTGTGGCGCAAGGCACACCCGCACAAATCGAACAAAACCCTGCGTCGGTCACCGGTCAGTATATGAGTGGTGCACGCGCGATTGCTGTTCCCAAACGTCGGCCATTCAGCGAAGAGCAAGCGTGGCTCACCCTATCAGGTTGTAGTGGCAATAACCTGAAATCGGTCGAGCTGCGTATCCCCGCCGGAAAATTCGTCTGTGTCAGCGGCGTCTCGGGTTCAGGCAAATCTACACTCATTAACGATACGCTGGCCGTGGTCATGTCGCGCGCCTTGCACCATGCGCAAAGTGATCCCGCACCCTATTCAGGCCTAACGGGCCTTGAAAATTTTGACAAGATCATTAGTGTCGATCAAAGCCCGATTGGTCGCACACCGCGCAGTAATCCCGCGACCTACACGGGCTTGTTCACGCCGATTCGCGAACTGTTCGCCGGTACGCCCGAAGCGCGTACGCGTGGCTATGATCCAGGGCGCTTTAGCTTTAACGTCAAAGGCGGACGCTGTGAAGCCTGTCAGGGCGACGGCGTGGTGAAAGTTGAAATGCATTTTTTGCCTGATATGTATGTGCCGTGCGACGTGTGTGTCGGTAAACGCTATAACCGCGAAACACTCGAGATTCGCTATCGTGGGCGCAACATCACCGAGGTGCTCGAGTTAACGGTTGAACAGGCGCTGGTGTATTTTGACGCGGTACCATCGATTGCACGCAAGCTGCAAACCCTGATGGATGTGGGTCTCTCGTACCTGCGCCTGGGGCAAAGCGCCACCACGCTTTCAGGGGGTGAAGCCCAACGCGTCAAGCTATCGCTTGAATTGTCAAAACGCAGTACTGGTCGCACCTTTTATATTTTAGATGAGCCCACGACCGGGCTACATTTTCAGGATATTGCCTTACTGCTTGAGGTGCTCAATCAACTGGTCGAGGCGGGTAACACGGTGGTCGTGATTGAACACAATCTTGATGTCATCAAAACCGCCGATTGGGTGATTGATATGGGCCCAGAGGGCGGCGATGGCGGTGGCCAGATCGTGGCGCAAGGCACGCCTGAACTGATAGCCGCCACTAAAGCCAGTCACACTGGGCATTACTTAGCGCCCGTGTTGAAGCGGCGGCGCGCTTAGTCGCGCAGATCGCCCTCTCTGGCGCACAAGTCAGTGCACGATAGCCAGTGGGGCGCTTGAGCCATGTCAGGGTTCAACAGCGCGACACGCACCGAGCCAAGCTGCTAGCGCGCGCTACGGCAAACCAAAAAATCTTAATTGCGAAGCAGCCGTGCTGCCGCAGCGTGCCGATTCAAATAAGGGCAACCTTGACTCGCAACGCAACCCACCACTTAAGCCAGACGCATCAAGTGGTTTGCCTGGCTCGCCGTTACCAGCGCCCGGTTGGTCTGCTGACCAACGCCCCCACAGCACAGTCACTTGACTCGATTTGCGACAACCACCTTGGGTGCGGCCGTCACAAATATTGAAAGCCGCAGTCAAGGCGCTGGCGGCATTAGGATGGCCACACACTGCTGAGTACGCACGCAAGGTGCCACCACCTTGCACTGAGCCTTGTTGCGATACCACTGAAGCCACCCAGCCTGGTGAGCAAGTGCTTTCGACAGTTGCGCGTGGGGTCGCTTCGCCCCCAGTACGACTGAAATAATCGCGCGTAAGCGCCGCGGGATCTTGCCCGGCACGCGCCTCAACAAAGACGAGATTGCAGGTATTGCCCGAGCGAGTGGGGGTGCACGTTTGAACCAACGAAAGCTTAAGCTCACCTAAGTTAGCAGGCCCGCCACTGACGATCACAGCCGAACCTGCCTGCTCGGCGGCAGGCTGCGGGACTGAATTCGAAAACGGCGCGGGTGCGTTTTCAACTAAGGGTGTGCCCGCCACAGGCGTCGTTGAAAAATCACCCGGCGCAGCAATCGGCATCGCCATTGCAACCGGACTACTATCGGTTGAACCACCGCTAGCATTACCGACCGGTGCCGCGCGTTGTGAACAGGCGGCCAGGCCCGTCAACGCGATCAAGGCGAATGTGACCAAGCTAACTCGTATGCGAGTACTCGCGCATGTGCGGTGTGCGCGTTGATCAAGAGCGATCGGTTTAATATTTTTCATAGTATCCCCTCTGTACTGACTAGGCCCGGCGAAGGCGCCACCTTCATATCCTAGCACCTATCCAGACGTGCACCCAAACTTGACGCGAAGCAAACGAATCACCCTTGCTTGACACTAATCAAATTGGTCGCCCATGCGAAATAAGCGATGGTGCTCGCGGATCGCGTACCGATCGGTCATGCCTGCAATGTAATCCGAAATCGCCCGTGCTTGTACAGTTTTATCGTCATGCCAGTAATCGGGGGGTAACAAACGCGGCTCTTGCACAAACGCACTAAATAATTCGCGCACGATCCGACGCGCCTTGTTGGTCATACGCATCACTTTGTAATGTCGGTACAAGTTTTCGAATAAGAATTTTTTAAGCGCATCGGCCTCGTGCCTGACGTCGCTTGAAAACGCCACGAGCGGGCCACAGCGCCGTGCGGCTTGGGCGTCAGCGGGCTGAGCCTGGGCTAGCTTGGCCGAAGTGGTTTGGGTCACGTCGGTGATCAAGGTGTTGATCATGCTGCGAATGGTTTCTGCGACTAAACGTCGCGTCGCCAATTCAGGCCACGCTTGTGTCGCTCGAGAATAGTGGCGCGCAAAAATCGGCACCGTTTGCAATTGCTCAATCGTCAGCAAACCAGAACGCAAACCATCATCAATATCGTGATTGTTGTAGGCGATTTCATCGGCCAAGTTTGCCAGTTGTGCTTCAAGCGAGGGCTGCGTGCGCTCGATAAAGCGTTGCCCGACATCGCCTAAACGCTTGGCATGCGCAAGCGAACAATGCTTCAAAATACCTTCGCGTGTTTCAAAGCATAGATTTAAGCCGTTAAACGCTGCGTAACGCTCTTCAAGTTCATCTACAACCCGCAGGCTTTGCAGATTATGTTCAAACCCACCCGCCTCTGGGGCAAACTCGCGCATGCAAGCGTTGAGTTCATCTTGCCCAGCATGACCAAACGGGGTGTGACCTAAATCGTGGGCTAAGGCGATTGCTTCAGTGAGGTCTTCGCTTAAGCGCAAACTGCGCGCTATCACCCGCGCAATTTGTGCCACCTCAAGAGAATGGGTCAGCCGTGTGCGAAAAAGATCGCCTTCGTGGTTAATAAAAACTTGGGTCTTATATTCGAGTCGTCTGAAGGCGCCCGCGTGCACAATGCGATCGCGATCACGTTGAAACTCGCTGCGATTAGAGGGCGCGGGCTCTTGATGCCGGCGACCCCGACTTTGCTCAAATTTAGACGCGTAGACAGCAAGTTCAAACATTGTGTGTGTCCCATGTTGACGGCTCAGTCGCCAGTGCGAGCCGATTAAGTGTTCGCCGACCAGTGCCTAGTTGTGCCCTACACATCTTTTCTTCGCATCAACTGAGCGGATGCAAGTTCATTGAGATTCTTAACCAACCAAGCAAATAATCAAATAACCGAACAACCAAAGCTGAGCACTCAAGCGGTGTTACGCAAAATCACCTTCGCGACTAAATCAGCGGGTGCGGCGCGACGAATCGTTTCACCAATTTTTGGCATCAAAATAAAATTGATTTCGCCTGCTTCGGTTTTTTTGTCGCCCCGCATCAGTTGCATCCAATGTTCAACGCCGCCAAGGCGTGGCCCCAGAATCGGGCAGCCAATTGCGCGCACCAGGGCACGCACCCGCTGCACATCAGCCTGCGAAAAACCAAACAGCTCGGCCGACAAATCAGCCGCCATCACCAGCCCGCAGCCTACCGCCTCGCCATGCAGCCACTCGCCATAGCCCAGGCCCGCTTCAATCGCATGGCCAAAGGTATGGCCCAAATTCAAGATCGCCCGCAACCCGGTTTCGCGTTCATCTTTTGAAACAACCCAGGCTTTAAATTCGCATGAGCGGCGTATGGCTATCGCCAGAAGTTCGGGATCGCGCGCACGCAGGCCCGCTACATTTTTTTCGCACCACTCAAAAAATTCTGGATCAAGAATCAAGCCGTATTTAATCACCTCAGCCAAACCCGCTGACATTTCACGGTCGGGCAGCGTGTTGAGCACCGTGGTGTCGATCTCAACCACGAGCGGTTGGTAAAACGCGCCGATCATGTTTTTACCGAGCGGATGATTCACCGCGGTTTTACCCCCAACAGACGAATCCACTTGGGCCAACAGTGTTGTGGGCACTTGCACAAAGCGCACACCGCGTTGATAGACCGCAGCAGCAAAGCCCGCCATATCGCCAATCACGCCACCCCCCAAGGCGACGATGACCGTGCGCCGATCAAGTTGCGCGCCAAGCATGGCATCAAAAATCAAATTCAACGTCTCGAGGGTTTTAAAAGCTTCGCCATCGGGCAGCAGCACCGGTATCAAGCGCTTACCCGTTGTTGCCAGCACCTGGCTGACCCGCTCGCCCATCAGCGCCTGCACAGCAGGATTAGTGATCAGTACGATCGAGGTGGCATCAGACGGAATCGTTTGAGCCAGCGACGACAAGCGCCCGGGGGCGATACGAATCGGATAGTGCCCGCCTGGGGTCGCGACATCTACTGTGTGCATGGCTTGTTCTCTGGTGGATGACTGGCAGTAAAGTCTGCCCGCATATTTTCTGAAGAATTCTCGGGTTGGCGCTGCGCGTTTCGGTCAATCGCCTTATCAATCTGTTTGAGGCGTTCGACGAGCTGTGCCACTAATTGCGCAACCGAGGTCGACCCCGTGTCCATCACAATATCAGCCACCTCGCGGTATAACGGCTCGCGTAATTCGAGCAAGCTACGCAAGGTGCCGCGAGGGTCTGCCGTGGCCAACAGTGGTCGATTGCGGTCGCGGCTGGTGCGACGATACAGTTCGTCGACGCTCGCTCTTAGATAAATCACGACGCCGCGCGTACGCAGGGCGTTGCGGTTTTCTGGGGCTAGCACGGCACCCCCGCCAGTGGCCATCACCAGACCAAGTCGCAACGTGCAATCGTCTAAGACTTGGCACTCGCGCTTACGAAAACCCGTTTCGCCTTCAATTTCAAAAATAGTCGGGATGCGCACACCACAGCGCGCTTCGAGCTCGTGATCAAGATCGAGAAACTCGCGCTGTAACGCTTTTGCCAAGCTTTTACCGATCGTCGTTTTGCCAGCACCCATCATCCCTACCAAAAAGATCGGGATATGGTTTGCGTAGACGCTCTGCGGCGCGGGCACATCCGGTGCCGTGCACGTAAGATTTAGGTCGCCACTGTCGTGTGGCTCGGGGGTCAACACGTTATTCATGACATGATTATCCCATTGACCGCCGTACACCCCAAACTCAGTCGGGCACCCCCCCAAAAAATCACCCTCCTAGCTCCCCCAAACAGTGAGGATTTCCACGCATTCCGTTAAAATGGGCAGCAATGAGCAAATACACCGACCAGCGCGACCACGACGAATCCGACGAGCCTAAGCGGCGCGGCTCTTGGATCATTGGATTTTTTCTTAAACTGACAATTTTGTCGGCAGGCTTAGCCCTGTGCGGCGCCCTGCTGTTTAGCATGGCATTGGCACTGGCCTGGCCCAATGTGCCTGAACTGACGGCCATGACAGACTATCGGCCGCGCGTGCCTCTGCGCATTTTCACCGCCGACAAAGTCATGATCGGCGAATTCGGCGAAGAACGCCGCAACGTCCTGCGTTTTAACGAGATCCCTGATGTGATGAAGTCGGCCGTGCTCTCGGCTGAAGACGACCGCTTCTATCAACATGGCGGTGTCGACTGGTTTGGGGTTGTGCGTGCGGGTCTGACCAACCTGATCTCGATGCAAAAAACACAGGGCGCCAGCACGATCACCATGCAGGTCGCGCGTAATTTTTACCTGTCGTCTGAAAAAACCTACTCGCGCAAGTTTTACGAGCTATTGCTCACGTTCAAGATTGAAGCCAACCTGAGTAAAGACCAGATTCTTGAGCTGTACCTGAATCAGATTTATTTGGGTAATCGGGCATATGGTTTTGCGGCCGCCTCTCGCACCTATTTAGGCAAATCACTCTCTGAGATCACGCCGGCAGATGCCGCTTTACTCGCCGGTATCCCCAAGGCGCCGTCGCGTTTCAACCCGATCGCCAACAAGCCCCGCGCCGTGCTGCGTCAGCGTTACGTGCTGGGTCGTATGCACTCCTTGGGGTATCTGACCGATGCCGAATACAAAAAGGCACTTGACCAGCCCGTCATCATCAAATCCGCCGAAGGTACACCCGCCGGTGGGTTTTCAGTGCACGGCGAATACGTCTCTGAGCTCGCGCGCCAACTCATGATCAGCGTCTACCCTGACAACGTTTACTCGCGCGGCTTAAATGTCTACACCACGATTCACTCAAAAGATCAGCAGTGGGCTTACGAGTCACTACGCGAAGGTGTGCTCGATTACACCCGCCGCGCACCCTATCCAGGGCCCGAAGCCCAGTTAACGATGCCAGCCGGCATTGAAAATGTTCCGGCGAAGCTGGATGAATTTTTAGATGGGGTGTTTGACAAACACCCGGATCGCACCGAAATGCTGATTGGCGTAGTGCTCTCGGTCAAGCCCGACGAAGTCAGGGTCGCCCGCAGCTCAACCGACATCATTTCGATTAAAGATAAAAAAGCCCTGAGTGTCATCGCCCGCGCGTTGAATCCCAAAGCGCCTAATGACTTGCGTCTGCAACGCGGCTCGGTCGTGTACTTGCACAAAACGGCTGACTACTGGGAGATCCTGAATCTGCCCACGGTGCAATCTGCCTTTGTCTCGATGATCCCGCAAGATGGTGCCATCCGCGCCATGGTCGGAGGCTTTGACTTTTATCACGGTAACTTTAACCGGGTCACGCAAGCCTGGCGCCAACCTGGGTCAGCGTTCAAGCCGTTCATTTATGCGGCGTCACTCGAGCGTGGTTTAACCCCGGGTACGGTCATTTCAGATCAACCGTTTGAGCTAACCGCCGAGCAAACTGGCTCTAAAGCTTGGGCACCGAAAAACTACGGCGGGCAATACGACGACAAACTCACCATGCGCGAGGCCATTGCCCGCTCTAAAAATATGGTTTCGATCCGAATTCTGCAGTCAATCGGGCCAAAATATGCGCAAGACTACATTGCACGCTTTGGCTTTGATAAAGCGCGTCACCCGGCTTACCTGCCCATGGCACTGGGCTCGGGCGCAGTCACCCCGATGCAGCTCGCCGCTGGTTTCTCGGTCTTTGCCAACGGTGGCTACCGGATCACGCCTTTTCTCATCGATCGGGTCACTGACGCGAGTGGCCAGGTCGTCATGCAAGCCCGGCCAACCGTGGCAGGTGACTCAGCGGCGCGCGCGATTGATGCTCGTACCGCTTACGTGATGGATGACCTGCTGCGCGGAGTCGCAACCTCGGGTACCGCGGCGCGCGCGCGTCAAGTGATCAAACGGGGCGATCTGGCTGGTAAAACGGGTACTACCAACGATTCGGTAGACGCTTGGTTTGCAGGCTATACGCCTCAGTTAGTAGGGGTCGCCTGGATGGGCTATGACCAACCAAAATCGCTTGGTTCACGCGAAACTGGTGGTGGCGCTTCGCTGCCAGTCTGGTTAGGCTATATGGAAAACGCTCTGAAGGCGTTTCCTGAACAAAAACGCCGACCACCGCCTGAGGGTCTAGTAATTGAGGGCGGCAACATGTATTTCAGCGAGTTTCCGCCCGGCCAAGCCATCATGAAACTTGGCACCCCCGAAAAAAATGACTCGTTGGGCGACTTTTTGAACAATATTGAAACCAACCGCCCCAATCCGGCTCTAGCTAACTAAAATACGACGGTTAAGGGTTTGCCTGTAGCCTCTGAGCAAACCTGAGATAAAGTATCGTGCAAGTCGGCGCCACCACGGGTATCTTTCCAGTGTTGGCCGTCAAAACGATAATGAAAGCCGCCGCTTCGGGCAGCGAGCCACATTTCGTGCAGCGGTGCCTGACTATTGATCACGACTTGATGGCCGTTTTCAAAAATCAGATTGAGTACATTGCCCTGGCGTTTGGTTTCAACGTCAAGGTCGAGTTGATCAAACCAGTGGTCGGCTTGGGCTTCAACCGCATCTAACAGTGCGGTCACCCGAGCATGAAATTCAGTATCGTTCATAATTCTTATCCTCACGTTTGACGGAGCGCGCAGTGATCAGCAAAACCGACAACCACCAAAGTGCTCGCATTGTAGCGATGCTGACACTTGTCGTGTTGGTCGCAGGCTGCGGCTATAAAGGCCCGCTGTATTTGCCTCCGAAACCCGCTGAAATCAAGCCCTACACCACACCTTTTTCAATGTATGGGGTCATTCCAGACGAACAAGACATGGTGGTGCCATTCTTTGACGAAGATTTAATGCTGATCCCAACGCCCGTTGTTATTGATTAAGCGAACCACTACGCTAACCACTTTTACTTCATCTACCTTACGGTCGCGCACGCATTGACTTTCGCCACATACCTCATAGCTGCATTGTTGCCTAAATCGCGCGCCAAACCTTGAATACCCATAGCCACAACATGACCGCACACCTTGCCTCGCCTACGGGCGCACCGTTTTTTCACTACCAAGCCGGCCAATTGCAGGCAGAAGGCGTCTCGCTTGCCGAACTTGGCCAAGAACTTGGCACCCCGTTATATGTGTATTCGCGTGGCGCGCTGGCTGCGGCCTGGGCGTCTTACCAAGAGGCCTGCGTCGGCCACGCGGTCTTAGTGTGCTTTGGCATGAAAGCCAATTCAAACCTTGCCGTTCTTAAAGAGTTCGCACGCCTGGGCAGCGGCTTTGACATTGTGTCAGGGGGCGAACTCGCACGGGTACTTGCCGCCGGAGCCAATCCGGCCAAGGTGGTGTTTTCGGGCGTGGGCAAACAAGCCTGGGAGATGCAGGCCGCACTTGAAGTGGGCGTGAAATGTTTTAACGTTGAGTCGCTGCCTGAACTCACGCGCCTGTCAGAGGTGGCGGTGGCGATGGGCAAAATCGCGTCGGTTTCGCTACGCGTCAATCCTGATGTTGACGCAAAAACGCACCCCTACATTTCAACCGGCCTTAAAGAAAACAAGTTTGGGATCGCCATCGAAGAGGCGCCTCACGCCTACACGCTAGCGGCCTCGTTGCCCGGCCTGTCGGTCGTGGGTGTTGACTGCCACATCGGCTCGCAAATCACTGAGGTGAGCCCCTACCTGGATGCCTTAGACAAGTTACTAAAGCTGATTGATCAACTCAAAACCGCTGGCATTACGCTCAAACACTTGGATCTGGGTGGCGGCTTGGGGATTCGTTACGACGACGAAACGCCTCTTGCGCCTAAAGTGTTACTGGATAAGGTCTTTGCGCAACTGCAAGCACGCGGTTATGGGCACTTGCAGCTGGTGCTTGAGCCGGGCCGTTCGCTTGTGGGCAACGCAGGCGTTTTGCTGACCACTGTTCAATATCTCAAGCATACCGAGGCGCGCAATTTCGCGATTGTTGATGCCGCCATGAACGACCTGATGCGCCCCGCACTTTACGAAGCTTGGCATGGCGTTCTACCTGTTACCCCGCGTGCAACCGAGGCAACACTCTATGATGTAGTCGGCCCCGTATGCGAAAGCGCAGATTGGTTGGCGCGTGGCCGACAGCTTGCCTTGGCCGAAGGTGATTTACTAGCGATTGAATCCGCCGGCGCCTACGGTTTTGTAATGGCGGGCAACTACAACAGCCGACCACGCCCAGCCGAGATCATGGTCGACGGTGATCAATTTCATGTGATCCGCCAGCGCGAAACCTTTGCCGATTTGATTCGCGGCGAAAGCTGCTTGCCGGATTAAGCAAAGAATCTAGCTTAGCGCTTGCAGCGCGTTCGCTAGAAACAACGAATTTTTTGTTGCGCGGTCGCTGGCTAGGTGCGTGTTTAGCGCCCCAGCAATCCCTTAAAGAAGCTTTCAGTGTTCACTGCGAGCGTCTCAAGGTGATAGCCGCCCTCTTGCACGACCACGGTCGGTAACTTCAGCTCCGCAATCATTTGGCCAAGTCGCCCAAAGCCTTCAGTCGTGACGGCGACCTTAGACTGCGGATCATCTTTGTACACGTCAAAGCCCAAGGCCAACACTAGCGCGTCGGGCTTGAAAGCGTGCAACGCGACCAAGGCTTTTTCAACTTGCTTAAAAAATACCGCTTCGCTTGAGCCATGCGGCATGGGCAGATTCAGGTTGTAGCCTTGGCCTTGTTGCGCACCGCCTTCGTCATCAAAACCTGCGGTTGCGGGATAAAAATTCATTGGGTCGCCGTGCACTGAGATATAAAACACATCATCGCGTTCGTAAAAAATTTCTTGAACACCTTGCCCGTGATGCACGTCGGTATCCAAGATCACCACGCGCTGATGCTTTGCACGCAGCACCTGCGCAGCAATCGCCGCATTGTTGATGTAGCAAAAACCACCTGCAGCGTCTTTGCGCGTGTGGTGTCCGGGTGGGCGACATAACGCATAAGCCTGTTGGTCGCCGGCCAAGACCGCCTTTGCTGCCGAGACGGCTGCTTGCGCGGCCCAATAAGAAGAGGTCCAGGTATCGGGGCCTACGGGGCAACTGCCATCTGCCAGATAGCGCGCTGTCTGCGCCAAAATCCCGCGCAAGGCGTTAGGCGTGCGCACAAAAATATTTGAGATGACTTCGTCGCCCCAGTCAGGACCAGTTTGCTTCCAGGTGGCGTGTGCATTTTCAAGGTACTGTAAATATCCAGCGTCGTGGATGTCCAGCAGAGGCTGCATGCCGTGGTCTGCCGGCTCGGTAACCGTCAATCCTAACTGAGCGATGCCTTTCAAAATCTGCACCACGCGCTCAGGAATTTCTTGGGGGGTTCGCATTTGCCCACGCGACAGGTAAGTGCGCGGATGATGCAGTTTTTGTTTTGGATGAAAATACGTTTTCATAATGAGGTCTCAAAAAGAATCTACAAAGGTGTTAAGTCAGCGGCAAAAACCCCACAAACGCTTAAGTACGCTTTGCACGAAAATAGGCCAACAACATCGGAACCGTCAACGATAAACCCGCGACCACAATCAAGGCAATGCCCGTTAGAGATAGTAATGAGGGCATGTGAGAAAAAAACAGCTCGCCAAAAATCACAGCAAGCACCAGCTGAAAATAAGTGAAGGGGGCAAGTGTCGAAGCCGGGACAATCTTAAACGCATAAATCAGTAAAAATTGCGCGATGCCACCGCTCAAGCCCATCACAATCATTTCAATGGTGTCTCGAACGTCAGGCCATTTAGTCGGCCACCAAAAAATCAGCGCGACAACACTCAGCAACCAACAGATCAGCGCTGAATACGCAAACATTTGTTCGCTTTGCACGCGGTGCGCCAGCTTGCGTGTTAACAGTTGCACCAAGGCATAACCGATTGCGGCCATTAGCATTAACAAGGTACCAAGTAACGAGACCTCTGTCCCAGCACTTTGAGGATTTGAGGCATTACCCAGTGGATTCACAATCAACAACATTCCAACCATTCCAAGCGCGACCGCGGCGTATTGTTTAACACTCACGCTTTCGCGTAACACCATCGGGGCAAGCAACACGACAACCAAAGGCGATACAAAATACAGTGCGGTGGCTTCGGCTAAAGGCAAATAGGGCAGCGCAGCCATAAAACAGATGCTGACGCCACCAAGCATGGCACCACGACAAATCAGTAGTTTGCGCTCTGCCGGCTCGATACGCATCGGCACCCGCTTGACCCACATAATGCACCAGGCCAACACAATGATGACGCTGTAGCGTGCCAAGTTGACTAAAGGCGCCGAATAGCGACCAAGCAGATCTTTTGCGAACGCATCCAGACAGGCAAAGGCTACAACCGAGCATAAAAAGATTGCGCAGCCTTTACGCCATTGCCCTTGCCGAGCGACCTCGGGCTGCCGTGGGTTGCTAGGCAAGCTCATAGGGCGATTGACCAATTTGTAGGTGAGGCAACATTCAGGTTTGAGAGGGTGTCGCGCGCGAGACACTGCGCAGCCTTACGAGCAGTAGCGTGATCACAAGCCCAAAGAGGCCAAGGGCACCGTAGCTTGCCCCATAACTGTTGAATACACCTGCCAAGACGCCAAAGAGTGGGGGCCCTAAGACGACACCAAAAAAAGTAATGCACAGCGTGCCGCCGGTTGCGACGCTAGCCTGACCTGCGGGGGCCAGACGCGCAATTTGCGCCAGAAAGACGCCGTTCCAGCCAATCGCTGAGGCTCCAAAAATAACCAGCACCGGAAACAAAATCCACGGCGAAGAGTCGGGACGCAGCAAGGCGGTACCGACCGCACCTAGGGTCAGCAACAAAGCGATCACGATCAGCATCACCGTGGGGCTCAACCAACGATCGGCGACATAGCCCCACAGGATCCGTCCGATGACGCCCCCCGCTTGCGCCACCGTCAGAGCAGCGCCAGCCGCCACAAGTGACCAGCCAAGATCCTCAAATAAAAACGTCACGAGGTACGCCATCAAAGACATCTGACAAACGGCAAACAAAAAAGAGGTCATGGAAAGCGCGCGTAGGCCTGGGTGTTCAAAAATCAACCGCAAAGGTTGCACCACACTTGCCGCCAACGATGGTTTAACGGTAGGGTCTCGATCGTCATCGAGCGCAGCGCGCAGCGGCTGTACGGCCCAGGCACAGACTAAACACGCAAGACCGGAAGACATAAACGCCAGCTGCCAACCGATGGCGATATCAAGCGAAGGAACAAGGGCGCCGGCGATCATGCCACCGAGGGGTACGCCCGTCTGCTTCACTGAAAACACAAACGAGAGTTTTTCGGGTGGTGTGGTTTTGATCAGCAGATGCGAGCTTGCAGGCGTAATCGGACCGTAGCCCGCACCAATAAATAGGGCCCCGAGTGCGATCGCGAACGGGTGCGGGATCGCACACAAAAACAAACCGGTCGCCGCCGAGAGCAAACCGGCCTGGCTCAAGCGGATCGCACCCCAGCGCTTAACGGCCGCACCCCCAAGCAACGTGGCAACCATTGCTGCAAAATACACGAGCGCTACGTAAGCACCCAAGTAATTCGTCGACAACCCGATCGCTTTAGCGACCTCGGGCGCCACGACCGGCAAATTAAGCAGGGCCATGGCAACAAGCGATTGAACGGTTAGGGTTGCAACGAGTACAACCCAGGGTCTGGCAGGTGTCACGATGAAGGTGCTACGGTTATGTCGCCTGAGGCGGTTTGTTTAATTTTTGTTGACCGACAAAGTCTGCTGCGTGCCAAGCCATCAACAACTCGGAAGACTGGGCAAACTGAGTGACTGAGTTATTCAGTTTACAGCGCACCATAAGAGTGGAGCCCCGACAAGAACATATTAACCCCCAAAAACGCAAAGCCTGTCACCAGCAAACCGACGAGCGCCCAATAGGCAGCCATGGTGCCGCGTAAGCCCTTCATTAGGCGCAAATGCAGCCAGGCGGCGTAATTCAACCACACGATCAACGCCCAGGTTTCTTTTGGATCCCATTGCCAATAGGCGCCCCAGGCGTCTGCGGCCCACAGGGCACCTAAGATTGTCGCCACGGTAAAAAAGGCAAACCCAATCGCAATGGCGCGATACATGATGTCATCCAGCACCTCAAACGAAGGTAGACGCTCACCGATTGGTTTTCGAAACAACAAAATCGTACCGACAATCAAGGCGCCGATGCCGAAGTACAGCATCCAGGTGGCTGACACCTCTTTGCTACCAAAAATCATCGGCTCACCTGCAAGTAAGACCCCCAACACAAACAGTGGAGTGAGTTTTAACCACGACTTCGTTTGACTGTTTTGTTTAACCAAGTAGGCAAAGGCCACCATCGCTGCAAGCGAAAAGGTGCCATAGCCAATAAAGTTTGCCGGGACATGAATTTTCATCCACCAGCTTTTTAGTGCGGGCACCAAGGGCTGAATTTGCGCGGCATCACGCGTAAATGAATACCACAGTAAAAACACCACTGCCGAGGTAATCACGAGCAAAACAAAGCCGCCTAACGCCCGAGTGGCGTAGCGACGTTCGTAATACAAATAAAACAGCGCGGTAATCAAGGCAAACAACACAAATACTTCATAGAGATTACTGACAGGGATATGGCCAATATCGGGCCCAAGCAAATGGCTCTCTCGCCAACGCACCAACATACCTGTTGTGCCTGCAAATACAGCGGCCCAAGTGAGTGCGGTTCCGAGCCATGCTGAGGTCGGGCTGACAAAGCCTAGCCAATAACAGGCCGTCGCCAACACAAATAAGGCGCACATCCACAAGATCGCGGATTGAGACGAAAACAAATACTTTAAAAAGAAAACCTGCTCGGCACGCTCAATGTCGCCTTGATATAGCCAGATTGCAAAGCCAGTGGCGAGTGCAGTCGTCAGCATCAAGGTGCGTAAGGGGCGCCACAGCCAACCCAGCCAGGCAAAGGCTGGCACGGTTAACACCAAAATGGTTTGCTCGTAGTAATCCATTGAATTGCTAAACGTCTTGAGCGCATAGCCGGCGCCAACTGCCAAGAGCAGAAAAAATAAAAGGTCAGTCCAGTTCGGCCGACCACGCTGCTCGCGTCCGTCGCCTGACTCAGACAGGTCATCCCAGTCGTTTCGTGACGCAGCGATTGAATTCGTCATGACAAAGTTCTCGATGAAGTAAATAAAAAACCAACTTCTGTAAAACATGCTTTACGGGCTGCTCGAGCTGTCTTGCGTGATGACCCACCTCGCTCGACACATTCGAGCCCGCCTAGGAGCTCTTAACGTGTTTGGGGCAGCTCGATTTAACTGACTTGACTGAGCTTGTTCAGTGCGGCCTTGAACCGATCAAACTTCGTTTAGCGCAATCGAGTCAACCCCCGCGCAACTTGCTTAAGTGAGTCTGCCCAACTTAACTGACTTGACTGAGCTTATTCAGCGCAGCCTTGAAGCGATCAAACTCACGATTGAAATCGAGTGTACGCTTTTGTGATGTCATCGCGGCTAATACTCGGGTGCCGTTTGAGTGTTCTGC
>Ga0114968_10000709_pt1 | contig 24987 bp, 19 predicted proteins | sample M_130807_EF_Meta_FD_87020 | JGI IMG/M metagenome (GOLD analysis project Ga0114968, IMG submission 87020) | Freshwater microbial communities from Lake Montjoie, Canada to study carbon cycling - M_130807_EF_MetaG | ecosystem: Environmental > Aquatic > Freshwater > Lake | place: Lake Montjoie... | reverse complement strand
GTATTTTTTTACGACCCAAGCGGAGCTAAAGTAGAGGTTAATTTTGACCCCAGCGAAACTATGTAAGCATTACCAAAATTGACTCAATCGGTTGTTCTTTTAAAGAACAGTTCTTGATAGGTATATCCGAGACTGATGGCGTCCAGCCCTATCAAGCCCGGCAAATGAAAAAGTCACCCGAAGGTGGTTTTGGTGTTTCTTGGTGGCCCGGGGCGGAACCCACCAAAGCAAGAATACTTAATCCTTAACCTTAACTATTCCCTTATAAATTAGGGCGGTAGCAATCAAACCCATACCACCAGCCATTGCCATCCAATATCCGGGTGACGCCTTATCCCCCGTTGTCTCAATTAGCCAAGTAGATACTAACGGTGTGAAGCCGCCAAAAAGAGCAGTGGCTAAACTATAGGCCAATGAGAATCCAGTGGTTCGAATGTGAATTGGAATAATTTCCGTAAGCGCAACAATCGTGGCTCCGTTATAGCTAGCATATAAAAAGGACAGCCAAAGCTCAGCTACCAGCATATTTTCATAGCTTGGATTTGCCACCAACCAATTTAAGGTTGGGTAAGCAGTAAACAAAGTAAGCCCTGAAAATAGAGCCATAATCGGCCATCGCCCAATTCTGTCAGACAGCGCGCCCATCACAGGCAACCAAATGAAATTCGATACACCAACAAATAAGGTAATGAGAAGGCTATCAACGATGGAGAGCTTCATTACACTCTTACCAAACGTAGGCGTATAAACGGTAATCAAATAAAAAGATACCGTTGTCATCACGATTAACATCATCCCCGCAACTACCAACTGCCAGTTAATAGCAAGTGATTTGATAATTTCTTTAAAAGTAGGGTGATGCTTCTTGGCAAGAAACTCTTCAGTCTCTTGTAATGAGCGACGTATCTGAAAGACAATTGGAATAATCATGCAACCGATAAAGAATGGAATACGCCACCCCCAATCAGCAATTACTTCTTTGCTTATTGATTCATTGAGGATATAGCCCAGTGCGGCTGAAAAAATAATGGCAACTTGTTGGCTGGCAGATTGCCAACTGACATAGAGGCCTTTGTGCCCAGGCGTTGCCATTTCAGAAAGATAAACAGACACGCCGCCCAATTCAACGCCAGCAGAAAAGCCTTGGAGTAAGCGGCCCACCAATACCAGCAAAGGCGCAAGCAAACCAATCGTCGCGTAACTTGGTATAAAGGCAACCATCGCCGTGCCTGTAGCCATAATCCCCAATGTGAGTACAAGGCCTTTACGACGACCAATGCGATCAATGTAGCCGCCAAGCAAAATGGCGCCCAATGGACGCATTAAAAATCCAGCGCCAAATGTCGCAAAAGTAAGCATTAAAGATGCGTACTCACTATCAGATGGAAAAAATGCCTTTGAAATATATGTGGCATAAAACCCAAATAGAAAGAAGTCATACATCTCAATAAAGTTTCCGCTGGTCACGCGGATTACTGTTGAAAACTTAGATTGAGACTTGGCTGTAACGGTCATTTCGGCCTTGGTTTGATATGAATGGAGTGCCTATAAGGAATATACTGGCAATTAAAGCACTTCGGGAAACTATCAAGATTGGGCCCATCAATGAAGGGCTGCCCAAAGGTGGTTTTGATATTTCTTGGGGACTGAATCGGAATCGAGCCAGGGCTGAGGATGCCCTATCCAATCTAAACTATGACTATGCTTAGGGGCCCGTCAGTTGTTAAATAAAACTGCAGAATGAAATCCGATTGGCCTGCCCTGTAAGCCATCATGCTGTAATTTCCAATATATTTTGCCCTCGTCATTGAGGATATACAACCCGGAAACACCCGAGGTAAACCATAACCCCTTTCCAAGATATTGGAGCGAAAGGCTTCTTGTCCTAGTCTTTCCACCAACCATCTCATCTACTGTGACCTCTTTAAAGCAACGACAATCATCATTCATCAATATCAATCGATTTGGGGATCGAGCTGTGTACCCTACCAAGGTATCGCCTTTCACTACCAATGTATGGGGGCGTGTAGAAACTTCTTGCTGCCAAAGTACTTCACCATCTTTATTTATCTTAATAATTAAGTCTTTTTGTGACATGCTCAAATAATAATTGCCAGCACTTGTCTTAACGGCGCTAGTAGTTGCCGTATAACTGCGTGGTTGAGTGGGCGCAACTGAATTAGCAAGAGCAGATTTTTCAACAAAATCCTTGCCCCTCCATTGAAATAGCACCTTGCCATTGATATCTACCTCTGAGATCTGTGCATCTTCTTTGGTATCCCACGAGTATGGCATTACCCAAGTTTCCTCAGGCGTAATTTGAACCTGATGGGAGGCCTTGGGAAAATTAATCTTTTGTAATGCCTCACCATTCAAATTGAATTCAGTTAAGCCTACTTGTGGAGATAAAAACCATATGGATTGCTTTTTTACATCATAGGAAATGCCCGGCCCCCAGTTAGTCCATTCGGGAGAATATCGATCAGATGGAATTGAAAATGATTCAAGCAAGTCACCCTCAAGATTTGTTATGGTAATTTTGGGGTCTAGTTTTTTAGCAGATAGATCTATAAATGCTATCTTGGCATTTCGAAGATTTGGCAACTCCGCTAAAAATCCTTTGTCAAACTCAATAACCTTTAATGGGTTGGCTAAGGCTATAGAGCATGGGAGAGCAAAGAACAGTAAGTAGGCGAGGTGTGAGGCAATTAATTTAATCAGCATTTTTTATTTTATTGTCACAAAGAAAGAAATCATAGTCCGACAAAATGAAAAAACACCCGAAGGTGGTTTTGGTGTTTCTTGGTGGCCCGGGGCGGAATAGAACCAGGGCCCAGGATACGCAATCCTACTGTTTTATTATCGAAAGTATGCAGCAATGAATAACTCCTACTGGAAATTCAAATTGCTCGAGCATTGTGAAGTGATTTTTTCCTGGAATGTCCACCAATTCAACTGGATATTTACTTGCTTTCAATTTATCGGCAAAATCATACGACTGCCGACGCATCTCACTTAATTCACCGCTACCAACAAATAAGTAAATTGGCGTTTTGCCTGTTGGCAATTTCAACATAGGTGAATTTCTTTTGGCAATCGCTAAATCCATTTGAAGATTTTTATTGAGGAATGATCCAATTAAAGGCTCTAATTCAAAAATACCGCTAATAGGAACCACAGCCTTTACTTTCATCTGTTTCATAGAAGTGACACATAAATGCGCGCCTGCAGACCAACCAGATAAGATGACATTCTTCGGATCGCCACCCCATTCTGAAATATGTTGCCCGATAAATTGAACTGCATTTGCAGAAGAAGTAACAATTTGATCCATACTTGCCTGAGGCGCCAATGGATAGTCCACCATGGCTACGCTAATGCCCTCTTTAAGAAAGCTTTCTGCAAGAAAAGAAAAATCATTTTTAGAGTATTGCTGCCAAAAACCACCATGAATAAATATCACTAAAGGTGTATTAGGCCCAGCAGAGTAATAATCTAATTTTTCTCGTTCAAGGGTGCCATAAGGGATATCTAAATATTGAGAGTGCGCAGATCTAAAGGTTTTGCTTCTTGCAATCCAATTGCTGAACATTGCTGTACTTTGAGGAACGGCCTTGTGATTATCATATGAATCGTCAAGCGTTTGCTGATCCATTTGATGCCAGTCAGGAAAGTGTTGCGCGAAGAGATTTTTAATTAATTTCATAAACCCCACAATCTATTGCCAATTTAAAAGAATAGCATCCCTAAATGAAAAAACCACCCGAAGGTAGTTTTGGTATTTCTTGGTGGCCCGGGGCGGAATCGACCAAGGCCGAGGATAGTGTGTCTATTTCTTATCGTTTTCAGATTCAGGCATTGCGGTAAATAAAAATGTAAACATAATAATGACAACGAAACGAAAAGCTGCCTCTATACCATTCCACTTTTCGGATTGCCACATACAAAACCATTCGCCACCAATAACAATAAAACCAAAGAACCATAGTAAAAAACCAACCAAGCAGCCAAGATATACCCAATTCTTAGCTCCATTAAATGCTAAGGGGGAATAAATATTTTTGAGCAGTCTAATAGCGCCTATGAGCAATAGCACACCTGTTAAAAATTCAGCAAATATGATTAGTCCATAGGCAAGACTCCAAACGAAGGGATCAAGAATAGCTCGGTACTTCAAAGTATTGCTTGGAAATACCGTATCCATAGAAAGAGTGTGCTGAACAAAAGCGTAATTAGAATCATAGTCCGTCAGATTATTCAAGCAGACTAAAAGAGCGAAAACACCAAGTAGCAAACAAACAATCGATTTGGATACCCGCAGAATGGTCATCTCAGCAAATCCTATAAAGGGCGCAAGAGGTAATTCTACAGTTGGGCCCAGGCAAACGAAAAACCACCCGAAGGTGGTTTTGGTATTTCTTGGTGGCCCGGGGCGGAATCGAACCACCGACACAAGGATTTTCAATCCTCTGCTCTACCGACTGAGCTACCAGGCCAAGAGCTGGAATTATAAATGAAACGGGGTTTTAGCCTAGAAAATGGGTTGGCAGTGCGAAGTCTCTCGCCGTTTCCCTTGTTCCAGCGGGCTCGGGGCTAGCTTTACCCTATCGGGTTATGCGATCTTTGCGGCACTTTGAGACCGCGCTAAATGCAGTTTTCTATAACTATCAATTAGCCGATGGTGCCTATCTAGACCTTTTAGTGCAAGATCGGTGGGGGTTAAACCATAGAAGCGCACAGCGCCGCCAATCGAACCAAGCACGGCATCCATTCTTTCATCTCCAAACATTCGACGGAAGTTGGGTTCGTAATCTTCAATCTGCAATTCATCATCGAGCTGAATCTCCAGCACCGCATCTAGCGCTTGATAAAACAATTTACGCTCAACTGTATTGTCGTTGTACTGGAGAAAGGCACCCACAAGCTCATGGGCATCATCAAATTGTTTTAGGGCGAGATAAATCAGCAACTTCAACTCCAAAACAGTGAGTTGACCCCAAACTGTGTTTTCATCAAACTCTATGCCGATCAATGTGGCAATATCGCCGTACTCATCTAACTCATTATTTTCTAATTTTTCTAGCAATGCCCTCAACGCAGCATTGTCAAGGCCTTGCAGATTCAAAATATCGTTACGGAATAAAAGTGCCTTATTGGTGTTATCCCAAGTTAAATCTTCTGTTGGGTATATCTCTGAATAGCCGGGTACTAAGATTCTGCAAGCAGTAGCGCCTAATTCGTCATACACCGCTACGTAGGCTTCCTTGCCCATGCTCCCGAGTATTCCAAATAAAGTTGCCGCTTCATCAGCATTGGATTCTTCACCATGACCAGAAAAGTCCCACTCAACAAAATCGTAATCAGACTTTGCACTGAAAAAACGCCACGACACAATGCCGCTCGAATCAATAAAATGCTCAACGAAATTATTTGGCTCAGTAACAGCCTCACTTGCAAAAGTAGGTGGTGGTAAATCATTTAAACCCTCTAAGCTGCGGCCCTGGAGCAACTCCGTCAAACTCCGTTCTAGCGCCACCTCTAGGCTTGGGTGTGCGCCGAAAGAGGCGAACACTCCGCCCGTTCGCGGATTCATCAAGGTAACGCACATCACTGGATAAACGCCGCCTAATGATGCGTCTTTTACCAATACCGGAAACCCTTGCTCCTCAAGCCCTTGAATGCCCGCCAGAATGTTTGGATATTTTGCGAGCACTTCTGATGGAACATCGGGCAAAGCAATTTCACCTTCTAATATCTCGCGCTTTACAGCACGCTCAAAAATCTCTGAAAGGCATTGCACCTGGGCTTCGGCCAAAGTATTGCCGGCACTCATGCCATTACTAACAAAAAGATTTTCTATTAAGTTCGATGGAAAATAAATCGTCTTGCCATCTGATTGGCGCACGTATGGCAATGAGCAAATGCCGCGCTTTATATTGCCGGAGTTTGTGTCAATCAAATGAGATCCCCGCAATTCGCCATCGGGGTTGTAAATCTTTAAGCAGTGCTCATCTAGAATCTCTTTCGGTAGCGCGTCTTTGGGGCCAGGCTTAAACCATCGCTCACTCGGATAATGCACGAACTCTGCATCAGCAATCTCTTGGCCCCAAAAAGCACCAGCATAAAAATGATTGTTGCTTAAGCGCTCAATGTACTCCCCTAGAGCCGAAGCCAGGGCACTTTCTTTGGTTGATCCCTTGCCATTGGTGAAGCACATCGGGGAATGCGCATCACGAATATGCAAAGACCACACATTGGGAATGATGTTGCGCCATGAGGCAATTTCAATCTTAATACCCAGATTGGCTAAGACACTAGACATATTGGCAATCGTTTGCTCAAGTGACAAGTCTTTACCGAGAATATAGGTGGAAGTATTGGGGCCTGGCTTTAGCGTCAACAAAGTTTGCGCATCTGCATCCAAATTTTTTACTTCTTCAATAACAAACTCAGGACCCTCTTGCACTACCTTCTTGACGGTGCAACGCTCGATGGATCGCAAAATGCCCTGGCGATCAGTAGCGGAGATATCACTAGGCAGCTCAACCTGGATCTTGAAAATTTGTTTGTAGCGATTCTCTGGATCAACAATATTATTTTGTGAAAGGCGAATGTTCTCTGTGGCGATATTGCGAGTGTCGCAATACAGCTTCACAAAGTATGCAGCACATAAAGCTGATGAAGCCAGAAAGTAATCGAATGGGCCGGGCGCTGAACCATCACCCTTATATCGTATGGGCTGATCGGCAATCACCGTGAAGTCGTCAAACTTTGCCTCTAGTCGAAACTTATCGAGAAAGTTGACTTTAATTTCCATAGGGGGAATTCCGAAAATAGTAGGCCAGTAATGTGTGTGCGGTTATTTGTTGTGGCATTGATATTTTGAAATGCGCAGATGCTCTCAATAAACGCTAACCGATAAATACATGCTCTCTGCTATTGGCATGTATTTTGCTGAGGACTTTACTGCTCACCCTTATTGCGAGAGGTATCAATTCCAAGCGCCTTTAGCTTGCGATACAAGTGGGTTCTCTCCAAACCGGTGTATTCAGAAATCTTGGTCATGCTGCCGCCCATGATTTGCATTTGATGCTCAAAGTAAGCCTTTTCAAAAAGATCTCTTGCTTCTCTCAGCGGAAGATCAAAATAGGTTTTGGCTATACCGCTGATGTACTCGCCTTCAGCCGCAGGTGCAGTAGCCTCAGTAGCCAGTGGCTTGGGTGAGATGCTCGCACTCCCGCCAGACTGAACTACTTTTTCTTCTTGAGGCTCAACATATTTTGGCGAGCTCTCCAGGGCCTTACTAACGGTCTTCAATAGTTTTTGTAAGGCAATGGGCTTTTCTAAAAAGTTTAAGGCGCCAATTCGTGTAGCCTCTACAGCTGTATCAATGGTTGCATGACCTGACATCATGACTACAGGCATGGTGAGTTGACCGGTTTTAGACCACTCTTTTAACAAAGTAATGCCATCTGTATCTGGCATCCAAATATCGAGCAACACAAGGTCTGGGCGCATTTGTTCACGAATAGTACGGGCCTGCACCGCGCTTTCTGCAGCGTATACGGTATGGCCTTCATCCGTGAGAATCTCATTGAGAAGCTCGCGAATTCCCATTTCATCGTCAACAACCAAAATACTAGCCATACTTATGCGGCCTCTTTTGCTAGATTCATAAACAATACTGATACTTGTGCGCCAATCACTTCGCCCCCTCGCATGCGGTTTCGTATTTCAATTTTTGCCGAGTGGTCGTCAATAATTTTCTTTACTACTGCCAACCCTAAACCCGTACCCTTAGTCTTGGTGGTTACGTAAGGCTCAAAGGCTCTTGCCAATATCTTAGCTGGAAATCCAACTCCACAATCACTTATTGTTAAACGTACCGCATTTTGAACTACGCCATTGTGCTCGCCATAAGGAACCAGCTCCGTTTTAATCTCTACTGGCTCATTTGGTGTAGGTCCCTCAAGAGTAGCATCTTGAGCATTTTGCAGCAGATTATGAATCACCTGTCTTAACTGCGTAGAGTCGCCCATGATATCTGGGCATTGTGGGTCTAGCTGCTTGCGCAAAGGACTGCCTTCATACAAACCCAAAATTTCACTTGTTAGCGCATTGATGGATACCGGCTTTAATTGCGGCGTTGGTGTCTTAGCAAAGTCTCTAAAGTCATTCACCATTTCTTTCATGGCCTGCACTTGGCCAATAATCGTCTCAGTGCTGCGATTAATCATTTCCTCTTGCTCAGGACTCAGCTTGCCGGCTAATTTATGTTGCAACCTTTCAGCTGACAGCTGAATTGGGGTCAGAGGGTTTTTGATCTCATGGGCCAAGCGCCTAGCAACCTCGCTCCATGCAATGGATCGTTGAGCGCTCACCACATCGGTAATGTCATCAAACACCACCATGCGCAAATCACCAGTCAGTTCTGTGCCCCTAACAAATAAAGTAACTCCAAGTTCATTTTCAAACTCATTGGTGCTGTGTAGTTGAATTTGTTTTTGCCATACAGGAGCATTTGGTTGGCCAAATTGAGGATGCGACTCTTCTCCTGCCACTGCCAGCCTCATGGTGGCAAAGCCCTCTTTAATGGCCTCTTCAAACTCATGCAAAGCAGGGTTGTGGCTTAAGGGTTTGCCATCTAAGTGGGTAAGGTCTTGCCCAAAAATTCGATCTGCGCCTGCATTACTTGAGACAACGTTGTAATTTTTATCAAAAATACATACGCCCGCAGTCAGGCTGCCCAAAACCCTTTCTAAAAAAGCCTTTGATTCTTGCAAAGAGGTGCGCGTGTCTGCCAACTGCCTAGTCATCACATTAAATTGACGCGTTAACATGCCAAGCTCATCACCCGTATCTAGCTCTGGCTTCGGAGACAGGTCCCCTTGCGCGACGGCTTGCGTTCCCTTTAAAAGCATTAAGAGTGGGCGCGCAAGCTGACGCCCTAGCATCAGAGCCAAAGTAACTGCAACAAATAAAGCAAAGAATAAGGTGAGGGTGAGGGTTCCAACAAACATTTTGCGCAAACCAGTCCGCCCCAACGCCTTCTCTTGGTACTCGCTATAAGCAGTCTCAACCGCAAAAATATTCTTGGCCAACGGGGTGGGAATGAACCGAATCAGTTGCAAAAAATATTTATCTTCGACTTCTTTACCAGAGTCAGCTTTACTGTGAATCGGCTTCTTTCGAACAATGGGCACAATCGCCCTAACTCGATACCCGCGCTGCCCACCATCAACCTCTATTTGATCTAAGAAAACGATGCCCTTCTTTTTAAATGCCTCTGCAACCACATCAGCACTGGGGGCAGGAAAGTACTTCTTAGACTTCAGCTCGCTACTTAATATCAAGGTGCGCTGGATATTAAACAGGCTCACTTCTTGTATGCCAAATTGATTGCGGGCCTTCATTACCATGGCGCCCACCTGCTCAGACGTTGCGCCTGATGGAGCCTGCACAATCTGCTCTGCGATGAAATTTCCTTCGGCCAAAATTTCTTCTTGAGCAACTCGCAAGGTGACTCGTCCTAGCTCTAGGCCAGAATTCAGGGCGGACTCCACTTGCACGTCAAACCAAGTTTCAATACTGCGAGAGACGAACTGCAAAGAAACGCCATACAAAATTAAGCCGGGCACAATACCAACCAGCGCAAAGATCATGGCTAACTTAGCTATTAGGCGCGTACCAAAGTGACCTCGATACCAGCGCACCGCAATCACGATCACCAAAATTAAGATAACCAAGGTTAAGCAAATGCCGATTACCACATTGGCTGCATATAGCCAAATAAAGTAATTATCAAAAAACTCCGTATTGGATGAAGCAATAGATAACAACACCAAGAGCAACAGAGCAAATGCGCCAATCAATCCTATGGCGGCTGGAATTGCTTTTTTTCTCCAAACATTTGAAGTAAAAAAACCGGCGTTTAGCAAAGAGGCCATGGGTCTCATCGCTTAATTAAATTGGGGCCCGTAGGCGAGAGCGGGAAGCGGAGCCAATCGCTTGAAACATTCCACTCGCGGTTATTAAGAGCATTCACCTGAAATGGTTTGGGCAGCTTGCTAAGATCCAATGTCATTCGTAAGCTGGCCGTATACAACTTGCTAGGATCAAGCTGAGAGTTATCTATGACACGCCAACCACCGACACTACCCACCGCCTGTAATGCCTCAGAAATAGTTTTGGCAGAAAACGTAAAACCTTCTGAGGCAATACGATATTGCTGCGTGAGGGGTTGATAAGATAAACGCGTTTGTCTTTGCACAACGGCCGGCTTCTCATCAAACCAATACCAACGCGAACGGGTTAAATCAAATTCCGTTTGAAAGTAGAGCACTACCCCTTTTTGCACCGCCTCCTCTAATCCGGGAGAAAGCTCAATCTGAAAGCTAGCGTTCAAAAGCCACTCGTTATCAACCCTTTCCAACTCAAAGGATTTGATCTTGATTCCTTCTGCACTAACGGATGTCGCTAATGCAGACATTCCAATAAAACACAAAAGGATGAATTGTTTAATTCTTTGGCTCATGGCCCATTTTTCTTAAACAAGGCGTAGTAAAAACCATCATTTTTCTCAGTAGGCAAAAGTTGCCCAGGAGCGTCTAATCGTAACGCATTGCCATGCTCAGCCGCAAACCATGTTGCCTGGTCTTCTCCCTCCTCCGGGAATACGGAGCAAGTGACGTAGAGCATACTGCCGCTCGGCTTTAACATCTTCCACGCCTGATTGAGAATGGCTCGCTGCTTTTGCTGCAAAGATTGAATGTCTGACTCTCGCCTCAAGAAAGGAATATCTGGATGTCTGGAAACAATGCCAGATGCTGAGCAAGGGGCATCAATCAAAATTTTGTCAAACAAAACACCGTCCCACCATGATCCTTTAGAAGCATCGCCCTTGAGGACTTTTACACTTTCGGACTGTAGACGCAATCGATCGAGGTTGCCGTCGATTTTTCCTAAGCGACCGCCATCTAGCTCAAGAGCCACCATCTTGCAACCAGAGAGCTCAAGCATATGCGCCGTCTTGCCTCCTGGTGCCGCACAAGCATCTAACACCAGCTCTTCAGTTTGCGGATTTAACAGGGTAGCCGCAAGCTGGGCGCCAGCATCTTGCACGGATACGGAGCCACTATAAAAACCGGGCAGGTCTGAAACGGGCACAGCGTCAGATAGCAGGAGAGCCGATGGCAATGGAACGCCGGCGATTTCCTCAATCGCATTTGAGGAAATGCCCGCCCCACTTAATAAGGCTTGATACTCCTCCCGCGAGTATTGCTTTTGATTAACCCGCAAAATCAAAGGCGCCCTCTTGGCTTGCTGAAATAAGATGGACTGCCATAGCTTAGAGTAATTGCGCTTTAAGTTAGCGCGCCACCAAGCAGGGACATACATTGGAATAGGGTCCGGAGGATAGCGGGTTTCGCCCTCTGGAGGAATCACTAAAAGACTTACCTTGCGCAAAACAGCATTTACCAAACCTTTGGCATACAGCGTCTTGTCGTACTCTCCACACGCCTTCACTGCCTGATCAACAATCGTATGCGGCGCATAGCCTTTTCCACCCGCAGCTTCCTGCAGAAATAATGCGATTGCCACACTTAGCAGATGATCCACCTCTGGTGGCGGAGCTTTAGGAATAAATTGTTTAATCAATTCATGAGACCGATTCCATTTGCGCAGAGCGTCGAAGCTCAAGCTTTGCACAATGGGCCGCTCATGCGCATCCAATTCCTCCAACACTTCAGTAAGCGATCTACCGCTCATTACCTCACTAATAGCCTGTGCTGCAATGGTGATGGCCTCAGAAAGCGGAAGGCTACGTAGTGTTTTTTGATCAGTCAAATTAATTAGCTCCGGGATATACCCCGTTTTTTGCCATACTCATGAGGCGAGCCACCCGCTCTTCAGTTGGTGGGTGGGTTGAAAATAATTGCGCAAGACCACCCGCACTCAAAGGATTCAAAATCATCATTTGGGCAGTTTCAGGATGCTGCTCTACCGCCTGAAATGGAATGCCCTGAGCGTAGTTATGAATCTTCTCTAAAGCGTGAGCAAGAGCCTCTGGATCAGAGCTAATTTCCGCACCACCTCGATCAGCCTCATACTCTCTGGCACGTGAAATGCTCATCTGAATGAGGCTGGCTGCGATAGGGGCCAAAATTGCCACCATGAGACTTGCTATTGGATTGTTTGGCCTACCTTCAGAGTCTCGACCACCAAAGAACATGGCGAAATTGGCTAATGCAGAAATTGCGCCTGCCATCGTTGCAGCAACTGTTGAAATCAAAATATCGCGATGACGAACATGTGCCAACTCATGAGCCATCACGCCACGCAACTCTCTATTGGACAGAATCCTCAAGATACCTGTTGTTGCGGCAACCGAAGCGTTATCGGGATTGCGCCCTGTTGCAAAAGCATTGGGCGCATCTTCATCAATCAAAAATACTTTGGGCATGGGTAATCCCGCTTTCTCCGCCAACTCTTTAACAAGGGCATAAAACTGCGGCGCAGATCTCTCGTCTACCTGCTGTGCATTGGTCATCTTCAACACCATGGTGTCAGAGAACCAATAGCTGAAAAAGTTCATGCCCACTGCCATGAGAAGGGCCATCAACATGCCTTGCTCTCCACCAAGCATGCCTCCGACCACAATAAATAGAGCGGTAATGGCTGCCATCAAAACAGCAGTTTTTGCAAAATTAAACATTTCTACTCCTTTGCCTGAAAATGCAGCGATTTTTCATCTGAACTAATTGACTGTATACAAGTCTTGGCATTCATTTTTTTACCGCCAGGTTTTTGCATTTCAAAAACCTCAACAACTCCCTGGCCGCACTGAATGTAGACCCCGTTCTCACTAAACCCCAAAACCTCGCCAGCGATCCCCGACTCAATGTAAGCGCCTCTTATTGGAATATTTGAATTCCAAAACTTAATAACATTGCCCTCAAGCGTACTGACTGCGCCAGGAAAGGGATTGAAGGCACGAATCTGATAATCAATCTTCTTGGCGCTTAAACTCCAATCGATTTCTGCTTCGTTCTTTAATATTTTTTCAGCGTAGTTAATTCCAGAGATAGGTTGTGGCGTTTTTAATAAATTACCGCCATCCTGCAATGTCTGTAAAACATCAACAATCAGTTTGGCGCCCAAAACAGACAGTCGATCATGCAAGCTAGCACTGGTTTCTTCTGGATTGATTGCAATCTCGTCAATTAAAACTGTATCCCCAGTATCCAGCCCTGCATCCATTTGCATAATGCAAACACCCGTCTTTGTATCGCCCGCTTCAATCGCTCTTTGTATTGGAGCGGCGCCACGCCAACGGGGCAATAGTGATGCATGAATATTGAAACTTCCATGCCGCCCTGGACGCTGCGTAATGTCCAAAACCTCTTGGGGCAATATTAATCCGTAGGCCACCACAACCATAGCATCAAATTCAAGCTCGGCAAGTAATTGCAGCGCCTGCTCTGCCTGTATTTTTTTTGCAGTATCAGAATGGGTGCTTTTAAGAGTCTCGGGCTGCAACACGGGAATATTTTTTTCTAAAGCAAACTCTTTTACCGGGCTTGCCTGCAGGTGCATGCCTCTACCAGCACGACGATCAGGCTGTGTAAGTGCTAAAACGATTTCGTGACCAGCGCTGTGGATTGCTCGCATTGCTTGTGCGGCAAATTCTGGAGTCCCTGCAAATACAATTTTCATTGGGGCGCTTAGCGCTGACTCTCTAATTCTTTTGCACGCTTTTTCATTTTTTGTGAAATACGAGTGCGCTTAAGAATTGATAAATACTCGACAAACACCTTGCCTTGCAGGTGGTCTAACTCATGTTGCAAACAGACCGCTAAAAGACCGTCTGCATCCAATTCAAATTCGTTTCCTTCGGCATCCAAAGCTTTGACTCTGATCTCAGATGGACGCTCAACTTCGTCATAGTAGTCAGGCACAGAAAGACATCCTTCACGCCAAGACTTCTTTTCGGGGCTTGCCCAAATAATTTCTGGATTAATAAACACCATCAACTCGTTTTGATCATCAGAAACATCGATCACCACAATGCGCTCATGAATATCAACTTGAGTTGCAGCTAGACCAACGCCCGGGGCATCGTACATAGTGTCAGCCATATCGGCCACAATTTTTTTAATGCGTGCGTCTACCTGCGTCACAGGTTTGGCAACCTTATGTAAGCGCGGATCTGGATAACAAAGGACGGGTAATAAAGCCATATAAGAATTATCTAACAGAGCTATCTATCTGTCCTGATTGCGTCAATTCCCCTAAAGAACAAAATTGGATTATGAAAATATTATCTGTGCCAAACCCCACCATTCAAATTCATCGCAATAGCCCTGATTACCCGCCCCGACTCTATGATTTATATGACCCTCCCAAGACACTCTATATAGACGGTGATATTAGGCTTCTCAAGATGCCCATGATTGCTATTGTGGGGTCAAGAAATGCCAGTCCAGAAGGCTTAAAAAATGCACGCCTCTTTGCTCAAGCATTATCAAAAGCGGGCTCCATGATCGTTTCGGGCTTAGCAAGGGGGGTAGATAGCGCCGCCCATCAAGCAACCCTAGAGCTAGGCCCCAAGCACCCCACTGCAGCGGTATTGGGAACCGGCATAGATATTGTTTATCCACGCCAAAATATTTCCCTATCCCAGGCCATTGGTCAGCAGGGGATTTTGATATCCGAACTTCCCATGGGAGAAGGGCCAAAATCATTTCACTTTCCCCGGCGTAATCGCATTATTGCGGCTCTAGCCCTTGGTGTAGTGGTGGTAGAGGCTGCCGCCAAATCTGGTTCCCTCATCACTGCGCGCTTGGCGGCAGACCTAGGCAGAGAGGTTTTTGCCCTTCCTGGGCCAATTCAAGGCGTAAATTCTGCTGGCTGTCACCTGCTGATTCAACAGGGGGCAAAACTAGCCTTTAGACCCGATGATGTTCTTGAGGAGCTTCATTTTTAGCAAAAAACTGCATTTTAAGGGTATTAAAGCGGGGTTTTGAGGAAAAATAGGCAGGCTTGAGGGGCTGCAAAACCATCAAAAATAGGGCTTTTTGGACTTTTCTTAATTTATCGGTTAATAATAAAAAAGGGGTTAGCAATTGAGTAAACCCTGACTTGGTTTAAATTGTTCATCCTTTTTCCGTATTAAAAACATCATTTCTAGCTCAAATTTAGGCAAAACGCGTGGCAACTAAAGCAACTACCAAAAAAAGCAGTTCCAAGACTACCGCCGGGGATCATCCTAAGGCGCTCATCATTGCAGAAAAGCCTTCTGTTGCTAATGACATTGCCAAAGCCCTGGGTGGCTTTACGAAATATGAAGATTATTTTGAAAGCGATGAATTCTTGATCTCTTCTGCAGTTGGCCATTTATTAGAAATTGCCGCTCCCGAAGAGTTTGATGTGAAGCGTGGCAAATGGTCTTTTGCTAACTTGCCAGTAGTGCCTCCTTACTTTGACCTAAGGCCTATTGTAAAAACTGAGTCGCGCCTCAAGGTATTGCAAAAGCTCATTAAGCGCAAAGATGTCACTGCACTGATTAATGCCTGCGACGCGGGGCGTGAAGGCGAATTGATTTTCCGTTTAATTGCACAACACGCTAAAGCATCGCAATCCATTAAGCGTTTATGGCTGCAGTCGATGACACCAGCGGCGATCCGTGAAGGCTTTACTAACTTGCGTACAGATGAGGACATGAAACCACTCGCTGATGCGGCTCGTTGTCGCTCAGAAGCAGACTGGTTAGTCGGCATCAACGGCACGCGTGCGATGACTGCATTTAATAGCAAGAGCGGTGGCTTCTTCTTGACGACGGTAGGTCGCGTGCAAACACCAACCCTCTCTATTGTTGTCGAGCGTGAAGAGCTGATACGCAAGTTCGTCTCTAAGGATTACTGGGAAGTTAAAGCGGAATTTATTGCTGCAGCCGGCATCTACGAGGGCCGCTGGTTTGATCCCAAATTTAAGAAGGATGCTGCTGAACCAGATGCTCGTGAGAACAGACTCTGGAGCGAGGCGGCTGCACAAAGTATTGTTGCTGCCTGCCGCGGAAAAAAGGCAACCGTCACCGAAGAAGCCAAGCCCGCCACACAGCTTGCTCCTCAATTGTTTGATTTAACGAGCCTACAACGCGAGGCTAATGCACGTTTTGGCTTCTCAGCAAAAAATACCTTGGGTCTTGCACAAGCACTCTACGAGCGTCATAAGGTATTGACGTATCCGCGTACTGATGCCAAAGCGCTTCCCGAAGACTATCTCGATACCGTGAAACAAACCATGGAGAATCTTGCCGCACATTCGCAAGACTACCGAGCATTTGCTAAGCAAATTTTGCAAGGCGATCCGAAAGATCCAAAAACAAAAGCGGGTTATGGCTGGGTCAAACCGAATAAACGAATATTTGATAACTCCAAGATTTCTGATCACTTTGCGATCATTCCAACCCTTGAGACGCCCAAGAGTTTGAGCGAGCCCGAAGCAAAACTCTACGACTTAGTAGTGCGTCGCTTTTTGGCAGTGTTTTACCCAGCAGCTGAATTCCGAGTGACAACACGAATTACAGAGGCCTCTGGACATCACTTTAAGACTGAGGGGCGCGTGCTAGTGAACCCTGGTTGGCTGACGGTTTATGGCAAATCTAACCAGGCTGATGATGAGCTCGTGCCCGTGCAAGAAGGCGAGACTGTTCAAAACGAAGCTGTAGTGACTGTGCCATTAAAAACCAAGCCACCCGCTCGCTATACCGAAGCCACGTTACTGTCAGCCATGGAAAGCGCTGGCAAGTGGGTTGATGATGATGACATGCGCGAGGCAATGGCAGAAAAAGGGTTAGGAACACCTGCAACGCGTGCCGCAATTATTGAGGGCTTGCTGGCTGAAAAATATATGGTTCGTGAAGCGCGCGAACTCATTCCAACGGCAAAAGCATTCCAATTAATGACTTTATTACGCGGACTGGATGTTGAAGAGCTAACGCGCCCTGACTTAACTGGCAGTTGGGAAAACAAACTCTCGCTCATTGAGCAGGGCAAGATGAATCGCGATACCTTCATGCAAGAAATTGCACAGATGACGCAGCGTATCGTCAAGCGCGCCAAGGAATATGATAGCGACACCATTCCGGGTGACTATGCAACGATGTCGACCCCTTGCCCACACTGCAAAGGGCCCGTCAAAGAAAACTATCGTCGCTTTGCATGTGAAAAATGCGGCTTTACGATTAGCAAAACACCTGGTGGGCGCGCCTTTGAATACCCAGAGGTTGAAGAGTTGTTACGTGAAAAAACCATCGGACCCCTTCAGGGATTCCGTAGCAAGATGGGGCGTCCATTTGCAGCCATTATTAAGCTAAGCGAAATCCCTGAGGATGATGCTGACTATCCAAATGCTGGTTTCAAACTAGAGTTTGACTTTGGCAACACTCAAGATGATGAAACTGAGGCTGTCGACTTTACTGGTCGACTTGCTTTAGGTGCCTGCCCAAAATGTTCTGGTGCAGTTTATGAAGACGGCATGCGCTACGTCTGTGAAAACAATACAGGCCCAAGCAAATCGTGCGACTTTAAAACTGGAAAAGTAGTTTTACAACAAGAAATTTCGCAAGAACAAGTTCAGAAGTTATTAACAGAAGGCAAGACCGATCTTTTAACCAACTTTAAGTCAAACCGAACTGGGCGTGGCTTTAAGGCCTATCTTGCTTTAGGTTCCGACGGAAAAATTGGCTTTGAATTTGAGGCTAAGGCACCTAAAGCTGCAGGTGCCGCTAAAGCACCGGCAAAAAAACGAGCCGGAGCAAGCGCCGCAACTAAGTCCGCAGCAAAACCTAAGCGCGCTAGCAAAGCAAAATCATCGTCCAGCAGTTGAGCAGTAATAAGCTTCGCTGCTAGGGCTGACCATAAAACTCCCCGCGACCCCAGAGCTGTCGCCAAAAAAATGCCGGGGCGCTGGGGTAGTGCGCCAATAATTGGCAGACGATCGCCCGCAACGCAACGAACCCCTACAAACTCGCCTTTTTTAAATAGGTCCTGAAGTTCGCCATCCCAATAATCAATCAGGCCACGCGCTCGTTCGCGATTAAATGTGTCACTACTTTCCCTGGGCGATAAATCGTCTTCACCCTCATCAAAACTTGAGCCCACTATCCACTGATAATCACCATCTTCAAGCCGTTCTGCAGGCAGGCAATAGCCGTCACCTGAAATGCCTACTTTAGGCAGGCTAGCTACCCACGGGCTATTTTTTTGAACTGTAAAAATACTTAATTGGCCGCGTACTGGTTTTAATGGAAGGCGAATATCAATGCTAGCCATCAAAGCTTTGCTATTCATTGCCGCAGCAATAACAATTTTATCTGCAGTAAGAATGCATTTGTTTTCTTGATTCAATACATTCCACTTGCCATCAAACTCTTCAAGATGGGCAATACGCGTACTCCACAAACAAGTTAATCGCTCGTGGGGGCTTAAAAGCGCTTTACTTGTTTCAGATAAATTTAGGCTAGCGCCCCGCGGAAGCCAGGCGCCGCTTTGCTTTATCCCGCACAATTTATGAGCTTCATCCGCCTCTACAGCGATTGCCATCTGCTCGTCTAAGCCCAAAGAACGTAAGTGTGCTGCAAGTTCTGCACAACTAAAAGCCTTATCTTTTTTAGTCGGCTGAAATATTCCATGTTGGCGCCAAACCTTGCCCCACCTTGCTTCAGCCATCAAAAAGGCGATGTGCGTTAAGCGCAATAGGCGAGGCGAGCCCTTGCCGATATGAGGATGCGCAATTGCATATGCATGACTTGAACAAGCTGTAGCAGGTGAGGGTTCCGCATCAAGAATGCAGACAGATTTACCCCGATGAATTAACTCGTTGGCGATGGTTGCGCCACAAATGCCTGCCCCAATCACCACTATTTCATGGTGTTGGGGTTTGGTCATTGGACTAATTTAGATACAGCGTTTTGTATTGCTAAAACTATGCGCTGATGCAATTAAGCATTTAAGCGTTGTTCAATTTTGGAGCGAGTCTCTTTTAACTCTTTTGGCAAACGATCGCCCAAATGATCAAACAACTCGGTGTGTAACTTCAGCTCATTCTTCCAGTCATCAATTCCAACGTTGATAGCTTGGGTGAACTTCTCTGATGAGTAGTCAAGGCCACCCCAATGCATATCAGCGTACTCTGGAGTAATGCCAAATGGAGTTTCTTTACCATTTGCCTTGCCTTCTGCGCGACCTAAAATCCATGAAAGAACACGCATGTTCTCACCAAAACCAGGCCATACAAATTTTCCGTTCTCATCTTTGCGGAACCAATTCACACAATAGATTTTTGGCAATACCGCACCTTCAGCCTCAAGCTTCTTGCCAATATTGAGCCAGTGTTGGAAATAGTCGCTCATGTTGTAGCCAGCAAACGCGATCATTGCAAATGGGTCGCGACGCACTACGCCGATCTGACCAGTAATAGCAGCGGTAGTTTCTGAACCCAACGTTGCAGCCATGTAAACACCTTCAACCCAGTCGCGCGCTTCGCTAACCAAAGGCACGGTATTTGAACGACGACCTCCAAACAAGAATGCGTCGATTGGAACGCCCTCTGGATCATCCCATTTAGGATCAACAGCTGGGTTATTCGTTGCCGCAACAGTAAAGCGTGAATTTGGATGTGCGGCTTTACGTCCAGCAGCGCCATCAGCCGGAGTCCAATCTTTGCCCTGCCAGTCAATCAAATGTGCTGGAGGAGTTTCAGTCAAACCTTCCCACCAAACGTCACCATCATCAGTTAAACCAACGTTGGTGAAGATCACGTCTTGATTTAAAGAGTCGATACAATTTTGATTGGTTTGACGATTTGTTCCTGGAGCCACACCAAAATAGCCAGACTCTGGATTAATTGCAAATAAACGGGTTTTGCCCGTAACAGGATCTTTGCGTGGCTTAATCCATGCAATGTCATCGCCAATCGTTGTTACCTTCCAGCCATCAAAGCCTTTTGGTGGAATCATCATGGAAAAGTTTGTTTTGCCACAAGCGGATGGGAATGCAGCAGCAATGTGGTATTTCTTGCCTTCTGGTGATGTCACACCAAGAATCAACATGTGCTCAGCCAACCAGCCTTGGTCGCGCCCCATATTGGAGGCGATGCGCAGAGCAAAACACTTTTTACCCAACAAAGCGTTGCCACCGTAACCCGAACCAAAAGACCAAATTTCACGAGTTTCTGGGTAATGAACAATGTATTTGTTCTTATTGTTAGGCCATGCAACGTCTTTTTCGCCGGCAGCCAGAGGCTTCCCAACTGTGTGGATACAAGGAACGAACTCGCCATCGGTGCCAAGCTGATCAATCACGGCCTTACCCATGCGAGTCATGAGGCGCATGTTGATGGCAACATAAGGGCTGTCAGACAACTCAACGCCAATGTGTGCAATTGGTGAGCCAATTGGGCCCATAGAGAAAGGCACCACATACATTGTTCTTCCGCGCATACAACCATCAAACAATGGGTTCAATGTTGCACGCATCTCGCTTGGCTCAACCCAGTTATTTGTTGGGCCAGCATCTTCTTTCTTGGCTGAGCAGATGAATGTGCGGTCTTCGACTCGTGCCACATCCTCTGGATCAGAAAGAGCTAAAAATGAATTTTTGCGTTTAGCCGGGTTCAAGCGCTTAAAAACGCCCGCTGTAACCAAGAGCTCGCAAAGCTCGTCATACTCAGCTTGCGAACCATCACACCAACGAATTGCATCAGGCTTGGTAAGCGCGGCGACTTCGCCAACCCATTCAATTAAACGCTTGTTTTTTACATAAGCCGGAGCATTTACATCGATCTGATCGCTAGTAGTTGAAGTCATATGTTTCCCTAAGAAGATTAAATTTTTTAATCCGATGATTTTAACATTTTGGTCATATTTGATGTAGTGCCCCCTTACAGAGGAAACCCTCTACTTTCCAATGCAGAATTGACTGAAAATTTTGCCTAAAAGGTCGTCTGGGAGGAGTTTTCCGGTAATCTCCCCTAACTGGCGCTGTGCCAAAGAGAGCTCTTCTGCAAATAACTCTAGTGAATTGTTGCCATTTGCCGCGAATTCCTCAGATTTTGCAATATGTTCCGCAGCACGCTCCAAACAATCCAGGTGCCTCCTTCGAGCCACAATTGCCCCCTCTTGCGTGCCGCCCCATCCCGCAAGCTCAAGAATTTTTTGCTTTAAAGCCTCAATTCCATCTCCAGTTTTGGCTGAGATCAAAATGGCGTCTTTAAGCTGGGGTTTTGAGGCCTGCTCCAACAAATCGGCCTTGTTAAAGACCTCTAAAACGGGGCATTTGGCAGGTAGAGCAGCCAATATTTGTTCTTTCAGCCCGTCTTGATTTTGGTTTGAACTGGAATCCGACAAGAAAATCACCAAATCGGCCAAGCGAATGGCGTCCCAAGATCTTTCAATCCCTTTGGCTTCAACCACATCTGTAGTGTGGCGCAAGCCGGCAGTGTCAATGATGTGCATGGGCACACCCTCTATAGAAATGCTTTCTTTGACACGATCGCGGGTGGTGCCAGCAATAGGGGTAACAATTGCCACCTCCTCGCCAGCAAGCCTATTTAAGAGGGAGCTTTTGCCGACATTCGGGGCGCCTGCCAATACTAGTTGTATGCCATCGCGCAAAATCTTTCCTTGCTTGGCACCATCTCGAAGGGATTGTAGTTTTGTTTTGACTGCGGTCAATCGTTGTCGCGCCTGAGCATTTTCTAAAAACTCAATTTCTTCCTCCGGAAAATCTAAGGTTGATTCGACCAGGATGCGCAATTGAGTAATCTCCTCAATGAGATCATTAATGTCATTTGAGAAAACCCCCTGCAGTGAGCGAGCTGCGCCACGCACTGCTGCCTCACTCTGGGCATCAATGAGATCTGCAATTGCTTCGGCCTGAGCCAAGTCGATCTTGTTGTTGAGGTAGGCGCGCAAAGTAAATTCGCCGGGCTCAGCAATCACAAGCCCTTCGTCTTTGCCCAACTCAAGGCAACGCTTCATTACCAACTCGAGGAGTTGGGGCCCTCCGTGACACTGAAGCTCCAAAACATCTTCACCTGTAAAAGATGCGGGAGCGACAAAATAGATTGCTATTAATTGATCGATGGTTTGACCATCAAAATCTCGCAAGGTTAATAAGTTCGCCTCGCGTGGAGAAAGTTTTTTTTGAAATAGTGCGCTGGCAATAGCGCTAAGGCTTTGCCCACTAATGCGAATAACGCCAACCCCAGCCTTACCTGGCGCTGTAGCCACAGCAATGATGGGTAACTTTCTAGTCATCATTGCTGTGCACTTTTACTGGATTTTGATGCCGAACATGTATTACTTGGCCGGTTTTTTTACGAACATATTATTAATCTGCCACTGTTGTGCGATTGACAACAAGTTGTTAACCACCCAATACAAAACCAAGCCAGCTGGAAAGAAAAAGAACATAACAGAGAACACAATCGGCATATACATCATCACTTTGGCCTGAATTGGGTCTGGCGGCGTTGGGTTTAATTTGGTTTGCACAAACATGGATGCGGCCATCACGAGCGGCAGAATGTAATACGGGTCTGGAACGGATAAGTCATGTATCCACAAAATCCAAGGGGCGCCGCGCATCTCCACCGACGACAACAGCACCCAGTACAAAGAAATAAATACTGGGATCTGAATCACCACTGGCAAGCAACCACCCAAAGGGTTGATCTTCTCTTTGCGATACATTTCCATCATCGCTTGATTGAGTTTTTGTGGCTCACCTTTGTACTGCTCTTTCATAGCAACCAAGCGTGGTTGCACTTCTTTCATGCGCGCCATGGATTTATAGCTTGCGGCTGAAAGCGGGAAGAACACCAACTTAATTAAGATGGTCAAAAGAATGATGGACCAGCCCCAGTTGCCAACATAGGTGTGAATGTTTTCGAGTAACCAGAAAATGGGTTTCGCCAAGATCGTAAGATATCCATAATCTTTCAACAACTCAAAACCGGGGGCGATGGTCTCCAAAACACTTTCTTCTTGGGGGCCAACAAAGAGTCGTGCCTTTTCTACAAAGGTGGTTCCAGGCGCAACGACACCCAGTGGGACCTGCATACCAATCCGATAGAGGCCGTTATCTATTTTTCCTGCATAAATGTCACGAACGGATTTATCGCCAGGTATCCATGCGCTTGCGAAATAGTGTTGAACCATCGCAATCCAGGCTGGGTCACCTGCGGCAACCTGGGTTGGAATAGTGATTTTGTTTTTATCAATCGCCGTAAATTCAAGCTTATTAAACTTCTCTTTATCCGTGTAAACGGCTGGGCCAGTAAAGGTGCTGGCAGAAAATGCGCCGTCAAAAGGACCGATTTTTTGCTCTTGGCTCGCATCACGAACAATCTCTGTATACAGAACCAGTGGATTTGGATTTGATGAGGCCTGAGTAACGCGATGACCAACATCAACAACGTAGCTGCCGGGATTTAGAACAAACGTTTTTTCCAGCTTAACGCCATTGCGCTCGCTTGCAAAAACCGCAAATGGTCTACCCGAACCATCTTTGCCAGACTGGACCAATTTAAATAGGCTTGTATGGTTTGGAAGATCGTTATTGTTTAAAGAAATCAAACCCGAGCGGGCAAAGTATTTATGTGTGGGTGTGTATTGAAATAATTCAACTGGCTTTTGTTCTGGTGTCAGCTGCTTTAATAACTTCGCATCAACAACATTTGCGCCGCTTGCGCTAATTTCTAAAACCAATACATCATTTTGTAATACAAATTTTTCACTGCTTTCGATTGCGCCAGCAGCAACAGCTGGGGTTGCCGCAATTACTGGGGCACCAGAAATTTGTGTTGGCACATCAACCTTGTTACCCAATGCCGCCTTATCGGCTTGTGCGGGAGCGCTAGCTGGGGCGCCACCAAACATGGATGGTTTGCCCTCATGAACCTGCCAATTGTTGTAGAGCATGAGACCCGACATCGAGAATACAGCCCAAAGAATTGTTTTTTTAAAGTCCATTTGCATTCACTTAAATTAATGAGTTGTTTGTTTTACTGCAGGATCATAACCGCCGCGTGACCATGGGTTGCAGCGCAAAATACGCCACACCATCAGGCCAAAGCTTTTGGTAAACCCATAATGCTTAAAACAGTCGCAAGCATATTGTGAGCAACTAGGCACAAACTTACATTGAGCTCCAAAGTAAGGGCTCAGCGTAAGTTGATACAGTCTCACCAATTTCACTGCTAATGAATTTAGATAGCGCACTTAAATCAGCCCTGATACTTGAGTGCGCAAGAGTATCTTTTCTTTTTTTCTGAGCCTACCGCGGGTTTCGCGACCAATTGGTTTTTTAAGCTTCACCACTACATCCTCTTGAAGAGATGTGGATTGGGCTGTTCGCACCAGCTCACGAATCATTCGCTTAAGACGGTTTCGGTCTACAGCTCTCTTGGCCAACTTCTTGGCTACCGCAATTCCTAGATCAGGCTTTGAGCCCTCGCCAGGGGAAGCAAAATACATACCCCAATACAAACTTGTCTTGGGGCGTGTTTTTAATATTTCAGAAATCCTAGCGCTATTCAACGAATAACTTAAACGGCTAAGCGTTTACGACCTTTAGCGCGACGTGCATTTAATACTGCGCGTCCACTTTTCGTTTTCATGCGAATACGAAAACCATGGGTGCGTTTACGACGTGTTACTGAGGGTTGGTATGTTCTTTTCATGATAGATCCCGGGGAAACCAAGTATTTTCCTTGTTGCGAGGCAAAAGGTCAATCTATCTTGATGAATATGTAGGTGTTTTTCTCTATTTTTGTGTAGTTTTTACTTAAATCTCTAATTTAAATGGAGATTTTTAATTTATACACAAGTTATCCACAGCTTTTCCACGCTTTTCTAGCTTGTGGATAACTTTGCCACATCGCTACAATGGATCCTCCAAAAATATGAGCAACTTACACAAT
>Ga0114968_10000708_pt1 | contig 24993 bp, 36 predicted proteins | sample M_130807_EF_Meta_FD_87020 | JGI IMG/M metagenome (GOLD analysis project Ga0114968, IMG submission 87020) | Freshwater microbial communities from Lake Montjoie, Canada to study carbon cycling - M_130807_EF_MetaG | ecosystem: Environmental > Aquatic > Freshwater > Lake | place: Lake Montjoie... | reverse complement strand
GCTGGTGGCGCGATCCACGGTCCGGGGTCCGGGACCAGTGATTCGATCCCAGCCCGTCTCAGCGACGGTGAGTTTGTGATGACAGCCAAAGCCGTCCGCGGCGCGGGCAAAGGCGACCGCATGAAGGGTGCTCGTAAGATGTACGAGCTCATGCATAAATTTGAACGGATGGCGTAACCATGGCCGAGACTACAGTCCAAGAACAGATAGTCCGCGAAGCCCCAGAGATCGAAGCCTATAAGCTTGGTCTTCTGAAGCTTGCCAAAGAGCGGGCTGAAATCCCTGTTGAATTGCCAGTTATGCGCGCGGCTGAGATGACTCCTCAGCAGATTCGTGCACTTGAATTGTCTGGCACAGGTATCGGTTCTTACGCCCCCTATATGCAGGCAGCGGGTCAGGCGTTTACCAAGGCAGCGGAAGGCTATGGCGGGCTTCCTCAATACGGCATGGCCGGAATGCAGACTGCTGGGGGGTATGGTAACCTTGCTGCCTCTTTTGGTGCGGCTGGTGCGCAAGCCTACAATCCACTCGCTGCTATTTCCTATATGAACCCCTACCAAGAGGCGGTCACACAACGGGCTGTTGAGGAGATGGGCCGTCAGGCTCAAATCCAGCAGCAAGCTTTGTCGGCGCAGGCTGTAAAGGCCGGGGCTTTCGGTGGCAGTCGCGAAGGGGTTCAACGGGCCGAGCTCGGACGTAATCTTGCCGACGTCCAATCCAAGCGCATCTTGGAAGATTACTTCGCCAACTACAGCCAAGCGCAGAACGCTGCAATGAACGCCTTTGCCAACCAACAGGCACGTGCTCAGTCGGCGGGTAACCTTGCGCTTGGTGCGGGACAGCTTGGGTTGCAGGGCGCAACGCAGGCGGGTCAATTGCAGCAGGCTAGTGCTGCTGGTATCGGCACACTTGGTCAGCAGACCGCGGCCCTTGGTCAATTGCAATCAGGTCTTCAGCAGGGCGACGTCTCGTTCCTGTACAACATTGGCGCGCAGCAACAGGCCAACCGTCAGAAGGAACTGGATGCTGCTCGGCAGTCGGCTATCCAGCAGGCCTACGAGCCGTTCCAGCGCATCTCGTTTGTGTCCGACATCTACAAGGGCGCACCGTCGTCGCAACAGACGATCAGCCAGACAACTGCTCCGTCGCCGTCTCTCGTTTCACAGGTCGCTGGTCTCGGCACAGCCGGACTCGCCGCCTACAATCTTGCGAAGTAAAACATGGCCAACGATCCCGTCCTTCAACGCTCGATGTTCCAGAAGCAGACGTCTGTCGCGCCGTCTGTCGGTCTTGGTATCGATTCCGTCACCACGCCGGATCAGAACGCCAAAGCACTGAAGAGCATGTTCCAGCCGACGGTGTCGCTCGGCATGCCGACGCAGATGCTTCAGCAAGAACAGCAGCCTGTTCAGTCGTTCCAAGAAGGCGGTTTTGCTACACCTCTTGTTGCTCAATACGATTTTCGCAACCGTCAGTATCAAAACCCCCCGTCTTATGCGGAGCGTACAGACCCCGCTCAGTTTGAGGCGGATCGTCCTGCGAGAGAAGCCGCCGCTGAAGCAGAACGTCTTCGTGCGGAAGCCCGTCTTGAAGAACAGCGGGCTCGCTATGCTCCGGAACAGGCTCGCTATGCGGCCGAGGCCGACCGTTATCGTATGCTTAACGCCCAGCGTCGTCAGGCTATTGATGACGCGGACGCTCTTGCCCGTTATCCGGCTCCAAAAAGCCAATTCCGCAGAGACGTCGAATCTGTCCTCCCTTCTCTTCCGACAGAGGAACGAGTCCGGAAAAACGCAGAGGACTTTGCTCGCATAAGGGAAGCTCGTCAAAACGCCTTGCAGGAACAACAGACCGCCCTTGAAGATTATCGCAAAGGATCTCCGGGATCTACGGCCGGAGATTATTTCCGTCCACTGACACCAGAACAACTTAAGGCGCGAGCGGAAGAACGTGCGGCGGCTGAAAGGAAACTCGAAGCCGAAGGCGCTAGAATAGGCTCAACCTTTACCCGAAGCATGGATGCCGTAGCGGCTCCTCGTCGCGGTGTTGCTTCCCTTGATGTTGCCCGGATGCTTGAAAACGACCGTGCACAAGAACCCCGTATGCCAACGTCTCCCGCTGAACGTAAGCTTGAAGACACCTCTGTTAAAACAAACCTTGATGACATCAAGGCTGACCGTAGGGCCACGGAGGCTGCTCGAACCTCTGCCGAGCGCCGCGAGAACATGTTGCTTGCTTTGATGCAGGCTGGCTTTGCTATGGCCGCGGGCCGCAGTCCGAATGCTATCAGCAACATCGGCGCTGGCGGTCAAGCTGGTATTGCAGCCTTTGCTTCAATGGAACGCGCTCGTCGCGAGGACGAGTCCCTGCGCCGTCGTGAGCAGTTGCAACTTGACATTGCCAAGATGCAGTACGACAGGGATCCGGAAGCAATCCGGACCTATGCGATTCTCGGCGGCTACAAGCCCGGCGATCCGAAAGAAAGCTATTCGGCTGCGGTTTCCAAAGGCTTCAACGCCACTCAGTCCAAAGAGGGTCCGAAACTCGCTGCGGCCATTATCAATAACCCGATGTCCGCGCAGTTCTATTCCCAGCAAGAACTCAAAGACCTTGCAGATTATGCAAGAAGGGGAATTATTGGTATGGGCGCAGCAGGGAAGGAAGCTTTTCCCGGTTTCTCTGGTACAGTAGTGACTCCTCCCGCAAAATAATGTTTTCCTTTGGGGTGTCAGAGAATGCCTACTTTTAACGTCACCGCTCCAAATGGTCAGGTTTTCCGAGTTGACGCTCCAGAGGGTGCGACGGTTGATCAGGCCATTTCTTACGTGGCGACTGACCTCTATCCAAAGTTCCTTGAAGAAAACAAGCCGAAGCCCGAACGCGGCATTGGCCAGTTGTTTACGCAAGGCTTTGGGCGTGGCGTAGAACAGACGAAGGTTTTGCTTGGCGACTACCTCCCGGCTCTTGCTGGGCGTGGCGTCCAACGCGCTGCCGAATCTCTCGGTGCTGAGGGCGTGGCTGGTGCAGCCGGGTCGTTTGCTGATCGTCAGCTTCGCGAAGCCGCTCAAAGTGAACTGGATATTGCCAAGAAATATCCGCGCGAATTTCAGTCTTACGAGGACATCACTGGTCCGGTTTCCGCTTTGCGTTATGGCGCAGAGGCGTTTGGCGAAGGTCTGCCATCCATTGTCCCCGGTCTTCTCACAGGTGGTGCTGGTGCTGTTGCTTCTCGCGGGTTGTCTCTTGCTGGTCGCGCTGCGGCTACGACTCTAGCCACGGCCGCGGGCTCCGCTGCGCAGACCGTTCCGGAAGCCTACGCCTCGATTTTGAAAGAGACAGGCAAAGAAGAGATCGGCGCATCTCTTGTTGCTGGCGGTATCAACGCCGCTCTCGAATCCATCCTGCCCGCCTCCGTCATCGGAAAGATGTCGGGTCCGGCAAAGGACGCTCTTGTTGGCTCCATCAAGAAACGTCTTGGTCTTGGCTTTGCGGAAGGCGCGGCAAAGGAAGGCCTCACTGAAGGCATGCAGGAAGCCGTTAACCAAGCGGCCATTTCCTTTGTCGATCAGAACAAAGAGTTCTTCACGTCGCAGAACTGGAAAGAGATTCTCGACAGCTCGATCCGTGGGGCCATTGTCGGCGGTCCGGTGACCGGAGTCAGCAATGTTGTGCTGGGTCGTCAAGAAACTCCGGCCGCTGCTCCCGCACAAGAGCCTGTTGTTGAAACACCTCCGGCCCCGGAAGCTGCTCCGACACCGGAACCCGGTCCCGTTCCAGTTGGCGAAGAGCCACAGGTTCCAGAAGGTGAGCCGCTTGCTCCGACGGTTCCAGAGGAACCCGCTGCTCCGGCCGCTCCGGCTCCTGTTGAGCCTACCGCTCCGGAAGCTCCGGCTGCGCCCGCTCCTACCCCAGCTCCTGTTGAACCAACCGTTCCGGAAGCTCCAGCTCCTGTTGCTCCGGCCCCCACGCCTGCGCCGACACCTGTTGCAGAACTTCCTGCTTTTGGCCTTCCAAAAAACTTGGCTGGGGCAAAGCCAATGTTTGGTTTTGGCACGGCACAATTCCAACCTATGTTCGCGAATGGGGTGGACAAGGCTCTGTTCATTACCGCTGGCGCTAAGAAGTCAGCAAAGGATGCGCAGTACCGTGGGTTCTTGAAGGATCTTGGTTTCACTGACCAGCAGATCAACACCTATGGAAAAGACATTCGTTCTTACATGAAAGATCAGGCCAAGACCCTGATCGAAAATGAGAAGAGCGGTGGTCCGTTGCCCGTTGACTATATGCGGACAGTCCATCCTGACGCTTACAGCAACATCACCAAAGGTGTTCTTACCCCCACGCCGACCGCTCCTAAAGCACCTCCGGTTACTGGTAAGCCCCCGGTCAAATCCCCGCCCATCCTTCCGCTTGCTCCGTTGCCTCCTCCGGCACCGATCACACCAACTCCTGCTGGCGTTACCCCGGAACCCGCTAAGATCAGCATCTCTCCTTTGAGCGAGCGGGAACTGAACAAGGCGCTGCCGGGCGTGGTCGATGTTGCGCGGACCTTGGTCCAAGGACTGTATCCGGGAACCTCGTTTGCCATCGAGTCAACGACCATTCCCGGAGCCTACGGTCGTATGATTACAGGGATTGGATCTTCTTCCGGTGGAGGCACTCAGTTCACACTGCAACTCGATCTCAACAAGATTAAATCTGTTGCCGGAGATCAGGTCGCTGCACGTGAATATCTTCTGAAGACCCTATTCCATGAGCTTTCCCATCCTCTGGAGTTCACTTGGATCAGGTCAGCAAACGACGACACTTTTAATGCCGTCATCGATCAGTATGTAAAGCAACGTAACCCCGCTTCTGTCGAGCGGTTCATGATGCTTAATGCCATTCGTAATCCCATGAAACTGGAGGACCCCGGTTTCACGGACGCGACTTTGAAGGCTGCTGGTCTGACTAGAGAGCAGTACGAAATCTTCAAGAAGAGCACGACAAAGACTGTCACCAAAGCGGCAGGAGAAGGTGTCAGAAGAACCGTTGTCGGTAAGGACTATCAACGCTCGTTTAGCGAATGGGTCGCCGAGCAAGGTGCGCGTTGGCTCACCAAAGAACTTAAAGGTCTTGTTCCTAAGACAACCTTTGAGAAGTTCCAGAAGGACGTTCTTGATGGTCTGCGCAAACTCTATCGCGAGATCGCAACACGTCTTGGTTTTCAGCCAACCGAAGGCGCGTTTGAAAAACTTCTCCGTGATATTTACGGAAACCGCATCACTACGCCGACACCAAGATACATTGAAAAGGGTCGTCAGGGTGCAAACAAGATCATCAACGACAGCGTTGGTGATATCATCAGCACGTCCGAGAACAGCATCATTGGCCTTGACTCAAAAGAAGAGGCGATTGCCAAGGAGACACCGGAGCAACGCAAGGTCCGTGAACGGATCGAGAAGCTTCCTCCCGGTATGCGCGAGTATGCAGGCATCACCCAGCGCGAAGACAATTCTATTAGCGGCTGGTTCAACGGACTGTTCCGCAACTTTGCTGGTGCCAATCAAGGGGAAACTCTCGGCCGCGCTCTGCTGCGCAATACTGTCTTGTCCAACCTCCCATTCCTTGAACGAGCGGAAACACGCAATCTTGGCAAGTTCTTGGAGAGCCATCAGAACTCAACTGGCCGCGTGATGGGCATCGTCAGCATGGGTCCGCTGGGCTACAACCCCTCGACCAAGTCGTTCTTCTATCACAACACGCCGTCCGACAAGCCTCTCCTCAAGATCTTTGAAAAGATCGGCGTTGAGAAGATGGATCAATCGCAGCTTGTTATGCTTGCGCAGCGCGAACTTGCTTTGCGCGCAGCGGGACAGAAGGGCTTGAATGTTTTGGACAAGGACGGCAAACCTCTGACCGATGACAAGCTTCGTCAGATTATTGCTGCCGCTGATCCAGAGGTTCTTGAGGCAAGCAGAGAGTTCCAGAAGTTCAACGACAAGATGGTGGAGATGGCCGTTCAGACAGGCCTCATCCCACGTGATCTTGCCGAACGCTTCAAGACCCTGATGTACACCCCGATGTACCGCTATCAGGACGAAGAACTGAAGCGCAATCCGAACATCACTCTTGGTGGTGACATCTACGACGCCATCAAGAACCCGGAAGGCATTAACGCTTTCAACAAGACGCTTGGTGGTGGCGGCGCAGTCTACGCTGATCTCTATGAGAACATGCTGCGCAACTACAACTCCATCGTCAGTGCTGCTGTGCGCAACGTCGCGTACCGCGAGACCGCTGACACGCTGACCAAGCTAATGAAGAACGGCGGCGACACGACGATTGCGGAAATTGTTAACAAGCCTGCCGATGGGACAATCTCGTTCCGTGTGAACGGCCAAGACAAGCACATGGTCATCCATGATCCGGCCATGTTCCAAGCAATCGCTGCTCTGTCTCCTCAGGAGAAGAGCGCATTCATGCGGGCGGCTTCTCACTTCACTGGCATCTTGCGTACAGGTGTGACGGCGACCCCTCCCTTCCAGCTTCGCAACACGATCCGTGGTCTGGTGGAATTGAAGATTAAGACAGGCATGCCTGTCTTTGAAATCATCCGTGGGTTTATGGGTGGCGTCACTGATACGTGGAACAAGGGCGACGCTTATCGGACCATTGTTGCTCAGACAGGTTTCGGCGGTTTCGGCTTTGGCTCTGGTTACAAGAACCAAGCCGACTACATGAAGCGCGTATACACGTCCCGCGAAAAGCCATTGAATGCTTGGAACAATTTCCTCCGCGCCTTCGACAAGCTTGAAGGCATGGGCGAAATTACGGAAATGGCTCCGCGTATTGCTTACTACAATTATCTGAAGCGTCGCGGCATGTCGGATGCCGATGCTGCGTGGGAAGCGGTCAACCTCGTCAACTATCACCGTCATGGTGCTGGTAACGGGGTGCTTGGCAACGTCATCTCGAACCTCATTCCTCTGACCCCGTTCCTTACAGCCCGTATTCAAGGCCTTTATCGTCTGGTTGAGAATGGCACTGAAGGCGCACCCAAGAGTCTCATTGGTAAGGGCGTCATTGGTATTCCGGCAGCTATCGTCACGCGCGGCCTGATGGTTACGATCATCAACGCTGGCATCAACGCGATGTATGGCGATGAGGATTGGTACAAGAGACTGTCCGTGAAGGAACGCCTCTCTAACATGTATCTCAAAGTCGGAGACACGGTTGTCATGCTCCCCCGTGCTTATGAAGTCGGTGAGCTGTTTGGTGGTCTGCCAACGCTTATGCTTGACTCGATCCGCAAGCAGAATGGTAACGACATTGCCATGGGTACTGCGGAGATGATGAAGAAAACGTTCTTGTTTGAGCCTGTGCCGCAGGCATTTAAGCCTCTTGCTGAACTCATCGCCAACAAGAACTCCTACACAGGTCAAGCTATTGAAACCTTGGCGGATAAAAACAACCCTAAGGAAGAACGCTTTGATGAGTACACCAGCAGCGTGGCAAAACTTGCCGGGCAGTTGGCTCCGTACACAGGTCTGTCCCCGAAACAGGTTGATACCTTGATCCGTGGCTATCTCGGCACGTCGGCTACCTTGTTCCTTGGAACGGTTGACTCCCTCGTCAGCACAGGTGGCACACGTCCGCAAGGTATCTTTGGCGACCCGACAAGCTTTGCTGGTGTTGTCGGAAACGTCTCTGGTCTGACCTCGATCTTGAAGACAGAGAGCCAGTTGAACAACAAGTTCGTTGGCGACTTCTACGAGATCAAGCAGAAGCTCACGGAAAACGTCAACTCGATGAACCGCGCAGCAGAACGAAACGACATGGAAACCGTTCGTGAGCGTCTGGCTGAAATCCCTCAGGCCAAAGGTCTGTATACTGCGTTCAACGCTGCTGCCGCTCGTCTGTCGGAGATCAACCGTCAAATGGAAATCATCCGCAGCAGCCCACGCTTTGATGCGGATAAGAAGACGGAGCTTCTCGAACAGTTGCGCTTGGCCAAAGGCCGACTGTCCGAACAAATGGTTATGGCCGCTGAAAAAGTTGGGGTTACACGATGAGCACGACAGAAGAAAAGCAAGAAAAGATCGCACTTGAAATGGCGGCAAACGCCAGCAAAGGCGCACTGGTTGAGAAGATCACGTTTGCGGGTATTCCGATTCTGTTTTCTTGCGTCGTTTATCTTATGAACGCTTTGTCCACTGCAAACAACGAGATCATTCAACTCAAATCCAAGATCGCTGTGGTGGTGAACGCTGACAACAAAGCAATCCCGCCGCAAGGCACGACGATTGATATGGCCCAGATTAGGGAGCAGTTGAACGATAAGATCGACAAGGTCGAACGTGACGCGGCGCTGGCTCGTGCAGCAATGACCTTGGACCGTGAACGGTCTATGTCTCTGGTTGATAAGAGCCGCTTGGACATGGCTGCTGATGCGGCCCAAGCCCGTGCTGCTATCCGGTTTGACCTAGAAAAAATCAGGGGCGAATTGGATAAGCGCATCCATCTCCTTGAACAGAAGGTGAAGTGATGGACCCGATCACCTTAAAGGTGGTCCTTATTGCTTGGATGCTCGACGTCCAAGCAGCAAATGTCCTGTACTTCATGCCGATCACAGTTCTCCCAGACGAGGCCGTGTGCCAGAAGACGCTGGAGAATTTGAAAGAGACGCATAAGAGAGGCTACGCATACAATCTTGTTATTCGGGGGGCCTGTCTCCCTGCCAATGTGGGGGGATAAAATGGATCTTCTAAAAGCCGCAGGCCCGTTGCTCGGGCAACTCGCACCAACACTTGCCACCGCTCTCGGCGGTCCTCTGGCAGGACTCGCTACCAAGACACTGGCAAACGTGCTCCTTGGAACAGAGGACGCCTCTCCGGCTGATGTGGCGACAGCCCTTCAGAACGCGACGCCGCAGCAGCTCGCTGACATCAAGAAGATCGAGGCTGACTTCAAGGTCCGCATGCAGGAACTGGAGATTGATCTTGAACGCATCTCTGCGGGGGACCGCGACAGCGCCCGCAAGCGGGAGATGGAGATCAAGGATCATATGCCTAAGATACTAGCTGTTGGTATCACTATTGGCTTCTTCGGCTGCCTGTTCTGGATGTTCGTCTACGGTGTTCCAAAGAATGGCAACGAAGCCTTGCTGCTGATGCTTGGCGCATTGCAGACCGCATTCACTGGCGTGATCGCCTATTATTTCGGATCGTCCTCTGGCTCGAAGGCCAAGACCGATCTGATGGCAACCAAGGAAAAGTAAGATGAAAGAGAATTGGGAAAAGGCGTTTCAGCTCGTCCTCAAGCATGAGGGCGGCTACGTGAACCACCCAAAGGATCCGGGCGGCATGACCAATCTCGGCGTCACCAAACGGGCGTGGGAAGAGTATGTCGGCCGCACTGTTGACGAAGCAGAGATGCGCGCTCTGACGCCTGATGTGGTCAAGCCTTTCTACAAGAAGAACTATTGGGACAAGATCAAGGGCGACGAGCTTCCGCCGGGCGTTGACTACGCCGCCTATGATCTGGCCGTGAACAGCGGAACGGGTCGCGCTGCCAAATATCTCCAGCAGATTGCTGGTGTTCCGGCAGACGGGGTCATTGGACCAAAGTCATTGGAAGCCATCAAATCTTGTAACGCTTCCGAAACGGTTGATGCCCTTTGCGACATGCGTCTCGACTTCCTCCAGAGGCTCCCGACATGGGGGACCTTTGGCAAAGGCTGGGGAAAGCGCGTTGACGACGTTGCGAAGATCGCAACGGATATGGCTGAAGGTTAAATCAGCCACTCCTTATAGCCCTCTTTGAGAACCTCCGTGGCTACGTTGATCTTATCGCGTAGTGCACGGAGGATCTTTTCGTCCACAGTCCCCTCTGTGACGATGTCGATGTAGGTCACATTGTTGCGTTGACCGATGCGGTGAGCACGATCCTCGCTTTGCAAACGCACTTCAAGATCGTAGTTGTTGGAAAAGTAAATCACGGTGTGAGCCTCTGTGAGGGTCAATCCGTATCCACCTGTTCGTGGTTGTCCAACAAAGAAGCGAAGTGCATGTTCCGGGTTCTGAAAGTCTTTAACCATTTGCTGCCGTTCTTCGGGGGACGTGTCTCCGTAGTAAGTTCTAACGGTCTCCGCACCGTACTCCTTGGCCAACGCACGTTCGATCATCTTGATATCGTAGGTGTAGCTCGCCCAGATGATGACCTTGCCGTCCACTTCTTCGAGAGCAGCGAGCAGTTCGTCAAACTTGTCCGACTTCATCTCTATGACCGTACCGTCGTCGGCCTTGAAATAACCGGAGCAGATTTGCTGGAGCCGGAGGATTTGCGTCAGCACGTTCTGCGCTGTGAGCGTCTTACCCTCCAACTCTGCAATCGCGGCCTTCTTGACGCGGCTATAGATGCCAGCCTGTTCATCCGTGAGCTGGACCACGCGCTTGGTGTAGACCTTTTCGGGGAGGTCGAGACAGTCCTTCTTCAGAATGCGAAACGCAAACTTGTCGAGGCGGTCCGATAGCTCGTTAAGGTTCTGGTATCCCACTACCTGATTGAAGGAATGCGTTCCTACGCTGCGCTTCATCAGTCGGCAGTACCTGTTCTGAAACGAATAAAAACTGGAGAAGCCGAGCGCCCACTCATCAAGGAAGGCACATTGTGTGTACAAATCCATAGGCGTCTTTGTGATGGGCGAACCCGTCATGATGCGCCGATGGGTGGCAAGCTTGCCGACCTTGATGATGTTCTTTGTGCGCTTGGCTTTGCCATTCTTGATGGTAGTACTTTCGTCTACCGCCATGAGAGCCTTGCGTGATTTCAAGAACTTGGAGGCAAAGGCCACGCCTTTATCTGTGGAAAACGCCTCGACATTCATGACCACAATCTTCAGATTGTCATCGTCACGGAACGCTTCGTTCAGAAGTTCTAGGTTCTTCTTGGACGTTGCTGGATTCCAGACAACCACATCGTGAATGATGTGTTCTGGCAAGTGTTTAGGAAGCTCGATGGTTTCCCAGTTCTTATACACACCCTTAGGTGCGACGACGAGGAAGCCGTCAATGTCACCGCGATCATAGAGGATCGACACGGTGTCAATAAGAATTTTTGATTTGCCTGTTCCCATCTCTGCGAACAAAGCAAATTCGTTTTTCCCCAGAGATTTTCTAAGCGCGTCAGACTGATGCTTATAAGGCGGCAGTCGGAATTTGTAACGATCAACGATGTCCATGGTCCATTGCCCTTTCTAGCGGCAGGGGGTAGACATTACCGGAACAAAAAGATTTTTGCAAGCACGCTTGACAGACCCCCGGTGATTCGGAGTAGCATGCATGCGTCGAACGGGAGAAAGCCGTGACGGTTTACATAACACAAGAAGTTCGTGGTCGTGATCTCTCCGATGCTTTGGAGTTTGGCGACCTCGATATCCTGATCCCTGCCAAGGAACAGGTTGCTCTTTCGGCTATACCAACGCTCCGTCGGATGGAGCGTAAGCTGGTGAAGTTTACATCCGACGATTATCTGATGTTGTCCGGTGATCCGGTATGCATTGGTATAGCATGTGCGCTCGCTGCTCTAGCGAACAACGGGCGCTTCAAGGTTCTCAAATGGGATCGTCTCGAAGAGAGATACTACCCAATTGAGGTTGATCTGTATCACAGCACGAGGAGATAGAAAGTGGACCTCGAAGACGTAGCAATGCAGTTGTCCTCCGTGGACAACAATGATTTGAAACAGGTGGCTGCGCTTGTGCGTCAGCAGCTTGTTCTCGAACAGCGCGTGGAAGACCTGACCGCCGAACTCAAACGGGCGCAACTGGATCTCGCACACGTGTCTGGTGAAGCTTTGCCTTCCGCATTGGCGGAGCATGGCCTCACAGAACTGAAGATGGCGGACGGATCAAAGGTCACTGTGGCGACCGTGATCAGTGCGAACATCTCCAAAGAAAGGTCCGAAGCGGCCCACCAGTGGCTGCGGGACAACGGTTTCGGTGATCTCATCAAGAACACCGTGGCTGTCAGTTTCGGCAAAGGAGAAGACGATAAGGCTGTCGATCTGGTTCGTGAACTGGATGCGATGGGTCACAACGTCGATCAGAAAGAAGCAGTGCACCCAAGTACACTGAAGGCTTTCTGCAAAGAACAGATCGAGAAAGGCACCGGAGTTCCTTCAGAACTCTTCGGTATCTTCATCGGTCAAAAATCAACCATCAAGAAGGGCTAATACCATGGCAAAGAATGCCGTCGCCGTTAAGGCGCAGTCCACCGCAGTTGTTGTTGCGGAAGAGTTTGAAGCGTTTGCCGCACTCGGCATGGATCAGGTTCGTTCTGAAGACATGTCGATCCCGTTCCTGCGTATCCTCGCGCAGCTTTCACCTCAGGTGAACAAGCGTGACGGTGCGTATGTCGATGGTGCTGAAGCAGGAATGCTTTACAACACCGTTGTGAACGAAGCATACGATGGCGAGAAGGGGGTGCTTGTAATCCCTTGCTACTACAACCGTCGCTATGTCGAATGGAAGCCACGTGAAAAGGGTGGCGGCTACGTCAATTCCTATGACGTGGACGACAAGATCGTAAACACGACGTACCGTGATGATCGCGGCAACGACGTGCTTCCGAATGGCAACCTCCTCACCAACACCGCACAGTTCTTTGTGCTGCTGTTGTCAGAAGATGGTATGCCGCAACGCTGCTTGATCACCATGACGAGCACCCAGTTGAAGAAGGCTCGCAAGTGGGTCACGCAGATGCAGTCACGCACTGCGATGGGCAAGAACGGAATGTTTGTTCTCCCCATGATGTCCCAAGTGTACCGTCTTCGCACGGTGGAAGAACGCAATGATAAGGGATCATGGTTTGGTTGGGAGATCAGCCATGAGCGTTCACTCGATCTCGCTGATGAGAAGCCCTTGTTTGATCTCGGTGTCTCTTTCTCGAAGTCAGTTCGTGCTGGTGAAGTGAAGGTGAAGGAAGATCAAGGCGCAGAAAGCTTTGGTTCGTCCGACAACGAAACAGACATCCTTTAATGCAAGGTCCGGGGGGCTGCTTCGGCGGTCCCCCTTTTTTGAAAGGCCACAGAAATGGACCTTGCTGCGAGGTTTTTTGCGCTTCTTGCGGGCAGCAATATTGCGCATGGCACGTTCAACGTGCAGGGAGATCGTCAGAGGGATGGAAAGAAGCAGGGACAAGCCCGCATTCTCCGTCAACCTCCGACCGTGGAACACTGGCAAAAGCATCTGAAGGGCGACAATGGACTAGGCATCATTCCCATCAAGGCAAACAATCACTGCCATTGGGGTGCCGTTGATATCGACGTTTATAATCTTGATCACTCTGCATTGATTAAACAAGTCGAGAAGTTCATGCTTCCCGGCATCGTCTGCCGTTCCAAATCCGGCGGCGCACACATGTACTTCTTCTTCACGAAGGAGATTGCAGCGGCTGACTTGCAGCCCAAGCTCGTCTCCATCGCAGCCCTGCTTGGCTACGCAGGATCAGAGGTGTTTCCGAAACAGCAGGAGATCCTCGTTGACCGTGGCGACACAGGCAACTTCCTCAACATGCCGTACTTCGCTGGAGTACGAACAACCCGCTATGCCTACAATGACAAGGGGGAAAGCCTTGGACCAGAAGAGTTTCTCACATTCGCAGAAGGTCGTTGCGTTGATCCGGACGTCTTCCTCGACCTTGAAACAGAGCATAAGAAGGCTGAGGAAATCCTACCAAAGGGACCCCCTTGTCTTCAACAGCTCGCTGCCCAAGGTTTCGGTGAAGGTGGCCGTAACAACTCCCTGTTCAATCTCGGGGTCTATGCTCGCATGGCTGCCCCCGACAAATGGGAAGAGCGTGTCCGTTACTATAACCAGACGCTGATGATCCCCCCGCTTTCCGACAAGGAAGTGGAACTCATTACCGGACAGCTCCAGAAGAAAGAATACTTCTACAAGTGCGACGACCAACCCATCGCCAGCTACTGCAACAAGGACGTTTGCATCGGCCGCAAGTTTGGCATTGGGCCGGGCCAGAAATCAAATGACCTCGGCTCACTGACCAAGATCAACGGTGATCCTCCGATCTGGATCATGGACGTTGACGGCAAGCGCGTGGAACTCGGAACAGATAGTCTTGTCTCGCAGAAGCAATTCCAGAAGGACTGCCTCAACCAAATCAACATCTATCCCAAGACGATGAGTGAGAAGGCGTGGGCATCCCGAATGCAGGGTCTGCTCACTGCGCTGACGATCATTGATGTCCCGCCGGAAGCTACCACAAAGGGTGAGTTTGAAGAACTCTTCATCTCCTTCTGCTGCGACAGAGCGCGTGGTGTGGAGAAGGAAGAAATTCTGCAAGGCATTGCCGTATGGGTGGAAGACTGCGTGTTCTTCCAGCTCCGCGATATCCAGAAGCATCTTAAGGCAAACAACTTCACTCGCTACAGCAACGTGCAGCTTGGCTTGCGGCTGAAGGAGATGAAGGCTGAGAAGGCGCACTGGAAGATAAAGGGCAAAGCTGTCCACATCTGGTTCATGCCACAGTCGTACTTCGCTGGGTCTGAAGACATTCGCATCGACCTTCCGCCAATGGATATTCCGGACATCCTCTGATGCACATCATCCTTGGACCACCCGGAACGGGTAAGACAACAAAGCTCCTGACGATGGTCGAGGAGGCCATGGATCGTGGCACTCCTCCGGAAAAGATTGGGTACTTCTCCTTCACCCGTCGCGCTGCGGAAGAAGCAATCCATCGTGCCACCCGTCGCTTTGGACTGACGTTCAAAGACTTGCCCTATTTCAAGACGCTGCACAGTCTTGCCATGCAACGAGCAGGGATCAACAAGAAGCGTGTCATGCAGTGGGCACACTATGAGGACTGCGCCAGATGGCTGAAAGTTACGCCTTTCAAAGAAGTGCGCCCTGCTGATGAGGGTCCGTATCAGGAGTACGGTATGGGAGATCGCTTCCTCGAAGTGATCAATATGTCCCGCATCTGTATGCTCCCACTGCGCCACGTCTACAACCATTCAACCGTACCGCAGACCACCGACTTCTCGATGGTCGAGTACGTGGACCGTGGTTTACGTGCATACAAAAAAGCGCACGACCTCTACGACTTCACTGACATGCTGGAAATATTTATCCAGCAGAAGCTCTCTCCGACATTCGACATCGTCTTTATTGACGAGGTGCAAGACCTGTCGCCGATCCAATGGCAAATGGTTCACCAGATCGCGGAGCGCAGCAAGCAAGTGGTGATCGCAGGGGACGACGACCAAGCAATCTATCGCTGGGCCGGAGCCGACGTCGAATACTTCATTCGCCTCGATGGGACAACCGAGGTCCTCGGCCAAAGCTATCGCATCCCTGCAAGCCACCACGCCATGAGCCAGAGGCTGATCTCCACCGTCCATCACCGCAGGCAGAAGGAATTTCTCCCGCGACCAGAAGACGGCGGCATCCTGTGGCACAGGCACAGCGAAGAAGTAAACCTAGATCAGGATGATTGGCTGCTGCTCGCTCGCACACGCAAGCTTGCAAAGCAATTGGAAGAAGAGGTGCGTCAACGAGGTCTGCTTTACACGTTCAGCCTGTCGAAGGAACTCGACCACAAAACTCTGGAAGCTATCCAGATGTGGGAGGCGCTGCGCAGAGGCGAGGGCCTAATGGCGAAGGATGTCCGATCAGTCTACCGACAGATGCTGCTCAACAAGCAAGTGCAGCGCGGCCACAAGACGCTGCCTGATGTACCAGAAGATTGCATCCTGACGATTGGTGATCTCACCACGAACCATGGCCTACTGACCACGGCTTCATGGGACGATGCGCTGGGTGCCATTCCAGACAACGAGGTGGTATACTTCAAGGCGTGCCTTAGAAGGGGCGAAGACTTTACAAAAAAGCCACGGATTCGGATCTCGACAATCCATTCCGCTAAGGGCGCTGAAGCAACCAATGTCATGTTGGTGACAGACTATCCGCAGAAGATGGCCAGTAGTGTCAGGGATATCCATGAGGCTGACGACGAGAAGCGCGTCTTCTACGTCGGTCTCACCAGAGCCAAGAAAGAACTACATCTAATACACCCAATGATATCTAAAGGATTCCCGCTGACATGAACATGGACACAGAAGTTTATGCCGTCTGTGCCTGTGGCAAAGACGAGATGATCGTAACCCTACGAAAGGTCAAGAACGCTTGGCCTTTCTGTTCCTGCAAGCAATCAATGAAGGTGACAAATGACGTTCCAGTATCAGCACGAGACCGAATGGGTGATGCCGGAAGTCTACCCGGATTTGTCCGGAGAAAGCCTGATCGCAATCGACTTGGAAACCTGTGACCCCGATCTGAAAGAGACGGGCGCTGGCTGGGCGACAGGCAAAGGCCATATCATCGGGATCGCTGTTGCTGTCGAAGGGTCTGCTTGGTACTTCCCAATTCGTCATGCCAACGGGGGCAACCTCGATGCGCGCATGACGCTCGGCTGGCTGCGCGAAGTCTGCTCGATGGAGGACTGCACGTTCGTCTTCCACAATGCGATGTATGACGTGGGCTGGCTGAAGCGTGAGGGCGTAGAGATCAAGGGCAAGATCGCCGACACAATGGTTGCCGCTCCGCTGCTCGATGAGAACCGCTTCAGCTATTCGCTCAACAACCTTGGCTTTGACTATCTCAAAGAGCGCAAGGACGAGCGCGCGCTGCGCGACGCTGCCAAAGAGATGGGCCTCGACCCCAAGAGCGAGATGTGGAAGTTGCCCGCTCACTTCGTCGGCCGCTACGCCGAACAGGACGCAGGCCTGACGCTGCGCCTGTGGAAGCAGATGAGCAGCCTGATCATTGCTGACGAACTGTCTGCCATCTTCGATCTCGAAATGCGGGTCCAGAAGGTCTGCCTTGCCATGCGTGAGCGCGGGGTCCGCGTCGATCTGGAGAAGGCTGACAAGGTCAAAATCCGTCTTCAGAAAGAGGAGGAGGAAATCCTCCGCCGTATCCGTAAGGATACAGGTGTGGACGTGAACATCTGGGCCGCTGCCTCCGTGGCAAAGGTCTTTGATTCGCTAAACCTTGTCTACCCGCGCACGGCAAAGTCGGAAGCCCCCTCCTTCACCAAGAACTTCCTTGCCACCCACGACCATCCGATCTCCAAGGACATCGTCCGCGCTCGCGAACTGAACAAGGCTCGCACGACCTTCATCGACAGCATCACCAAACACACAATCAACGGCCGCATTCACGCTGAAATTCACCAACTCCGGTCAGACGATGGCGGTACAGTGACAGGGCGCTTCTCGTACTCCTCGCCCAACCTCCAGCAAATCCCTGCGCGTGACGCTGGCATCAGCCCGCTGATCCGTGGCCTGTTCCTGCCGGAAGAAGGCGAGATGTGGGGGAGCTTCGACTACTCCTCCCAAGAACCTCGGATCGTGGTCCACTACTCATCACTCCTCAAGATGCGTGGGGCTGACAAATTCGTCGAGGCGTATCAAGCGGACCCCCGCTCCGACTTTCACCAACTGGCTGCGGATATCGTCGGTGTTCCAAGAAAGCAGGCCAAGACCATAAATCTGGGCCTGTTCTATGGCATGGGCGTAAACAAGCTCGGTGAGCAGCTCGGCCTCGATTTCGAGAGCGCGAAGGAGCTTTTCGCTGTGTACCATGACAAGGTCCCGTTCGTTAAGGAGCTCACTTCCCGTGTCTCCTCCATCGCGGACAACAGGGGTGTCATCCGCACTCTCCTTGGGCGTCGGTGCCGTTTTGATAAATGGGAACCGCGTACTTTCGGTGTTCATAAAGCCTACTCCCATGACGAGGCGCGTCAGATTTATGGTGATATGACCCTATTAAAGAGGGCCTACACGTACAAGGCACTCAACAGGTTGATCCAAGGCTCGGCTGCGGACCAAACCAAGAAGGCGATGGTCGATCTCTATGATGCTGGCATCCTGCCCATGATCCAAATCCATGACGAACTTGCCATGTCTGTAGCTACAAAAGAACAGGGCGAGAAGATCATGGACGTCATGCAGAACTGCGTGGCTTTGGAAGTTCCGTCCGTGGTCGATGCGGAGCTCGGCCCATCTTGGGGCGAGGCCACCAAAAGTCTGGATGACGTTTTTCCAACCGTCTAAATTTGGTAACATGTTTGTGGTCTTATCCTTTGGGATGAGGTCGCATAAATGCAATCCAGTGGCAAAAACAGAAAATGCACCACCTGCTTGGGCGTGTTTCCTGTCAGTCACTTTTATTTGTACTCTGACCGTTCCCTCAAAAGCGGCATCCGTTTAAGCTCTAAGTGCCGACCCTGTTTCCAGAAGTCTCGGCGAGATGCTTGGGCTCTCAAAAAAGGCACGCCTTTTGATGCGCCTTTAAATTCTTACCTCAACCACATCTATCTGAAAGCCACTTACCGAAAGAAGGTTTCTTTTCTGAAGGAGGCCTTACTAGACCTTTGGCTTAAGCAGAAAGGCATATGTGCTTTGACGGGTTGGCCAATGACCACTCGTAGAAACAACGGGCGGGTTCAGACAAATGCCTCCCTTGACCGGATAGATTCAAGCTTGGGTTACAACCTAGATAATGTTCAACTTGTGTGTGCCTCCGCCAACAGGGCTAAAATGGAACTCTCGGAAAAGGATTTTGTCGAGTTGTGTAGAGCTGTCTCAAAGAAGCGGGGTGTTCGATATGGCCGACGAAAGCAAACCTCCACAGGACCAAAAGCAAAACGTCGTAAAGCTAAAACTCCCTCAAAAACCACAGCCTGAGGATGAGACAAGCGGCCGAGCTGACGAAGTCCTCCAAGAGGCCCTTGGAAAGCTGTCTGGGGTCATCCTGCTCGGCTACACGGACGAGAAGGACGAGATGGAATACTTCGCCACGTCGATAGAAGACAGCGCAGAAGTCGTCTGGCTGCTAGAGCGGTTCAAGTATCACCTTATCTCGGAATCAGGCGACCCGTGATCAAAGCCTTGTCTGACGGAGCCAAGTAATAGCCCTCGCCGTATTGCGAGTGCACAACGTAGCCTTGCTTGAGCAAGCGGGAGCGCAGCCGATAGACCACCATGCGATCAGCATTGTGGTATTGCCGCGTCCCGCAATAGGTCGAGATCAAATCAGACAGGTCATCCTTACGCACAATGCCCTTCGCCAAAAGAAGTTGGAGAAGCTTGGCCAATTGCGTCGGCAAACCCAAAACCCGTTTGATCTCAATGAGTTGCTCACTCTCAGTCATGGTGACATTATTGACAATTACTTTTGATTGTCAATCTTTTTCCTCTATGTGAAAGGCCTCCAAGTCAAGGATCTCGTATTCCAAGTCCTTGATTTCGCTGCGTTGTTCATCGATCTCCAACTGCATGTCTTCGATTTTCAACAACGCGCGGTGCAAAAGATTGTCCGGATGAAGACGAGGCATCTTCTTCATGTAGGGAGGCTCTTTGTCTTGAAAATAATCTTGAATGTCGTTGATCAGATTGTCGGTAACATCAACCATCTTTCTTCTCCTCATAGATGTTCAGTCGTTTATGGATCGCGTCTATGGCCGCTGCCCTCAGCGTTTTATCGGCCAAGAACAGGCGCTTGAGTTCCTCGAACTGCGGACCTTGGGTCCACCTCCCACGATACCGATCCCCGTGGTTGGTCAGGACACCTTGGAACTCCTTCATCGACCACTCGTCCACCGTATTGTAGTAGACGTAGACGTCGCCAAAGAAGGACACGCTGGGGCCGGAGAACTCAACCTCTCCGAGGTGTATAAAATCAAACAAGCTCGTCATATCTTCTGCTGCTCCGCTTGACGTAGACGAGGCCATAGTGGTCCTTACAATAAGGCCTGTCTGATCTCTCCACAGGGTGACCACAAAAGATGTGGAGACCCGCTAATGTGACATAATCTGTCACCCATCTGCACTCCAATCGACCGATAGTGAGCACGGTACGAAAGGGCTTACGCATATCTACTGGGGACTCCTCACGCCGCTCTAGGTGGGACATGTCCTTCTCCTGACGTAAACCTTTCTAGTGGGGCTGCCCATTAAAGGGAAACCCCACTACTCTTTAATGACAGGTCACTTCTTCAGAAGCTGCTCGATGTCGTCTTCCATCTTCTTCAGCAAAAACTCCGGCGCGTTCAACGGGTCGTCGTTTTCCTGAGGACGGATCGAGACGGGAAGCTTGGCGAACGGAACCTCCGGCTCCTTTGCCCCGCCTGTCTGACCTTCCAGCTCATGGATGACGAGGCTGGCGTAGCCAGAGATGTCGCGCCAGTGATCGATTTCGTTGAAGTCGCCGTTCAGAATGCGCGAAATCTTCGTGCAGAACTCTTCCAGAGACTGCGCTTGGTAGTGGTCGAGGCGGTTCCAGTTGCGGGTCTCGCGCAGCAGCAGCTTCAGTGTCTGCGTCAGCTTGGCCTGTTCACGATAGATACCGTGTGTCTGTTCGCGGTTAGCAATGACTGTTTCGATATGCATTATTCATTCTCCTCTTTCTTTAGGTACGTCTTGATAGACGGCTTCACACTCACGTCACCCTCATCATCGTGGATGTCGTGAAGAACTATGCGCTCGTTCGTAGCTTTAAAGAAAAGCCCTTCAAACAAGGGGAAATCAAAATCCTCTTCGAGGTACACACCCTTGTCATCAGCGTTGCTTTGGGTCGAGAACATCGAGGCGTCTATCGACAGAGCGTGCAACACGGACCATGGGACAAACACCCAACCGTGACACGCAGTGGTATAGAAATCGAAAATGTGTCTCACCTTGTTCGAGTTTACTGGCTCAGTGGTCGGCAACATGTCAGCCCTCCACCGCCCAGAACCGGACGCCTTCGCCTTCCTCGGTGCTCTGGATGCACTTCCAATGCGCGGGAATCTTTCCGATCTTCTGGTAACGGGCAAAGCTTCCCCGCGCGGCCGCTGCGGCCACCCGTCCGTGGACCACGAAACTGTCGCCAGCCTTCATCTGCGGCCACGGATAGAGCGGGATGTGGCGCGACCTTTTGTTAGGTGGCGAAACCCCGCTCTCGATTACTGGTACGTCTGTCACGTCTTGATCCCCTTCAATTGGTTTAAGATCCACTTGCGATTGTTTTGCATTGCGCGTCTGTCGGAAGGCGTATTGGGGACCGTGAACCACACAGACTGTCCCCCGAAATCTGCGGTCACGACCCAGTGCTTTCCATGCCGGATCGTTTTCATCGCGCCTCCTAAGCTCTTCACATACTCACGAACTTCCTTCTGGTTCTTCACGGTTCTCCTCCTCTGGTGGGAAGGGATTGATGTGCTGAACTTCGACCTCGGACCATTGGCCATCGCGTTTGACCATGATCATGTAGGACACAGCGTCCCAGACCATCTCTCCGTTGTCCTTCACTTTCCAATCGTACCGCTGCACGATTTTGATATCTTCAACCATTTTGTCTCTCCTGTAGTGCGTCTTCTACTTTTCTAATGCGGTCGAGCATGATGTTCGTTTGGTTTTGGTACACCTTTATGTACTCGTACAGTTTTTCGATCAGGTCAGCGGCCGCGTGGTTGATGTATTCAATCGAGCCGTCCGGCATTTTTATCGTGTGGTCACCAGCACGCAGCCGTTCAACAAAAATATCAGGCATTTCTCGCACCTCACCGCTCTTTGCAAATTGAATGACGTTGGTCATCTTCTCTCTCCTTTATCTACCAGCCAGCATCCACAGTCCGACGTTAGCGAAAGCGTATCCGGCATAAGCAATCGATAGCCCGTAGTTTCCGAACCACGCTTGCTCTGCCGATACGTAGGCATAGATCAATCCCGTCAGGACAATCAGCCACCCACTCATCCTGACTTACCTTCTATCGCGATCCATCCAATAAAGATCAGGATACACACCAACCCGAACAGGATCAGGGATTCGGCGTCGCTCATTGTGAACCCCCGTTGTAGCTATTCGGCTTGAGCTTCAAACGCTCGCGGATCAGGTTGGCGAAGTAGGCTTCTTCGTTTGGTTCTTGAACACCGTAGTCGCCGTCTTCGAAGTCCTCGTAGTTCTCGAAATATTCGAGAACCTCAAGCGCAAGACCCTCAAGATACTCCACGCGCTCAACGCATTTGTGCAAGGCGTTGAGGATTTTGCGCAGATCGTCCTTGCGGATCGGATATGTCGGCCACGGATCGCGGTCCACGTCTTCCATGTTAATCATCAATCTTCTCCTTGTGGATTGGGTGAAGCACAGTGACCTTTGGCTCGAAGTCCTTGGCCTGTGGACCACACCAGAGATCCATCTGGCGCATGTCTCGGCAGAGAGGATAGATCCGATCTCCGGTGACCAAGTCCCATCCTTTCAGTTCAGGGTGGGTGCAGCGATGGCCAGACGGGATCAAGAGTGCTGCTCCGTTGTTGTGGTAGTGGTAACGGCAATTCACGCAGAACTTCTTTTCCTCAGACATTGCGGCTTCCTTTCGGGCGACCACGGCCACGCTTCTTCACAGGGCGACCGAGTTTCGGTTTCAGTTCTTGAACTTTTTCCTCAAGTTCTTGGGTGTAGCGCAGATAAAAATCGAGCTTTGTTTTTCCGTGCTCGTAGTTCCCTTCGAGTTCCTTGATCTTCTCGGCCATCAGTTTGAGGATCAGTTTGTGGTGTTCTTCAAGCATCTTTCTTCTCCCCTAGTGCGGCGCGGGCAACTTGTCTTGCTTGACCAAGAACAAATCTGGCGTAGTCAACATCAGGCATACCAGCCATTGCTGGACTAGGGTTGCCATCGTGAATGTAACTGATCTCCCGCAGCGCCGCTTCCAGTTGCTCAATGCGTTCGGCGGCCTCATCAAACAAATCAGACTTCAAAGTAAAGTTTTCGCTGGCTGGCTCTCGTATCCATTGTTCAAAATCGCGCAGCCGCTTCACAAGATCGTCGCTCATGCTTTGCTCCTGCAATAAGGTTTCTGGGCCAGCGTAGCGCGGGCTGTTGATGGTTCGTATTTGCGGTAGCGTCCACCGGAATAGCGGGCGCAGTCCAAAACGAGGCCTTGGTAGACCAGTAGCTGTGCCACATCCCAGCCTTCAGCCGTGTAACAGGTGGCGACCACGCGGTTGTACGTGGTGTCGCCTGTTGGCTGACAGGTGATGTGGGCGGTGGCCGACACGATCCGGCGAAGACCCTCCGTGGCCTGTGGACCATGTGGCTCGTCGCGCTCTTCTGCGTCGATGCCGAACAGGCGAACGGATTGTTTGCCGAACCGCAGGGTGTCGCCATCGACTACGGACGGCGATCCTTGCAACGCGGCACACAGGGAGAGGACGGTGCAGATGCTCATGCCGGAGCCCTCCGACGCGCTTCGATCTCATGCACCTGACGGTGGTAGGCCACCAGAGGCAAGCGATACAAAAGGACGATCAAGACCTCGTCCAGCAGCACGTCCAGACCCTCGTCGTAGTCTTGCTCGACGAGGTATTCCGACAGACCGATCAGCTTTTCGGTCGAGATGTGTTTGAGGGAGACGCTCACCAGAACTCTCCGTGTTCAGCTTCCAACTCGTCGTAGATGTGTCCCTGATCGATATACTCGGCGAGCTGGCGCAAGACGGTGGTCTTGATGTCCATCTCACCAGAGGCGATCTCGCGCGATGTCTCGTCGTCCTCGAAGAAGAGGGTAACGGACAGGTCGCTGTAGTCCACGATCTCAGGGCCTCCACGGAAGCCCACAGATGGGTCAGGACGGGTTAGAATGTATTGGACACAGAAGGACCCCTTCGCGAACGCCGGACGGTGGTCCACGGTCACTGGGATGTCGTCGAAGTGGTAGTCATAAAACCTCATGGCTTGTCCTCCACTTCCTTGATCTCGTCCAGTTCCCAGCCGTCGCTCTCGTCGCCCAGATGTGCGTCGATCTCCTCCTGCGGGGACAGGGTGTAGAAGTAGTCCATGACCTGTTCTTCGTCGGTCAAAGGCGTTTCGATCTCGTAGGTCTTGTAGACGATCTCGCGCATAACGATGCGGTACTTAGGCATGTGATTGCTCCTTTCTATCGAGCTTTTGTCGGCGGTTGGTTTCGTCGGCTACGGCCTTGCGAATGCGCTCTACGATTTCGGCGTCAGGGACACCCAACTGGCGATCACGGTCAATGATCAAGGCAAGCGCAAGGTCTAGGGACATCAGTTCTGCGATAGTCTGAGCGTGGTCCTTGGTCATGTCTCGTCACTCCAAGCCAGTGTAATTGCCCTTGGCATCGTAGTTGTGGAGGTTGGGGTAGGAACGCAGCAATGCGATGTAAACGTCATCGTCGTCGATGCTGTGGGCAAGGCGGCAGACTTCCAAGAAGTCGTCGCGCTCGAACGCCTCGTCGATCTGACAGATCACAGAGTAAGCAGAGGTACGCACAGGGGTTTTGCGATAATGCTTCATGACACGTCCTTTCTTTGACGTCGCTCTGGAGTGAGCGGTAGCAACATGGCACAGGTAGAGAAGGGTGTCAACAGTGGGGATTGGTCCGTGGACCTTGGAGCAGGGGTTTTTCCTTAAAGAAGGGGCAAGGTTACGGGGTGGTTATGGGGTTGAAGTGACCTAAGTCATTGAGGTTCTGAGGTTATGGGGTTGAAGTGGATTTTAATACTTTTCCGGCCGCGCGCGCGGAAAGTGTGTATTTATAGTAAGTGTGATAATGTAACTAAATATATGTGTTTTAGCCCTATACAGGGAAGTTTTCACTGCTCGATGCTTAAAATCGCGTTCAACCCCCTAACCACAGAACTTCAATGACTTAGCTGATATCAACCCCCTAACCTTTACACCCAACCCCGTAACCTTTAGGTTGCTTTAGAGCAAAACTCTTATCGGAGAGGAGACTTTCCGCATGGCGCGAGCCAAACAAACGCACAAGCCCAAGCTTGATATCGTGGTGAACCCCAAGAAAGAAAAAGGGTTGACCGAAAAGCAGGAGAAATTCTGCCGCATCTATGCCACCGAGGACGTGACACGTACCGAGGCAGCCAAACTGGCTGGCTACTCCGACACCACCGCGCCCATCGCTGGGTCACGG
>Ga0114968_10000707_pt1 | contig 25010 bp, 18 predicted proteins | sample M_130807_EF_Meta_FD_87020 | JGI IMG/M metagenome (GOLD analysis project Ga0114968, IMG submission 87020) | Freshwater microbial communities from Lake Montjoie, Canada to study carbon cycling - M_130807_EF_MetaG | ecosystem: Environmental > Aquatic > Freshwater > Lake | place: Lake Montjoie... | reverse complement strand
GAGGAAGAGAATGTGCACGTCAGGTCCAGGAAAGTGTCACGGTGCAGCGCGGGGCTGCGAAATCCGCGGAGGAGACCTCATTAGACACGGTTCGACCGAATTCCGGGTGCCAGGTCGAAGCCGACGTGGTCCACGACGCACCGTCGACGGCAACGTGGAGCACGTGCCCTCCGCCGAGGTCCGCAGCCGAGATGCCCGCAGCCGAGACGCCAGGAGCCGAAATGCCCGGACACCAGTGCCAGCGCGAGCGCGCAGCACACCGGATGCCCATGTCGTCGCAGACGAACAGCGAACCATCGCGCAGTTCCCATGTCCGGCGATGCAACAGTCCCGGATGCAGGCGGACGAACCCGTCGTGCGCACACGAAACACGGATCGCGCAGGCATCGAAGGACGCGGAGAGGCCATTCGGCCGCGCACGGCGCGCGACGCGGAACCCGCCCCAGACCTCTGAGGAATCCTGGCCATCGACGGTGACGGTGTTGTGGGCGGCGGTGCCCCGCTGCCGCGAGCGTTCGGCACCGATCCCGTATTCGGAGGTGCCGGAATTGACCAGCACGCGTCGGCCGTGCAGCGAGAGCTCGAAGGAGAGCGTGTCGGCATGGGCGTGGCCCGGGAGATAGTCGGGCCCGACCGGACCGACGTCGGCGATCACCACCGCATCGCCGTGCTGCATGCGCACGAACCCACTGTCGGCGAGCACGGTGCAGCCGTCGATCGGGGCGGCGGACACCCCGAAGCCGAGCCGCCGCGCGTAGGCATCGAGCTCCACGGGCGACGGATGCACCCCGATCGCGCTGTCGTTGAAGAACGAGACCTCTCCATCGGGATGGCACATGACGCCGAGCCAGCGACGCATCGGCGCAATCCGCTCGTCGACCATCGCACGCCACTCTGCTCCCAGCACGGGGAAGGCACGGGCCAGGTTGGCTAGGTCCAGCATGTCCTCGAGCGCCAGCGCGTGGTACATCGGCGTGCGCTCGAACTGGCCGCCGTCCGCGAGGATCTGCTCAGGCACCTGCTCGCGAAGGATGCGCAACCCAATGGCGCGCCAGGACGCCGCCTCCGGCCCGTCGAACAGGCATCCCGCGAAAACGAGCGCCTTTGCGTTGACGAACAGGTGGTTGCCGAGGAGGTGCCACTCGAGGCGCCTGCAGAGCCATCGCGCCTGCACGGCCAGGCTCTGCACGCACTCCGGGGGCAGGGAGTTTCCGCCGAGCGCCCACTTGGCCCAGTTGACGATCCGGAGCGATGCCGGGTACGGCTCCCAGCCAGTGCCGCGCCCGGGTGGATTCTCCGCGACCCAGCGCGCCATCAGCGCACGGTGCCACGGCGATCGCCCAACGGCACCCTCGGCGCAGAGGTCATCGAAGTAATGCAGGTTGTAGCGCCAGAGCTTGGCGATGCCGGGATCGTCCCAGCCGCACTCGTCGACCGAGCGTTCCTGGTTGAGCAGGCGGAAGGTCGCCGGACCCGACATGCTCGGCCGGCGCGGTGCGGGCACGACCCACCTGCCGTGCATCGTCCGAAGTTCCGGGGCCGGGCGCAGGTCGGGCGACGGACGCGCAAGGCGGAACCGCACCCGGCCGTACACCTGCACGGCCTTCAGGTGGCGCACCGTGTTCCAGAAGCGGAGCATCGCGGCAGGGCCGCGCATCAGGCCGCCAATACCCGCTCCAGGACCTGAACGATTCGCTCGCTGGTGCGCCCGTCCCAGAGCGGCGGGATGGTCCCCTTCTTCCACTGGTCGGCGAACAGACGGTCGAGCGCGGGCCCGAGCGCCGCCGGGTCGATGCCCAAAAGCTCGTTGGTCCCGATCGTCACGGTCTCGGGGCGTTCCGTGCTGCTGCGGAGCGTCATGCACGGCACGCCCATCACGGTGGTCTCCTCGGTGATGCCGCCGGAATCGGTGATGACCGCCTTGGCGTGCTTCATCATGTAGTTGAACTCCAGGTACGGCTGCGGATCGACCAGCAGGATGTTCGCGGGCACCTTGGCGCCGTCCCGGATGGTCTTCGCGGTGCGCGGATGCACCGGGAACACCACCTTCTCGCCGCGCGTGCCTGCGGAGATGGCGTCGAGCATGCGCTGGAAGGTGTTGCCCGAGTCGACGTTCGCCGGGCGATGCAGCGTCATCACGAAGTACCGGCCGGGCTCCAGCCCGTGCTCGCCCCAGAACGGCGGCGGGCGCAGGCGGTCCATGTTCGCCAGGAGCGTGTCGATCATGGTGTTGCCCACGAAGTGGATCGCGGACTCCGGGACTCCCGAGCGGCGCAGGGTCTCGTTCGCCACCTCGCTGGTGGTGAAGAAGAGGTTGGTGATCGAGTCGGTGACGAGGCGGTTGATCTCCTCCGGCATGGTCCAGTCGCCCGAGCGGATCCCGGCCTCGACGTGCGCCACCTTCACCCACAGCTTCTGCGCCGCGATCGCGCAGGCCATGGTGGAGGTCACGTCGCCCACCACTAGGCACAGGTCGGGCTTGCGGTCCATGAGCAGCTTTTCGTAGCGGATCATGATGCCCGCGGTCTGCTCGGCGGCGGTGCCCGAGCCGACCTCCAGGTTCACGTCCGGTGCCGGGATGCCGAGCTGCTTGAAGAAGTCGCCCGACATCTTCTCGTCGTAGTGCTGGCCGGTGTGCACCAGACGGAAGCGCACCGGGCCGCCCTGCGCCTTGCGCGCCTCGATGGCGTGGATGATCGGCGCGATCTTCATGAAGTTCGGTCGGGCGCCAGCGATGATGTCTACGAGCACGGTGTTCACGCGCGGATCCTCGGGAAGTCGGCGGCCTCGATGCTGACCTTGGCCACCTCGATGATCTCCTCGAACGGGATGGGAGCCGGACCACGTCCGGCCACCGCATCGACGAACGCCCTGGCGCACGCCTTCTGGCCCTTGTCCTGGCTCCACAGGTTCATCTTGCGGAATCCCGGCCAGCCGAAGCCGTGCAGCTTCCGGAAGTTGTCGAGCTGCAGCACGCGTCCGCCGGCGAACACCTCCAGGCGTTCCTTCGGGAAAGCCTTGGTGCCGTTGGCGAAGTAGTGCACGGTGCCGATCGAGCCATCGTGGAACGCCATCTGCACCGAGACCGTGTCACCGGTGCCGGTGTCCATGGTGCAGACGTCGATCGCGGAGACGCGCGAACCCGCCAGGAAGCGCAGGAGGTCGATGAAGTGACAACCCTCGCCGACGATCCGGCCGCCGCCGATGACGCGGTCCTGCGTCCAGTGCTCGGCGGGAATGGCGCCGGCGTTCACGGTCATGATGAAGCTCTTGGGCCCCGTCACCCCGCCCAGCAACCCGTGAATGCGCTGCACCTGGGATGCGAAGCGGCGGTTGAAGCCGACCATGACGATCGGCGAACGTCCCGCGGCGCGCGCATCGGCGTAGGCCTGCTCGATCTCGACCACCTCGTCGGCGCGGAGCGCAAGCGGCTTCTCCACGAAGACGTGCTTGCCTGCGCGTAGAGCCTTGCTCACCATCGAGGCATGGCTGTCGTGGCGCGTGGTGATGACGACGGCATCGATCTCCGGGTCGGCGAAGACGCTCGCGGTGTCGGTGGTGGTCTGCTCGAAGCCGAACTTGCGGCCCGCATGCACGCCGCTCACGCCGCCGGCGCTCGCGACGGTCTTCATCCGTGCGCCGGCCGACTTGAACGCAGGGATCAGCACCGCCGTCGAGTAGTTTCCGCTGCCGATGAAGGCGATCGTCGCCGAGCCACTGCCCTTGGGCGCCAGCGTGACGGACTGCGTGCGCACCTGCGCATCGGGCTTCGCCGACTCCGTCGGATACTCCAGCAGGATGCCGAGCGACGGGCCGGCACCGCCGACCAGCTCGTAGGCCTGCTCCGCCTGCTCGATCGCGAAGCGGTGCGAGATGAGCGGCTTCACGTCGAGCCGACCGTCCGCCATCATGTCGAGGACCGCCTCGAAGTTCCGCTGCTCGGTCCAGCGGACGAAGCCCACGGGATAGTCGTTGCCCTTCTCCTCGTAGTTGGCGTCGTAGCGACCGGGACCGTACGAGCAGGAGACCTGGAAGGTGAGTTCCTTCTCGAAGAAGTCCGCGCGGGAGAGCTCCAGGCCGGTCACGCCGACCAGGACGATCCGGCCGCGCTTGCGGCACATGAGCGCGGCCTGGTGGACGGGTTCGTTGCTCTTGGTGCTGGCGGTGATGATCACGGCATCGACGCCGCGGCCGCGCGAGAATGCCTGCGCCGCAGCCACCGGGTCCTGGCCTGCGCCCAGGTTGACGGTCTCTGCACCGAGCTTGCGGGCCAGTTCGAGCTTGGCGGGATCGAAGTCCAGGCCGAGCACGCGGCAGCCGTGGGCGCGGAGGAGCTGCACGGTCACCAGGCCGATCAGGCCGAGGCCCGTGACCACCACCGACTCGCCGAGCGTCGGCTGTACCAGGCGGATGCCCTGCAGCGCGATCGCGCCGAGCACCGTGAACGCTGCCTCGTCGTCCGAGACTCCCTCGGGGACGCGCGCGCACAGGTTTACCGGGACGCTGACGGCCTCGGCATGCTTGCCGTTGGAAACGACACGGTCACCCAGCTCGAAGCCGGCGACGCCGTTGCCCGTGGCCATCACGCGACCGACATTGCAGTAACCGAGCGGGAGCGGCTGGTCGAGCTTGTTCATCACCGACTCGAAGGTCGGCACCAGGCCATCGGTCTTGATCTTGTCCAGCACCATTCGGACCTTGTCCGGCTGCTGGCGGGCCTTCGCGATCCATCCGGCCTTGCCGAACTCGACGAGCATGCGCTCGGTGCCGACGGACACCAGCGTCCGCGTGGAGCGGATCAGGAGCTGCCCAGGGCGGACTGCGGGGCACGGGACCTCCGCCACCTCGGTGGCGCCGGTCTTGAGTGACTGGAGGATCTGCTTCATTGTGATTACGGACCTTGACTACCAGGTATCAGAGGAATTCCGGTACGGCTTCCAACGCAGCCATCAATTCACCGACCTGCTTGGCCGACCCCATGGTGACGCGCACGCATCCGGGAATCATCGCGTTGCGGTTGCGCACGTAGATGCCCTTGGACTTCAGCGCGCTGCAAAGTTCGTTGGGACGGCGGACCTTGAATAGGACGAAGTTGCCCTCGCTCTCGTAATGCTGCAGGCCCTTCTCAGTGCACCACGAGCAGAAGCGCGAGCGGGAACGCTTCACGTCCTCGATCCAGGCGGCGATGACTCGGTAATTCCGCAAGGCGTGCAGCCCGAGCCGCTGCGCGATCATCGAGATGTTCTTGCCGTTGCGGATCTTGTTCACAGTGTTGACGATGCCCAGGGATGCACACAGATAGCCAAGGCGCAAGCCCGCCATGCCGAAGCCCTTGGAGAAGGTGCGGGCAACCACCACATTTTCGAAGCGCTCGACGAGCGAGGCGCAGGATGGGCTTCCGGCGAATTCGATGTAGGCCTCGTCGAGGATGATGAGGGTCGAGGGAAACCGCTCGGCCAGCGCCACGACGGACCTCTGCGGCAGGAGATAGCCGCAGGGATTGTTGGGACTCGCCAGATAGACCGCCTTTGCCGGACCGGCTGCCTCGACACGCGTCGCAAAGGCCTCGAGGTCGAACGCGAACGGGGGCCCGAGCTCGACCTTGTCCAGCCGCGCGCCGGTTTGGAGCACGTAGACGAAAAAATTCTCGTACGTCGGGCACAGCGCGACGACCGTGTCGCCCTCCTGCAGATAGGCACGGCACAGCGTCTCCAGTCCGACGTCTGAGCCCGGGAACGTCAGGATCAGGTTTGAGTCGATGCCGACGAAGCCGGCGAGCGCATCGGTGAGCTCAAGTGCCAGGTAGTCGGGGTACCAAGCCACCAGGCCGCGCTCGTCGAGGATGCGCCGCAGCTCCTGCCGGTACAGCTCGAGGTCATGGGGCGCCTCGTTCCAGTCGAGCTTGAGCAGGTCGCCCGGAGCGGACTCCGACCACACGTCCTGAGGAGTGATGCGATAGGGCTCGAGCTCGTCGACGAAACGGGATGGCTTCACCATGACGTCGTCTCCGGAAGGACCACTTGGTAATCCGGCTCCGACGACACTCGGTCGGAGCCCAACGAATAGTGAAACCGCTTTGCCATGCGACGCAGGCCGGTCGGCACCAGCTTGAGAGCGAGTTGGTAGGCACCGAGACGCTGAAAGGGACGCGTCCGCCGTCCGCGCGACCGGAGCGCACGGGCATCCAGAAGCAATTCGAGGTGGTCCTGCTGCACGCCGTCGAGGTACTTCCGCAGACCGCCGGCCTCCGCAACACTGCCGATCAGGCGCGTCGCGCATAGACCGACCTGGCAAGCACGGTGGGAGTCGGAGGACGCGATCATGCGCATGCCATGCCGCTCGGCCAATGAACGGATACGAGGCGCCGAATCGCGCGCTTTCCAGCCGCCGTTCAGCAATTCGATGAACTCGAACCGACCCAGAAAGTCATCCTCGCCATGAATCGCCATATACCCCGAACCAGGCTTCCAGGGGTGCGGCATGACGGCTATTCCACCCTGGGAACGGATGTGATCGAGGATGTCGCGCCGATGCCTGCCGGCCTCGAGTCCGTCGGCGACGAAGAGCCCGAGAATGTGTGCGCCCGCGTCCGTGGTGAACTCGCACCCAGGCACGATCTCCACTCCCCGGGAGGTGAATCGTTCCGGGTCGATTGCGCAGCGGCGATCGTGCTCGGTGATGGCGATGGCTCCGATGCCGCGCCGAACGCACGCATCAAGCAACTGCTCCGGCGTCGTGAAGCCGTCGAACGAGTCCCTTGTGTGCGTGTGGAGGTCGACAATCATCTTCCGATGCGCTGCAGGAAGGTGGGGAACTTGCCCTCGCCGCTCTGCACGAACTCCGCGGGACTTGCCACGCGAATGTCGAGCCCGGTGGTCTTCGAGAGTTCGGCGACGATCTTCTGAGCCAACTGGCCCGTTTCGGCCTGTGACGCCTCGCCCCAGAGGGTGAATGAGACCGTGAGCTGGCCTGGCTGATCCTGCACAAGCTGGAATCGCCGGATCTGCTGGAGCTTGGAGAAATAGGTGTAGAGATTCACGGTCGCCATCCGCGACCCATCCGCGGCGATCAGATAATCGTCCTTTCGTCCCCGGATCGCGCGCACGATCGGCGCTCCCCGGCCGCAGGAGCACGACTTCCATCCGCCCTCGGCAAGGTCGCCCGTGTCGTACCTCAACAACGGCATCGCCGTGTTGTGGAGGTTCGTCGCGACGATCCGGAAGCAGCCCGGTTCCGACGATGGCAATAGCTCCACGAAGCCGTACTCCCAATCGACGTGCATGCCTTCATGGCGCTCGCAGTCGTGGAACATGCACGTAATCTCCGCCTGGCCGTAGTGGTCGAACAGCTCGATTCCGAAGGCTTCGCGCAGCGCCTCACGGAGGCCGGCGGGAACCGCTTCCGAGGCGCAGAAGGCGGCCTTGAGACCGGGCAGCTTCCAGCCGAACCGGAGCGCGTGCTGGGCAACGAGCATCAGGGCAGACGGATACCCCCGCAAGAACCGAGGCTTCCAGCGTTGGAGGAAACGCGCGTATTCGGAAATCGCCGCATCGTCCATCCTGAACACCGAGAAGTACGCCCAGTTCCGCAGGCGGTCGACCTTCATGAGAGGCAGGCCCGGTTGGGGCGCGTAACTCCGGAAGATCGCCACGCGGTCGCGAAAGTTGTATCCCGCCCACTTCCACTGGCGCCAGATCACGCCCTGCTCGATCAACCACTGGTCCGGGCTCGTGTAGGCCTTCAGCGGCTCACCGGTCGTGCCGGATGTCGCGAACGACAGGGAACGTGCGGCAACCCCCGGGACACAGAAGTCACCGTGGTTCTCGCGAACCTCGGCCTTGGTCAAGACCGGCAACTTCGCCAGCTCCGCGAACGGGTCCTTGCCATCGACACGCACCCCGTACTTTCGGAAGGTTGACGAGTACCACGGGACGTTCGCGTGGGCATTTCGCAGAATCAAAGACAGCCAATTGCCCTGTTGATCCCGGATGGCATCGGCCTGGAAGTACTGGCTCGCCTTCAAGAAGGAGCTGTAGGTCCGAATGCCGCGCAGGGTGAGAAGGGCGTCGGAGAGTGGATTCATGTCGATGTTCCGAACAGAACCGCGGAGCCCTCCGAGTCTAGCAACGCTCCGTGCGCATACGAAGTGCGGATCTCGAACCTCCGTTCACGATGCTTCTTGGGGTGAAAGGGGACGTCAGCCCTTCGACGAGAGGCAGGGTCGGACTTGAATGCGGCCGAAAATCTCCCATCACGCGCGTCAGGGTTATAGGACTTTTATGCTCTGCTCGACGGTCTGTCGATAGACACTTCGGTGGCACGGATGGCATTCCGCAAACCGAAATCGCATCTGCTGGCTGATAGCGTCGACTGTGAGGCGCAGCGCACTTTGCGGCGCCCGAACGGCTTGCCATGAATCCCGCAGCAGCACTCATCGCACAATCCGCCGGCGACATCGGCGCCCAAGCGGCCGCGGCGATCAATCTCCTGCTCACGCCAACCGGACTCGTCGTCGCGGTGATCGGACTGGTGGTGGCCGCTGCCCTCTTCGTCTCGCGGGCAGGGACTGAGCTGATCGGCGCATCAACGATCTTCCTGCTCTCGATGATGCGGCTCGAATCCAAGTACGCGGACAACACGCTCATACAGCCGCTGCAGACGCTCCGCGATCTGTCTCGCCCCATCAGCCTGATACTGGTCCTCCTCCTGGCGATGCGCGCACTCGCGTTTCCTCGCGGAGAGCGGCGCACACTGGTCACGAGCTCCTGCGCGGTGTTCTTGGCATTCGACTGCTACTTCATGGTCATGCTCGGCTTGTTCGCCGACCCGACGCGAGCCAGCCTCGGCTTAGTCTCGATCGTCGGCGTCTTCCTGGCCTTCACGCTCGGTCTCGGGAAGCTGCTGCAGCCGGAGGGCAACCGCAACGCCTTCGTCCGCGTGTTCATCTGGGCGGGGTTCATGTTCCTGGCAGCGAATCTCCTGCAACTCGGACTCGGCTACTCGAGCGCCGTGATCCGGGGACGGTTGGGCGGCATTAGCGGCAATCCCCAGCAATTCGCCGCCACTTGCTGCGCCTTCACTATTTTCTTCTGCTACCTCTTCGCCACGAGCCGGGCGGGATCACCCTTCAAATGGATTGCCGCCGCATCGATCGGGATCATGGCACTGTTCGTGATCTGGAGCGGCTCGCGCACCGGCGCGGCCAGCTTCGCGATATGCCTCCTCGGATACTTCCGCAGCCGCATCGGCCGACTCGCCATCGTGATGGCCGTGGCGGCACTGATCCTCGTGGCACTGTCGTCGGTCTTCTCCGAGAGCACGGTGGGCACCGATCGCTTCTTCTATGGCGGGGATACCCGGACCGCGGTCTGGCTGGACGCGCTCGACCTATTCAGCAAGGCGCCCATCCTTGGCGGAATCGTCACCTATGGCGACGAAGGACTGAATTACTCCGAGTCGAGCTACATCCGCGCCCTGGCGATGCTCGGGCTCGTGGGGGGCGCCTACATGCTCGCGATCGTTGTCTCGATGCTAGGGACCGCGTGGCGCTGCTGGCGAATCAGCGTCGGGTACCCCGAGATCGCCCCCCTCGGCGACGTCGTGATCGCGTCCACGGCGTTCCTGCTGTTCGTGAATGCTTTCGAGGGATTCATGTTCGGCGTGCTCACGTTCTTCGTCGTCTTCATCTATTCGGTGTTCGCGCTGTCGGCATCCGTGGTTGACGCGAGCGCCGCAAACGAACAACCGCCCGAGGTTTCGGGCGATGGGCCGGGATGGGCGCCGATCTCCTCATGAGGATCGTGCATGTCATCGAGTCGATGCGGCGCGACCGGGGAGGGCCAGTGACCGTCGTCGCGGAGCTGGCGCGGGCACAGGCGCTCGCCGGCGCTCGCGTGTCGGTCGCGCATCGCACCAGCGCGAGCACCGTGTCCGACCTGGCCGCGTTGGCGTACCGTTGGCAAGGCCTCGGAATCGAGCAACTGGACACTGGGTCGCCAAACTGGCGAGATGCCGCTCTCAGCGCGGCCGTCGAGCCCACCGTGCTTCACCTCCACGGCGTCTGGGACCGCGACATCTGTGCCGCCGCGAAGGCGGGCGACCGATCCGGTACTCCGTGGGTCGTTTCCACGCACGGGATGCTGCATCCCTACGCGATGGCGCAGAAGCACCTCAAGAAGATGGCCTACCTCATGCTGTACGGTGACATCCTCCGGCGCGCGGACGCGCTGTTCGTGCTGAACGAGGCCGAGCGCCTGCAGGCCGCGGCCCGATTCGGAACGCGCGCGGTGCTGGTGCCAAACGGGGTCGACCCTGCACAATTCGATTGCTCAGACCAAGGGGCGGCGTTGCGGAAACTGGTGCCGCAGATCGGTGATCGCCCATACCTTCTGTTCCTCGGCCGACTGCATCCCATCAAGGGAATCGAAGGCTTGGTGCGGTCGTACGCGATGGCTCGGGAACAGGGGCTCGACGCGGAACTGGTACTCGCCGGGCCCGACGATGGAGCTCTCCCCTCCGCGCTTTCGACCGCCGACCATTTGCGGGTGCGGTCCCATGTCCATGCGCCCGGTCAGTTGGACGGCGCCCTCAGGATCTCGGCGTATTCCGGCTGCGCATTGTTCGTGCATCGTCCTGTCTACGAGGGGTTCGGCCTGGCGATCGCGGAGGCGCTCGCGGCAGCAAGGCCCGCGCTCACCACCGCCCGATGCGAACTGGACGGATCCGGCGCGGGAACCTTCCTAATCCGGGCGCCGGACGACGACCGGGACTTCGCCATCGCGATGAGCCGGGCCTACGCCGCGGAGCGTCCGATGCGAAGGCGGGAAGACGCGGTGCAATGGGTGAACTCGCGATTCTCTTGGGCCGCCATCGCGCGGCTGCTTGCGCGTGAATACGAGTTTGCGCTGAATTCCGGGCCAGAGAGATACACTCCGCCGAATTGAGGTTGACCGTCCGAGCTCCGTTTTGAGGAACAGACATGTGTGGAATTGCCGGCACCTTCGCCTACATCCCCGGGACCGAGCCTGTCGATCGGGCGGAGCTTGATCGGACGCGGGATGCGATGGTCAGCCGTGGCCCGGACGGATTCGGATCGTGGTACTCCTCGGACGGCCGAGTCGGGCTTGCGCACCGGCGGCTCGCGATCATCGACCTTTCGGAGGGCGGTGCGCAGCCCATGGTCGACCAGGAAACGGGCTGCGTCATCGCCTTCAATGGCGAGATCTACAACTACCGCGAACTTCGTGCCACGCTGGAGGCCAAGGGACACCGCTTCCGCTCGGAGAGCGATACCGAGGTGCTGCTGCGCTGCTATCTCGAGCATTCCCTGTCGGGCGACGGCGCCGAGATGCTGGCGAACCTCCGCGGGATGTTTGCGCTGGCGATCTGGGATCCGCGGCGAATGGGCATGCTGCTCGCCCGCGACCAACTGGGAATCAAGCCGCTTTACATGGCAGACGACGGCCGGACGCTGCGGTTCGCTTCTCAGGTCAAGGCGTTGCGAGCCGGTGGCGGGCCGGTCGACCTCACACCGGATCCCGCCGGCCAGGTCGGCTTCTTTCTGTGGGGCTACGTGCCCGATCCGTTCACCTCGTACGTCGGCATCCGCGCCCTGCCCGCCGGCACGTCCATGTGGGTGGATGCGAGCGGCGCGACCGGACCGCGCCCGTACTGGGATCTGCGGACCGAGATTGCCGGCTCCCGTGAGCGCGCCATGGGCCTGGGCGAGGACGACGCGCTTGCCGATCTCCGGGACGTACTGGCCGATTCCGTCTCGCATCACCTGATCTCCGATGTTCCGGTCGGGGTGTTTCTCTCGGCCGGCATCGACTCGACAGCCGTCGCCTCGCTCGCCGCGATGGCGTGCCCCGGTGAGCGGGTCCGGACGCTCACCCTCGCGTTCCGCGAATTCGAGGGCACGCCACAGGACGAATCGCCGTTGGCAAGCAAGATCGCCGCGCTCATCGGTGCTGAGCACCGGACGGTACGCGTGCAGAGCGGAGACTTTGAGAGCAGCATCGAATCCGCTCTCACGTCGATGGACCAGCCAACCGTGGATGGAGTGAACACCTACTTCGTGTCCAAGGCTGCGCGCGAAGCGGGCCTCAAGGTGGTGCTGTCAGGCCTCGGCGGCGATGAGCTCTTCCACGGCTACCGACTCTTCAGGACGATTCCAGATCAGCTCGCGCTCACCCGGTCGCTGGCCGCGGTACCCGGCCTCGGCCGGGGGCTTCGCATGGCGCTTGCGCCAGTATTTGGCGCGCTCCGGAAGCCCAAGGCAGCAGGCATCGTCGAGTTCGGCTCGGACGTCGCGACGGCATACATGTTGCAGCGCGCGCTGATAATGCCCTGGGAACTGTCCTCGGTCCTGGACCAGGAAGTCGTCGAACGTGGACTCGAGCGACTCGATCCGATCGGCCGGCTGAACCGGCAGATCGAGGGGATAGATGAAGTGCAGGCGCAGATTTCCGCGCTCGAGATCTCCTGCTACATGCGGGACCAGCTGCTGCGCGACTCCGACTGGGCAAGCATGGCACATTCCATCGAATTGCGCGTCCCGCTCGTCGACTCGTGCCTCCTTCGCAACGTGGTCCGCCTGCGCGCCCGGGGGGTCGCTTGCAGCAAGCTGCAGATGTGCCGCGCCGCGAACCCGGCGGCGAGCGCACTCATCGAGGCCAGGCCAAAGACAGGTTTCGGCATCCCGGTTTCCCGGTGGATGCACACGCTCGGGGTGATGCCGTCGGTTCCGGGACACCCGATGCGCAGCTGGGCCCGCTTCGTCCACCAATGGAGCGCTGAGCATTGATACCGGGGCGAAAGCCGAACCTGCTCGGCGGGATCGTCCACACCATTCCGCAGGTGGCCGAGCTGTCGGCGGGGCCCACCTACTCGGTGATGCGCATGTGCGAGAACCTGATCGACTTCCGGAAGAAGGTCACGCTCGCCGTACTCGATTGCGAAGGGCACCGACCCGTCCCCGACTACGTGCGGCGCTTCGCGCAGACCGGCGGGCTTGGGCGCCTCGGTGCGAGCGGCGACATGTTCGCGTGGCTGCGGAAGTCCGCGATCGACGGAACGGCGTCCATCATTCACTCCCACAATCTGTGGCTGATGCCCACCGTCTATCCGGGCTGGATATCGAGGCTGTACTGGACTCCCTCCGTCTGCTCCCCGCGGGGCGCCCTGGCGGCAGCGGCATTCAGCAGCGGGTCCAAGGTGAAGAAGCCGTTCTGGAGCATCGTGCAGAGGCCGTCGCTCCAGTACTACACCGGCTTCCACGCCACCGCCGATCTGGAGCTGGCCGATATACGACGACACGGATTCCAGCAGCCCGTCGCCATCATCCCCAACGGCATCGATGTCCCGTCCCTTGTCCGGACGCCAGGCCGGCGGCGGACGCTGCTGTACCTCGGGCGCATCCATCCGAACAAGCAGGTTGAGGTGCTGGTCCGGGCATGGGCGCAGCTCGAGGGCGAGCACACCGAGTGGCAACTGAGGATCGTCGGTACCGACATCGATGCGCGCGGATACCTCGAGAAGATGCGGAAGCTCGCCGAGGAACTGGGACTGGAGCGGATTTCCTTCGACGGCGAGTTGGTCGGCGAAGCCAAGCTAGACGCCTACAGGTCATCCGACGTCTACGTGCTCCCCACCCTAACGGAAAACTTCGGAGTGACTGTCGCCGAGTCGCTGGCGGCGGGCACGCCCGTGATCGTCACGAAGGGCGCGCCTTGGCCGAACCTCGAGACAAACGGCGCGGGCTGGTGGATCGAGCACGGCATCGGACCGCTGGTCGCGTCGATGCGCTTCGCGATGTCCCGGCCCCGCGAGGAGCTCGAGGAGATGGGCCGGCGCGGACGGCAGTGGATGATGAACGACTATGCGTGGCCTACGCTGGCCGCCAAGATGCTCGAGTTCTACGAGTGGATCTACCGGGGAATGTCACCTGGGGACAAGGCGCCCTGGATCGATGTCACCGGCAAACGGCAATGGCGACCGCGGGCAAAGGCGCGGTGACGAACGAGGATCCGCTGCGTGCGCGGCGCGGTGTCCGACCCGACTGTTGATGTGCCCGGGAATCATCCACCGAGTGAGTGACCCGGGCGGGCGGCGCAACGACTCCGTAAGCTGCTCTGCGAGGCAGAGCATCAAAAAAGTGGTAGTCGCAGGTCTAGACCGACGACGGCACCGTCGTCCGAGCCCATCCGCAGCGTCCCCATCGGGTGATACGCCTCGTACGGCTTCGTCTAGCCGACATCGATGCGCGCGGGTACCTCGAGAAGTTGCGGCAACTCGCCGAGGAACTCCGACTGGAGCGGATTTCCCTTGACGGTGAATCGAACGGAACTGTTCGCCGGGAATCCAATGGTTTGTGGCGCGATGACCCACTTTGCGGTTCCGGATGTTCGACGCACCGCGTGCGGACCAACCGCTAATATCCATCAATTCTCACGGGGCACGTGCCGATAAGAAAGAACCCCCGTCGCGAGGACGACGATGGGAAGTTGGACCACCCCGAATGCCAGACTATCACCCACAAGATCATTGATCCCAAGAAGAGTGAGTCGTGACAGGATCAGGCGAGCGCCACCAGCTCCCAGGGGTCGTCGATTCCCGGAGTTGGCGATGAAGCATGAATCGAAAACCATGAAGCCCCTGCGTGTCATAAACGTCATACCGTCATTGGCAGACGTGTCGAGTGGTCCGTCCTACTCGGTGCTGCGTCTGTGCGAATCCCTCCGGGAGGCCGGGATCGAGCTGACGGTGGCCGCGCTCGATTCACCGTCCCACCGGGAAATGCCTGCATGGGTTAGGCGATTTCCCCGTTCTCTAGGTCCCCGTCGGCTTGGCCGAAGTGTGTCCATGGCACGTTGGCTCGACGCAGAGGCTGCGGCTGGAAACGTCGACCTGATCCACAACCACAGCCTCTGGATGATGCCGAACATATACGCGGGCCAGGTGGCCTGCAGGCGGCGCGTACCTTACGTGGTGTCGCCGCGCGGTACGTTGTCTTCAGCTGCGTTTCGCAGCGGGTCCGCCGCGAAGCGCCTGATGTGGCCGATGCTGCAGCGGCCATCGCTCCGTTGCACAGCGTGCTTTCATGCAACGTCCGCCGCCGAGGCGGATGACGTGCTGGCCGCCGGCTTCCATGCACCGGTGGCGGTAATCCCGAATGGCATCGACGCGCCCGCACCTGGTCGAGTTCTGGGGTCACGCAGAACCCTGCTGTACCTCGGCCGAATCCATCCGATCAAACAGGTCGACGTCCTGCTCGCCGCATGGAAACGCCTTGAACGATTGTCGGTGGATTGGGACCTTCGAATTGTCGGACCGGACAACGATGGATTCCTAGGGGAGATGAAAAGGCTCGCGGGCAGCCTCGGTGTCCAGCGTGTGCGGTTCGAAGGCGAGTTGCAAGGCGATGCAAAGCTCGATGCGTACCGATCCGCTGATCTATACGTGCTCCCGACGCGAAGCGAAAATTTCGGAATGACAGTCGCGGAGGCGCTCGTGGCCGGGACCCCGGCAGTCGTCACCGACGGAGCGCCGTGGTCCGGCCTTCGATCCGAAGGTGCCGGATGGTGGATAGATCAAGGGGTGGATGCGCTGGAGAGCGCGCTTCGCGGAGCAATGTCAACTCCACGATCTGAACTAGAGGCCATGGGATTACGCGGGCGAAACTGGATGATCCGGGATTTCGGCTGGAAACAGATCGCAGACCGGATGGAGTCGCTGTATCGGTGGATACTCGCAGGCTCGCGGGATGACTCGCGTCCCCCGGAGATTTTTGCAGCCGCGCATGGGCGCAAGGAGCAAGCCAGATGAACCATGGAACCGAGAGCGCACGCTGGACACCAGGAACCGCGCCCGTCGCAGTACTCATGATCTCGCTGAATGAAGGCCACAACATGGAGGCGGTATGTCGAAACCTCCAAGGATGGGCACAGGAAGTCCACCTGGTGGACAGCTACAGCCGTGACGAGACCGTCGACATCGCGCTTCGCTACGGTGTGAAGGTCGTCCAGAGGCGGTTCCGAGGCTTCGGTGACCAATGGAATTTCGCGGTGAAGCAGTTGCCCGTGAACGCGCCGTGGACGATGAAGCTGGACCCGGACGAGCGGGTCACCGACCGCCTGAAGCGGAGCATCGAGCGCGCGGTGCGCGACGAAAGCGCGCAGGGCATCTCGGTGACGCGACGGCTCTGGTTCATGGGGCGGCCACTGCGCGTCCGCCATCCGCTGCTGCGCGTCTGGCGATCCGGCACGTGCCGCTTCACGGACGTGTCGGTGAACGAGCATCCGATCGTCGATGGGCGCATCGTGCACCTCATGGAGGAGCTCGAGCATCACGACAGCCCCGACCTCGAGCACTGGCTTCACAAGCAGAACCGCTACACGACCGACGAGGCGATCATCCGCTTCCGGCAGCAATCGCTCGCCGCGGTTCCTGCGTTGTTCGGCGACCGTCTCCAGCGGCGCATGTGGCTCAAGAAGCACTTCTTCGCGTTCCCGCTTCGATACCAGGTGCTGTTCGCGTACCTCTGCATGTTCGAGGGGGCGATGCTCAGCGGCAAGACCGGGCTGATCTGGGCGCACCTGCGTACGGAGGTCGTCCGGTACATCGAGTACAAGGAACTCGAGATGCGCCTTCGTGGCGCTGTGCCTCCGAAGCTGATGCACAGCGTCGGTGAGCCGGATGCACGCGTCGCCCAATACTGAAGCCTGCCGGGAAAGCCACCGTCAGCGGGGCTGATCGCCTGGAGGGGGCGGTGTCGCCGGAACAAACGAAGGCGGCGTCGCATCGTCGCGCTCCACCCAGAATCCGATCTCGCCGCCAGCGAGCGTCACAATCTCGCCCGAGGCGGCATTCCGGAGGGCGCGAATATCCGGACGTGCGCTGACGCGCCATATGCGCTTGCCGTCGGCGCGGACGGCGCCCGTGACGATGACAGTCGCCTCGAAGGAGATGGGTTCGCTGCCAATCGTCGACCGGACCACGCCGCCGGTGCGGGCGTTGATCTCGGTCATGATCGCATCCATTTCCGCCGCAAGGGCGTCGCGGTCGGTGATTGGCACGGTGGTTCCGTCCGGTCCGGGCAGCGCCGTCGTGTTCCACCACAGGAACACGCTCGCACCGAGCAGCGAGTAATGACGAAGCATCTCACGGTAGCAGCGCGGGTCCTCGGGATAGCCGACGAAGCCAGGCTTGTCTCCGGCGTAGTGTCGCGGCGCGATCCATGGGTGCATCGGGCGATCCATCGAGCCTCGACGGCAGGCGCGGCCGAGCTGAACGTCGATGAGGAGGCTCTGCCACGGTCCGCGCCCGAGGCGCTTGGTTCCCTCGTGGGCAAGCCGGGTCGGATCGGCGGGATCGATGAACCACGCGGTGTTCGCCTGCTGCACCGCGCCGTATGCCACGGGAGATGGCGCAGTTCCGAAGATGTTGTCCGACGGCTGCTGATGACCGTTGGGGTCCGGAGCGGGCCGGTCAACCATGCGCTTGCCGTCGTAATTGGAACCTTGGAGCGAGGGAAATGCCTCCTTCGCAGGGCCCCAGATCGCGTGGTTCATCAAGGCGCCGGTGAAGCGGCCGACCGCAAGATTCCATCGCAGGTAGGCGCCGGACCGCTGGGGCTGAAGCACTTCGTCGAGCGGTATGCCTTCCGTCAATGCACTCAGCGAGGGACTGCCGTACATCGGCTTTGCAAAGCGCGGGTCGCCGCGCAACGCCGAGAGTTGCGCGGCGTCGAGTCCCCAGCAGGCGAATCGACCCCATTCCTCGCAATCGCCGACCAGGTAGTCGACCTTCCCGCCGCAGTACTTGAAGAGCTGCAGGAATCGCTGCCACTCAGCCATCGCCTTGGGCACGGCGACTTCGCCCCAAGGCGTGTCGACCTTCCGACCGGGCACTTCGATCTGGTCGGCGGGGTCACCCCAGAAACTTCTGAAATAGCGATACCAAAGCAGCACGCGGCGCCCCGGCGGCAATGCTCGCGAAGCCCGTGCGATTGGCTCGGGGTCGATCGACGGATTGTCAGCGCTGGGGCGATAGTCCCCGTCGACCCACAGCATCGGTGTCACGAATCGCAGGCCATCAGGCACCTGCTTCCACGCAGAAACCCAAATCTCCGGGTTTGTTGCGGGGGCGGGCGGCTGCGTCACCACCGCGGCCTGCAACAGCGCAAACAATAGGAGCGATGCGGTCAGGTTCATCACCTGCCGATTGTAGGCAGCTCACATCCGAAGCCGCGTGCGCAGACGTCTCACGAGGGCGCCGGCATCGGCACGCGTGGACGCCTGCGCCGCACAGCACGCCGCAGAAGCCGCAATGCAAGTCGCGGGCGCAACGCCGAACAGCAGCACCCATGCCGCTGCCGAGGAGGGAAGTACACGCTCGAGCGCCGGAAAGGCGATCCAGGTGCCGATGCCGAATGGAAGGCTGATGAGGAGCGGCAGCAGGAAGAGGCCTGTCGCTGAACGGAGCGGCAGGCGCGTCGGTCGGCATCCGATCCAGACCGCGATTGGGCTGAAGACCGACCAGACCAAGGCGCTGGAGCAGCCGATGGCGAGGGGCAATGCCGCACCTTCCGGTACCGGGATCCCGGTATACGCGGCAACAACAGCAATGGCACCGGCGCCGTAGAGCAGGAAGGCGGGGAACAGGAGGAGCGACGCCGCCAATTGCGCTGCCTGCCAAAGCAGATACGCCCGGAACCGGCCCTGAGCCTTCAGCAGCGCAACTGCAGGTGCACCGGCGAACATGAAGCCCTGGGCGGCACTGAGAGCAATGAAGGCGCCGATCGATGGCTGCCACTTGGTTCCGAACACTATATCGAACAGCGGCACCGCCACCGCGGCCTGAGTCACCGAAATTGGTACGGCAAACGCCGCAAGCAGGCGGGAGGACCGAAGGAAGGCGGAGATCTGGCGGCCCGTGTCGACCTGAAGCCGGCCGAAGATCGGCTGCAGCACGGCGCCGAGTTGACCAGCGATGATGGCATTCGCCTGCATCGCCAGCTGGAACGCGAAGGCGAAGTATCCAAGCTCGACCTCGTTGGCAAACCAGCCGAGCACAATGATCTCCAGGATCACCACGATGTTGTTGAGGTACTGGCCAAGCCCCGCGAGCGCGAATTCCCGTGACACCTCCCGCAGCGAACCGGGCACCACCCGCAAGGGGATCTCGCGTCCAACGCTTGACCAATACACCACCCCGCGGATCGCAATCGTTGCGATGGGCGGCGCCACGATCGCCATCGCCCCAAATCCAAGCCACGCCATCAGCACGCCGGATGCAGTCGCGAGGAGGATGATCACGCCATCGATCATCGAGATCCTGCGGAACATCAGATCCAGTCGCATCCGCGCCATCGGCACGATCATCAAAGCGTCTGCCAAGGGGCGCGCAGCGACGACGCAGAGAACCGCGGCGATACCCAATTTGCCCGTGACCTGCTGGATCGGCCACGCCGAGCCAAGCACTACCAGCGCAAGAAGAGTCCCCACCAAACACACAGACAACAGCGCGGCGCCCGACCGACGCTGGAACCCGGAAGGAACGGAAATCAGCACGTCGCCCATCACGTAAGGAGGAATGACGAACGCGAAGGCCCCGATGCTGACCGCGAGGTTCGCCAGGCCGAAATCAGCAGGAAGGAGCATTCTCGCCAACAAGTACATCGCTGCCACTGAGGCCAACTTGTTGACGAGCGTCTGCAGGGTAGTCCACGCGGAACCGGCGACCGCGGCGCCCGCGAATTGAGTCGCTTCGACGTCAATCGGCGTCGCGGCGCTCAGAGCGGCAGAGCCAACTTGGCGATCAGGGTGAACCATCAGCGGCGGAACGCTACCACGTGCACCCGGATTATTGCCTACCGGCCGTGCTCCGAAGAGATTTTTCGCAGGCGGCGGTTGACTGCCAGGGCGACGGAATCGATCGTTACTTCGCGAAGAATTCCCAAGAGCAGAACAGTCATCGATGTAAGCGTTAGTCGGGTCAAGCCCGAGTTCTTGCTCAGGAGGGGAATCGAATGTTCAGTTCCACGAAATCTCTCGGGGCGGCAGTTGCCGCAGCCTTCGCAATCACGAGCCTTGGATATGCGGGGGACGCGCAGTTTCAGGCGTTCAGCTGGTCGCGGAACCATCCGGCGTCCACGCCGAACGTGCTCCCGCTCAACGAATTGTCACCGTGGACCGACATCCCTGCGCTTGCCGCAAAGCTGAAGGCGCTTCCGGCGGGCCGACGCTGGATCATCTTGTATTGCGTCACCGACAAGATGGCCGACAACCCAGCGGATCGCTGTGTGAGCCGCACAACCAAACTGGTCACCAGCTACGTGACGGTGTCGCCCCCGCCGGCGGCGCAGCCCGTGATGGCCAAGGCGTCGACTAGAAGTGCCAGGTTGGCACGCACCGTTGCCTTGGCGAAGCCTGTGGCGCCGACAATCGTCCCGGTGACCTCGGCAGTCAATGTCGATACCCCGACGGTCTTCCGGGGTCCTTGGATGGATGCCGGCATCAACGCAACCAAGTCGTCCGTCACGCTTCTCCTGACAGCGCTCCGGGCCGCCGGCGCGGAGCCGGATGGAATCGTGGTGGACAACGAGACCGACCTCGGGGCCGCGTTCATCGTCGGTGCGCCGGGGTCAGCTGCCGCGATCCAGGCCGATCCTCGCTGGCCTGCTTTGGCAAGCGCTACCGGTCTGCCCCTGACCCTGACAGGCATGAACTGGGGGACCGACCTCTACTTCAACTGGACCGACAAGATGTCGGGGCGATTCGACGCCGCACTCAATGAAGCGGTATTCGAGCCGGCGAAGGCGATTTTCCCAAAGGCTTCAATGTCGAACTACAACAGCGGCCCGATCAGCCGAATGAATGCGTGGCCGGATATCAATGGGCATATCGACCGGAAGACGACCGCAGGATTTGGCACCCACGACACGAGCGAGTTCTACGGATGGCTTGCCGCCGGACGCGTCTCGAAGGTGAAGGGTGCGCAATCGGTATCCGATGCATGGATGGCGTTCCGCCTGGAGGTCTTCAAGGCACGCGGCATGATCGCCAGCTCCAGCCGCCCGAGGCAGGCATGGATCGCGTCCAGGAGCTGGCCCGGCGAGACATGGGGCAAAGTCGCGTTCGCGGGCAACCCGCTCTGGGATGAGATGGTCCTTCAGCTCGGCATGCACGGGTTCAATACCTTCCTTGAATTCAGCCCCTCCGACCCGACAAAGACGGCCGAGCAGAACACGGCCAATACCGCGATCGACCGAGCTGCCCTGGATTCCGCGCTGGCCGAGCTGAACGGTGTGGCGGGCAACGTCGGCGGCGCACCGATTCTGGCATCCCAGCCAGCATGGGACGACCGCGTGATCGCGACTGGACGCCGTCTGAATGGTGGCCAGGTAGCCCGCGACCAGGCCTCGCCGACTCTCTGGCGGTTCAGTTTCAGCGAGAACGTCAACGGCGTCGTGCTGCGCTTCACCGACGGCACCACCACCAAGATCGGTCCGGAGTATGGACGCCGAGGATGCTGGTACGTGCAGCCGGCAGACAAGACGTTCGCGCTTGATGCCAGCGGTCGTCTGCCCGAAATGGCAATCGAGGCGACCAGCGCCGGCGGAACCGCGCTCGCCCAGTCCAGGTGAGATGGTGCCGGAGCGCCGTTCAGCTCCAAACGGCGAGCAGCAACGCAAGATCCTGACCATCGACCCGCCCGTCCTCATTGAGGTCTGCGGGCGTTGGTCCATTTCGGCCCCAGAACGACAGCATGAGCGCGAGGTCGGCGCCATTGACCCAGCTGTCCCCGTTGAGGTCAGCGGGACCGGCAGGCGGGCACAGATCGGGATATCCATCCTGGTCAGAATCGATGCAGGATGACCCTGCACCGGCCCATGGGATCCCGAATCCGGATGCCTCGACGTCCATGATCGGACGACATCCGCCTTGCGCGCAGGTTGCGCCCAAGGTTCGAACGCAGTCGCTCCAAACGGCGGCACCGCAGGCAGCATCCGGAATCGCCAGGAATCGGCAGACCTCGCCACACAGCGCCTCCGCCTCGAGGCGCTGTGCATAGGGATGGAAATGGGCCGTATCGGCCAGGTAGAGGGTGGACTGGCCCCATCCATACTCCTCCTCCGTGATCCGTCGCAGATTGACGGCCATCACGTTCGGGTCGAGAGTGGCGATCTGATGGGCCACCACGGGCATTCGATCGATCATCTGGAACGGCACCCCGCCTGTGCCCCCGCGCAGGTCGCTGACGATGATCACGGGAAATGATGGATTGCCCGATGCGGCGCGCAACCACCGGATGGTTTCGACGAGCTGGGCACGCCAGGACTCGATGTCCGACATCTGCATGGCATCGTTAGCGCCATAGTGAAGCATCATGAGATCGGGCGCGACGGCGCGGAGGAGGGACCCGGCCGCAGGGTGGTCCGCCATCAGATCCGGAAGCCGCATGCCGCCACGAGCAAAGCTCTGGAGAACGATTCCCCTGCCTGGGCCTGCAGCATGGAATCGAACGCCGATGAAGTCGGTTCCTGCACCGGCAGCTCCGATTGACAGTTGCAGGTGCCGCATTCCGCCAAATGAAAACGGCCCGATCGTTGACCATGTGAGCGTCTGCGCCGGCAGCCCGGTACCTACCTCGATGGTTCCCTGCTGCAGAGCGGGGCTGGCTGCCGGATCGCTGCCGTCTGTCGGTTCATTCGACCACGTCAAGGACGCGCCGCCTGAAACGGAAAGCAGGTCGGCGAAGTACGGACCGGGCGCCATCCACGTTCCGCCGTCGAGCGACGCATCGGCGGTCCGCGTGGAGTCATGAAGCAGGACCGCCCGGAATCTACCGCTCGAATCGTCGAGGTGCTGGGAACCGACGCAAGGCAGCAACTGCGACACCGGCAATCCCGGCGACACGGCCGCCGGGGCCATCGCCACCGTCGCCAGCCACTGGGGCCGCTCGACCATGTTGATGCAGGAAAGGAGCATCGTCTCGCTGCAGGGACCGAAGACGCGGGCGAGCCGTGCATTCAGGAATGGCACGTATTGGCGGCCCCATCCCCAAGGCGATGTCTCCTGGGAATCGCCGAACATTGCGATGCGGACGACCCTGCCCGAGGATGCCGTAAAGAGGTCACGGAATTGGCTCGGATCGGTCGCCGTCACGCGCGGGACATCCAGGTACGTCGAGTTCCCCACTTGCGCCAGGGCGCAGGTTTGGCACGCGAGTGCGACACAGGCAGCGATGGACATGGAAAGCTCTCTCAACGCGATACCAAGGTGACCCGGCTGGATCGGCGGACAAGTCAGGCTCCTCGGGATTGTGAGGAGTTGTCGAAATATGTACCAATAACCACGCATCTACACTGCCTTCCATCGCGATGCGGATTCCAGACGCCTTCCGTCGAGTGACGAGCAGCGGCAGCTTCCTGCCGGAAATCGATGGGCTGCGTGCCATCGCCATCTGCTGGGTCGTGCTGTTCCACACCACGTTGATGCTCGCCATCGGAGCGGCGGACGGGAACCTTTCGGCGGTTTCTCGAGAGGCCAGCGCGACAGTGCTTGGGTACGTGGTCAGCCATGGATTCCTTGGCGTCCAACTCTTCTTCATGGTGTCGGGCTTCGTGGTGCTGCTTCCCTTCGCCCGCCGATGGCTGCTCAACGCGCCGAAGCCGCTTCTGTCGAGGTACTACGCACGCAGGGTGCTGCGCATCGAGCCGCCTTATCTCATTGCGCTGGCGACCTATTTCGTGGCAGCCACCGTTGCTGCGCGCGAAGCCCCACAACTGCGCGACTATCTTTCCGGGGCGGTATACGCACGAAGCTGGCTCGGAAGCGGTGGCGGGTGGCCGTTCTTCGTCTCCTGGAGCCTGGAGATCGAAGTGCAGTTCTATCTCCTCGCCCCGCTCTTCGCACAGGTATTCCGGATTCCTTCGCGCGCAACCCGTCGGGCCGTGATGGTTGCGATGATCGCGGCATCTGCCTGGTATGCGGCACGGGTTCGCCTTGATGGCTGCGAGCCGTCGCCGCTGGAAGGCCCTCGGCAACACGGCAACTGGCTTGGGCCGGAACTGTGCTTCTTCCTCCTGGGAGCACTTATGGCAGACCTATGGGTGGACGGCGAAGAGCGCTCGAGCTATCGGCGGAAGTCGCCGTTCTACGACTGCATCTTCGTGATGGGTGCGGTCTTGACCGCAGCTTCCTACCGTGCGCTTGAAGTCGGCGCGTGGGGAATACTGTTTCTATTGGTGGGTCTCTTGGCGATGGGAGTCGGCACATTGCGGTCAACGATGACTCGGCGCGCACTTGCCTGGGCTCCCGTGGCAACCGTTGGCGGTGCCTGCTACACGATCTACCTTTTCCACACGCTGGTCATCAATGCGCTCGGAAGGAGGTTCGCGCCGTCGATGCGGGGAGACTGGCTGCACGACGTGCCGCTGTTGACGCTGCCTGCAGCGGCGGGTGTCGTCATGCTGTGCATACTGGCGTTCCCATTGGTCGAGCGCCCGTTCATGATCCACGGCTGGCCCAGACACCTATGGGAATTCCTGAGCAGACGCAGGCGCATCTCGCAGCCTGGCCAGTGATTCCGCTGATCAACGCCTTCTCGATCGGGTGTGATCCGTCCCGTCCGCGTCGGGAGACAAGGCGCCTCTCGGGACGGACCTGCAGATTGTAGACCGGGACAAATTGGAGGAACTTGCCGCGGAGGTCGGCGGCATCGGCGCAAACCAGGCGAACCCGGGTCGCTACTTCTTCGCCAACATGGCGATGGCGCTGCACCTGATCGAGCTCGGGCGTATCCATGGCATCCGCAAGTTCGTGCAGGCGGGAACCATCTGCGCGTATCCGAAGTTCACGCCGGTGCCATTCCACGAGGACCGGCTGTGGGACGGCTACCCCGAGGAGACCAACGCGCCTTACGGCGTCGCCAAGAAGGCGGCCATGGTGATGCTCGATGGTTACCACCGGCAGTACGGGCTCGCGTCGTCCTATCTCCTGCCCGTG
>Ga0114968_10000705_pt1 | contig 25021 bp, 19 predicted proteins | sample M_130807_EF_Meta_FD_87020 | JGI IMG/M metagenome (GOLD analysis project Ga0114968, IMG submission 87020) | Freshwater microbial communities from Lake Montjoie, Canada to study carbon cycling - M_130807_EF_MetaG | ecosystem: Environmental > Aquatic > Freshwater > Lake | place: Lake Montjoie... | reverse complement strand
TGCCCACGCCCCCGAAGATGACGCCCGCCTTGATCGCGGGCTTGAGCTCTCGGGCATAGGCCGTGAAGCGCTCGCCACTCTGCGCGGCGAGCTCGCGCGTGGGGGCGAGCACGAGCACGCGGATCGGCCGCGCGCCGCGGTGACCCTCGAGGGGGTTCAGGGTGAGCCGGTGCAGCGTGGGCAGCGCGAACGCCGCCGTCTTGCCGGTGCCGGTCTGCGCGATACCGAACAGGTCGCGGCCGGCCGCACACGGCGGGATGGCCTGCTGCTGAATGGGGGTGGGCGTAACATAGCCCTCGGCCTCGACGGCGCGGAGCAGGGCGGGACTCAACTCAAGGTCAGAGAACTTCATGCGGCGCGGAACCTAGCCGCGCGCGCCCTCGACGTCGAGGGAAACGCCGAAGAACCGCGTATTTTGCCGTGCCCCTTCGCGCGCGGCCCTCGCTATGCTTGCGCCCATGTCGACCCCATCCCCCGCCAGCCCGCTCCGCTTCGTGACCGCCGCGAGCCTCTTCGACGGCCACGACGCCTCCATCAACATCATGCGCCGCGTGCTCCAGAGCGAGGGCGCCGAGGTCATTCACCTCGGACACGACCGAGGCGTTCAAGAGATCGTCGACGCGGCCATCGAAGAGGACGCGCACGCGATCGCCATCAGCTCGTACCAGGGCGGGCACGTCGAGTTCTTCACCTACATGGTCGACCTGCTGCGCGAGCGCGGCCGGCCCGAAATCCGGGTCTTTGGCGGGGGCGGTGGCACGATCACCGACCGCGAGGCCGCGCAGCTCCACGCACACGGCGTCGAGCGCATCTACTCGGTCGAGGACGGCCGCCGGCTCGGGCTGGTCGGCATGATCCGCGACATGATGGCGCGCGCGCAGCGGCCGCTCTTGGGCCCCGAGGACCAAGCGCCGACCGAGGGCTTCTTTCAGCGCCGAGCGCCCGAGGTGGCCCGCTTGCTGACGGCGGTCGAGGCCCTGAACGCGGCCGCCGAGAGCGGCGATACAGGCGCGCAAGAGCGTCTCGCGGCGCTGCGGGCGAGCGTGACCGGGCGCGGTGCGACTCGGGCGCCCGTGCTGGGCATCACGGGCACAGGCGGCGCCGGCAAGAGCAGCCTGACGGACGAGCTCGTGCGGCGCCTCCGCAGCGCTTTCCCCGACCGCACCGTGGCGGTCTTGTCGGTCGACCCGACGCGTCGCCGCACCGGTGGCGCGCTCCTCGGCGACCGCATCCGGATGAACGCCCTGGGCGGCGGGCAAACCTTCATGCGCTCGATGGCGACCCGCAAGACGAACGCCGCCGTCTCCCCGGCCGTCAAGGACGCGCTCGAGGCGCTCCGCCGCGCGAGCTTCGATCTCGTCATCCTCGAGACGGCGGGCATCGGCCAGAGCGGCAGCGAGGTCGTCGACCTGGCCGACGTATCGCTGTACGTGATGACCCCCGAGTTCGGCGCGCCGAGCCAGCTCGAGAAGATCGACATGCTCGACTTCGCGGACGTCGTCGCGCTCAACAAGGCGGACAAGCACGGCGCGGCAGACGCGCGGCAGCATGTGGCCAAGCAAGTGCAGCGCAACCGGGGGGTCTTCGACAAGCCGCTCGAGGCCATGCCGATCTTCGCGTGCCGGGCCTCGCGCTTCGGCGATGAGGGCGTCGACCGCCTGTTCGCGCACCTGATGGGCCTGCTGGACGCCCGCGCGGGGCAAAGCTGGGTGCCGCCGGCCTCTCCCGCGCGTGTCCCCGAGCTCTCCGTCGTGGTGCCGACTTCGCGCGTGCGCTACCTGAGCGAGATCTCCGAGACGATCCGAGCGCGCGCGGCGCGCGTTCAGGCCGACGCAGACCGCGCCGCGCGGGCGGACGGCCTGCACCGCGCGCTCATCGAGCTCAGGGCTGCTGCGCCCGAGGTGCCCGCCGGGCCGTTGCCCGAGGCGTCTGCGGCCGAGGCCACCGAGGCGGCGACGCTGCGCGCCCGATACACCGCGCTCATCGAGGCGATGTCGCCCGAGGCGCGACGCCTGCTCGCCGAGGTCCCCAGCCTGCGCGCGCGCTACACCTCGCCGACCCACAGCTACACGGTCCGTGGGCGCGAGATTCGCGTCGAGAACTACACCGAGACCCTGTCGGGCACAGCCATCCCGAAGGTCGCCCTGCCGACCACGGACGACTGGGCCAGCCTGCTGCGCTGGCGGGCCTTTGAGAACGTGCCGGGCGAGTACCCCTTCACGACCGGCGTCTTCCCCTACAAGCGCGCGGGCGAGGACCCGACGCGCATGTTCGCGGGCGAGGGCACGGCGGAGCGCACGAACCGCCGATTTCACTTTCTGTCCCAGGGCCAGCCCGCGGCGCGCCTCTCGACGGCGTTCGACTCGGTCACGCTCTACGGCCGTGACCCCGGCCTGCGCCCCGACATCTACGGCAAGATCGGCAACTCGGGGGTGAGCGTCGCCACGCTCGACGACGCCAAGCGCCTCTACTCGGGGTTCGACCTGTGCGCGCCGAACACGAGCGTGTCGATGACGATCAACGGCCCCGCGCCGATGCTCCTCGCGATGTTCCTGAACACCGCCATCGACCAGCAAGTCGAGCGCGTGCTGCGGGCGCAGGGCCGCTTCGAGTCGGCGGTACAGGCCGCGCTCGCGCGTCGTGGCGCCGCCCCAGTCTATCGGGCGGACGCCCTGCCCCCCACGCACGACGGCTCGGGGCTCGGCCTGCTGGGCCTGACGGGCGACGAGGTCATGCCGCCGGACGAGTACGCGGCCGTGCGCGCTGACACGCTGAGGCGCGTCCGCGGCACCGTGCAGGCCGACATCCTCAAAGAGGACCAGGCGCAGAACACCTGCATCTTCTCGACGGAGTTCGCCCTCAAGATGATGGGCGACATGCAGGCGTACTTCTGCGCGCACGACGTGCAGAACTTTTACTCGGTCTCCATCAGCGGCTATCACATCGCCGAGGCCGGCGCGAACCCCATCTCGCAGCTCGCGTTCACGCTCGCCAACGGCTTCACGTTCGTCGAGTACTATCGAGCGCGCGGCATGAAGGTGGACGACTTCGCCCGTAACCTGTCGTTTTTCTTCAGCAATGGCATCGACGCGGAGTACGCCGTGATCGGACGCGTCGCGCGGCGCATCTGGGCGGTGGCGATGCGGGAGCTGTACGGCGCCGAGCCGCGCAGCCAGCAGCTCAAGTACCACATCCAGACGTCGGGCCGGTCGCTGCACGCGCAGGAGATCGACTTCAACGACATCCGCACGACGCTCCAGGCGCTCTACGCGATCGCCGACAACTGCAACAGCCTGCACACCAACGCCTATGATGAGGCCATCACGACCCCCACCGAGCACAGCGTTCGGCGGGCCTTGGCGATTCAGCTCATCATCAACCGCGAGCTCGGTCTGACGAAGAACGAGAACCCTCTGCAGGGCGCGTACTTCATCGAGCAGCTCACGGACTTGGTCGAGGCCGCCGTGCTCGCGGAGTTCGACCGCCTCACCGAGCGCGGGGGCGTGCTCGGCGCCATGGAGGTCATGTACCAGCGCGGCCGGATTCAAGAGGAGTCGCTGCACTACGAGCAGAAGAAGCACGACGGCACCCTGCCGATCATCGGGGTCAATACGTTCCTTGATCCACACCCGCCCGAGGGGGTCGTCGAGGTCGAGCTGACGCGCTCGGATGACGAAGAGAAGCGCGCCCAGATCGCCGGGGTGCAAGCGTTCCAAGCGCGCAACGCCGACCGCGCCCCGCAGGCCCTCGCGGAGCTCACCCGCGTCGCGAGCGCGGGGGGGAATGTCTTCGAGTGCCTGATGGAGACGGTCAAAACTTGCACGCTCGGCCAGATCACGGACACCCTGTTCATGTGCGGTGGGCAGTACCGCCGCAGCATGTGAGGTCCCCGCGTGAGCGCCCCGGATAACGCCCGGCCCTATGGGCTCTACTTCATCATCGGCTTTATCGTGGGGACCGCCGCCTGCATGGCGCTCAGCGCGCCGCTCCGGGTCTTCGCAGACGCCTGGCCGCTGGCGCTCAAGCTGGCGATGGCCCTCGCGCCCTTTGTGCTGGGGCTGGCCTATGGCGCGCGCATGTTCGCGTTCGGGCGGGCCGAGCAGCTCGACGTGCGCGCGGCCCTGCTGCGCGCGCTGCCCTTTCGGGGCCCATGAGCGGGACAGGCGGTACAGGCTCGCTCGACGGCGACTTCTCCGAAGCGGCCGCGGGCTTCATCGCGCAGGCCGAGCGCGCGAGCGCGTCGGGTGATCCGGCGACCGCGGCGCGCTGCTACCTCGCCGCGGTGCGCCTGCACATGATGGCCTCGCAGACCATGGCCGCGAGCGCCGTGCTCGTGGAGCTCGAGGAGCTGGGCTACGCCCCCGCCGAGCGCGAGCTCGCCCTGGCGCTCGCCGAGCTCGCCGACCGGACCCCCGATGTCGCCGAGCAGGCGCGCGCGTGGCGTCGCGTGCTGGCGTCCGAGGACACGCCCACCCGGCTCACGGCGCTCGAGCGGCTCACGCGCCTCGCCGCCGCGCAGGGCGACTGGTCGAGCGCGCTCAGCGCCGTGGACGCCGCGCTCGCGCTCGCGGCGTCGAGCGCAGACGACCGCGTCGAAGCGGTCTTTACAGTCGAGCGAGCGCGGGTCCTGCGTGCGCAGGGGGCGCTCGTGGACGCGCGCGAGGCGCTCGACCGCGCGGCCGAGCGGGCGGCGCAGCGGGCGCCTCAGGTCTTTGGTCTGGTCGACGCCGAGCGCGCGCGGCTCGCCCTCGCTCACGGTGACTGGGACACGGCAGCCCACCACGCGGCAGACGCGCAAGCGGCGGCGCTGCACCGCTGGGACGTGCCCGCGTTCATTGACCTGACCACGCTCCGCGCGGACGCGCTCGAGCGCTCGTTGGGGGTGACCGAGGCCATCGAGGTCGTGCTCGACGCCCAAGCCCGGCTGAGTCACCGCCTCGGCGCGGGGAGCGGAGACCCGCTCGCTGACCACCTGGCAGCGCTGCGGGCCCGTGCCCCCCGAGGCTAGCTCAGAGGCGCTCGCCCGACGGCCCGCGCCGCTCCGGCTTCGGCAGGCCGTTCTTCTCGAAGGCCGCCTCGATGGTCGCGCGGTCTCCAACGGCGATGATCGTCGCGCCCGGGAGCGCCATCGCGCGCGTCGCCGCGACCACCTCGGCGTCTGTCGTGGCCTCGAAGCGCTGCGCGAGCGCGCCTAGCCAAGTCGGCGGCACGCCGAGGCCGACCGCCTGCGCGACCTCGGCGCTGATGCCCTCAACGGTCTGCCATGTCTCGATCCGCTCGACGCGCAAGGTGCCGCGGGCCTTCTCGACCTCGTCCACGCGCGGCCCGTCTGCGGTCAGCAGGCCGACCTCACGCAGGATCTCCGCCAGCGCGGGCGCGGTGACCTCGCGCTGCACCGCCGTGCGGACCACGTGGGCGCCCGCCAGGCGGCTCGCGAGGTGCGCGGACTTGATGCCATAGGTGTAGCCCTTGTCCTCGCGCAGGTTCGAGTTGAGCCGCGACGTGAACGACCCGCCGAGCGGCACGTTCGCGAGCGCCGCGGCCGCGTACTCGGGGGCGAGCGCGCCGGGACCGGGCGCGATCAGTAAGAGCGCGGTCTGGGCGGCGTCGGGCCGCTCGACGAGCACCGTGCGGGGGCGGGCCGTTGCGGCGGGGGGCGCCTCGGGCCGAGCGTCGAGCGGCGGCGCCTTCGCGCCGACCCACCGGCTCACGAGCGTGGTCCGCACTGCGCGCGCCGTGGCGTCGTCCACGTCGCCGGTGAGCACCACGACCCCGTGCTCGGGCCGGAACGCCTGCGCGTGAAAGCGCTTGATGTCCTCGATGCGCAGCGCCTTCACGTTGCCGGCATTGCCGTCCACGGGGGTCGCGTAGGGGTGCCCTTCACCGAAATACACAGCGCGGGCGACCACGTTCGCGACTGCCATCGGCTCGAAGTCGCGCTGCGCGAGCTGGTCGAGCCAGAGCGGCTGGGTCCGCGCCCACTCCTTGGCCTCAAACCGGGGCCGCGCGACGACGTCTGCGACCAAGTCGACCGCGGCCATCAAGCGGTCACGCGTGACCGTCACGGTGACCTGCATGTCGTCGAGGCCCGCCTCGACCGTCGCCTCGGCGCCCAGGACCTCGAACGCCTGCGCGATCTGAAAGGCGTCCCGCTTGCCCGCGCCCTGCTCCATCATCTCCGCGGTCAACGCGGCCAGGCCAGCGCGCCCCGGCGGATCGTTCCGGGCGCCGAAGGGCACCACCACGCGCAAGGAGACCACGGGCATCGTCGCGCGCTGGACGATCCAGACGGCGGGCGCGGCAGCACCCGCGAGCACCTGCACGGCCTGGGGTGAGAATGCGACGGGCGCGCCGAGCGCGGGGCGCGTATCGATGGCGGCGCTCACGGGCGCCGTGGTCACCGGCGCGCTGGCCGGTGCTGGCGGCGTTGTCGGCCCATCGGCCGGCGGCACGACCGGCGGCGCGCCGCAGGCTGACGCGGCGCTGAGCGCCCACCCGAAGATCCACGCTCGCGCGAAGCCGCTCACTGCTCACCTGCCTTCTGGTTCGGCGCGCCGCTGCTGGGCGGTGCGACCTTGGGGACGACCCGCAGCGTCGCTCGGCGCGCGGCGGTCAGCCAGCGCTCCGCGACCTCGCTCACCTCGCGCGTCGTGACTTTGCGGTAGCGCTCCAGGTCCGTGGCCAGCAGGCCCGGGTCGCCCTTGAGCGCTTGATACAGGTTGAGCGTGCTCGCGCGGTCGAGCACCGGCTGCAGCCCGAGCAGCGTCTGCGTCTCTAACCCCGAGCGTGCCCGGTCGAGCTCCTGCTGCGTCACGCCCTTGAGGGCCACCTCGGTCAGCACAGCGTTCAGCGCGGCTTCGAGGCGCTCGACCGTCACCCCCTCGCGCGCGGTCGCGTGAACCACGAACCTGGACACCAGCGTGCCGGACGCTTGGCTTGCGCCGACGTCTTGGGCGAGCCCTTGGTCATAGACGAGGGCGCGCTCGAGGCGGCTCGCCTTGCCCCCGGCGAGGATAGACGCGAGGAGCGTGAGCGCGGCGTCGTCCTGCTCGAAGTACGCCGGCGTCTGCCAAGCGAAGTGCGCGCGGGGCTGGTCGACGCGGTCCTCGACGGTCGTGGGCGCGCGCACAGCCGCGGGCTCGGGCGTCATCGGCTTGGGCCGTGGCCGTCCGGGCGGGCTCGGGAGCGGCCCGAAGAGCGCGCGCACCTGCGCCTCGGTCGCGACCGGATCGAAGTCGCCCGCGATGAGCAGGCTCGCGTTCGACGGCACGTAGTGCTCGGCGAAGAACTGGCGCACGTCGTCCACAGACGCCGCCTGCAGGTCCTCGTGCGAGCCGATGACCGGGTGGTAGTAGGGGTGCCCCGCGGGGAAGAGCAGCTTGGGCAGCTCCAGCTCGACCAAGCCGTAGGGGGTGTTCTCCGAGGTCTGTCGGCGCTCGTTCCGGACGACGTCCCGCTGCAGGTCGAGCTTCGTGCGGTCAATCTGGCCGCCGAGCATCTGCAGTCGGTCGGCCTCGAGCCACAGCAGGAGCGGCAGGGCGTGGGACGGGCCGACCTCGTAGTAGTCGGTCAGGTCCTCGCTCGTCCACGCGTTGTTCCAGGCGCCCTGCGCCTCCATCCAGCTGTCGAAGGCGCCGCGCGGGACCCTTGAGGTGCCCATAAACATCAGGTGCTCGAAGAGGTGCGCGAAGCCGGTTCGACCGGGCGCTTCGTCTTTGGAGCCGACACGGTAGGCCAGGTTCACAGCGACGAGGGGCGCGCTGTGGTCCTCGTGAAAGATCACGACGAGGCCGTTGTCGAGCGCGAAGCGGCGGAACGGCAGGTCGGGTGCAGCGACCGCCTGCGTGAACCACAGGCAGGTCAAGGTGAGGGTGGTCAGGAGCCTTTGCATAGCGCGAGTCTGGGCGCCTCGAGAGGCGGCGACAAGGCGGGCGCGCGGCGGCGGGTTACTTGGAACCCACGCCTCATAATACGGAAAAAGCGTTCGATTACTTATGTAGGTACACACTAACCACTAGGAGCGCGGCTCATGTCCATCCAGCCCCTCTCACACAGCCCCGTCGCCTCGCCCACGTCCTCTTTCGCCCAGAGCCGGGGCGCGTTCAACGCCGAGCGGCAGACGGCGGTGACCGCCCGACCCGCCTTCGACACCGTGACCATCTCCCCCGCCGCGATCAGCCACATGTCGAGCTTGCAGACGCTCCAGCGCTCATCTCGCGTGGGCCAAGACAGCCAGGTCGCCGCCATGGGCAACATCGACGTCCGCGCGTGAGCTCAGCCCTCTTCGTCTAGGAGTTGCGCGCGTAGGCCTCGGCCCTCGCCGGTCTGGTCCGTTCGACCGAACCAGCCCCGGTAGCGGAAGTAGGCGACCATCGACACGGCCGCAGAGACCATGAACCCGAGCGAGGCGGGGTAGCCGAACTCCCACTTCAGCTCGGGCATGTACTCGAAGTTCATGCCGTAGACGCCCGCGACGAAGGTCAGCGGGATGAAGATGGCCGAGACGACCGTGAGGAACTTCATCACCTCGTTCATGCGGTTGCTGACGCTCGAATGGTAGAGCTCCATCAGCGACGCGTCGATCTCGCGATACGTCTCGGCCTCTTCGACGATCCGCACGGCGTGGTCGTGGCAGTCACGCAAGAAGATGCGCGTCTCCGGGCGGACCAAGCCGTTTCCCTCGCGCATGAGCGTCGTGAAGACGTCGCGCAGCGGCATCACCGCCCGCAGCATGGTCAGCAGCTCCCACTTCACGCGGCGAATGCGGAGCATCTGGCTGACGTGCGGCCGCGCGAGGACCTCTTCTTCGAGGATGTGCAGCGCGGCGCCGTAGCGGTCGAGGACCGGGAACCACGCGTCCACCACGGCGTCGAGGAGCGCATAGGCGAAGTAGCACGCGCCGCCGCGCCGGATGCGGCCAGAGTTGCGGCGCAGCCGATCACGCACGGACTCAAAGCAGTCGCCGGGGTGCCCCTCTTGAAACGTGAGCACGAAGTCATCGCCCAAGAACAGGCTGAACTGCTCGGTCCCCAGCGTCTCGTCGCCGGGCAGCGCCATGTGCGCCACGACGTAGATGTGCCCATCGTACTCATCGACCTTGGGCCGCTGCCCTGAGTTGACGACGTCCTCGAGGGCGAGCGCGTGCAGCCCGAACGCATCAGCCAGCCCCCGCAGGACCGCCTCGTCGCCAATCCCGTCGATGTTGAGCCAAAGCGTCCTGTCTGGCCCGCGAAGTCGACGCGCGTGGTCGACCGTCTCGACCTCGATCTCCTCGAGCGCGTCCGCGCCGAAGACCATCGCCCGCATCTTTGGCCGAGACGCGTTCGTGGGGATGTTCAGGGTGCCCGGCGCCGCCCCAACTGTCCGGGCCCGATGCCGGGCGCCCCGCTTGCGCGCCATCGTCAGCCCCCCATGCCGCGGCGCCACGCGGCCAGGCTCTGGACGTTCAGGTACGGGTTCGTCTTGCGGACGACTTGCAGCGCGGCGGACGCGCCACCGTAGGCGTGGCCGGGGAAGAGCGTCAGGTCGTCCGGGAGCGAGGCGAGCCGCTGGGTGAGCGTTCGGTACATCTCGTCTGGATCGCCCCCCGGCAGGTCCACGCGCCCGCACCCCTGCAAGAAAAGCGTGTCGCCGGAGAACAGCGCGTCGCGGATGCGGAAGCACATGGAGCCTGGCGTATGCCCCGGTGTGTGGAGCAGCTCGACCTCGACCTGACCCACCCGAACGCGGTCCCCCGAGTCGTGCAGCGTGAGGTCCGTGGCCGACAGCCCCGTGACCTTGCGGACGCCCTCTGCCTCGGCGCGGTGCACGTGAATGGGGCACGGGTTGACCTCGAGGAGCGTCGGCAGGCCCTCGACCGTGAACCCGAACATCGACCCGCCGATGTGGTCGGGGTGGTAGTGGGTGCAGAGCGCGCCCACGACGCGCATGCCATCCCCCTCGGCCACGCGCACGATGTCGCGCACGTCCCAAGCCGGGTCGACGACCAAGCACTCGCCCGTCGAGCGGTCGCCGAGCAGGTAGACGAAGTTTTCCATGCTCTGCGCCGCGGGGTTGCCCAGCGCGAAGTCTCGCCCGCCCTTGAGCTGGCGCACATACAGCTGCGAAGTCTCTGCCATGGGGGGACGATATGCCCCCGGCGAAGTCCTCGCAATTGCTGCTATGCTCTCGCGCGCGGCGGTGGAGCCGCCTCGAGAGACGCGGAGCAGTGTGCCATGCGATTCGGACTCGCTTTCACGGGGGCGCTCGCCCTGAGTTTGGTGGGGTGCTCAGACGACCCGCAGCCGCGCTCGTCGGACGCGGCGATCGACACCGACGCGACGGCCGGCGACGCGACGGCCGGCGACGCCGCGCCCGCGGACGCCGCGCCCGCAGACGCCCGCCCCGGCGATGGGAGCGTCGAGCCCGACGCGTTCGTGCCTCCGCCGGGTGGTGAGCCGTGCACCAGCGCGGACCAGTGCCCGTTTGGCGACTGCATCGACGGCGCCTGCAACAATGAGCGGCCAAACCGCTGCATCGAGAACGGCGACGCCGACTGCCCCGAGGGTGAGACCTGCGGCGGCTTCGACGAGAACTACTACTGCGTTCGCCCGTGCGAGGTCACAGGCGATTGCCCGGTGCGGACGCGCCCGTGCTCGACGAACTTCGACTGCGCCGCGGGGTCGAGCTGCCACGCCGGCCGCTGCACGAACAACTGCGAGACCGACCGGAACTGCGGTGAGGCGGGCTTCTGCTACGACGGCGCCTGTCGACCGTATCCGCAGGACCTGTGGACGGGCGCCGCCCCGCGCCCGCTCGGCCGCCCCGGTGAGCTCGTGGCCGGCGTCGCCACTGTGCCGCTCGACTACCCCGTCGGCGTCGAGCTCGGCGGGTACGGCGACCGCCCCGGCCCGCGCAACCCCTACGCCTTTGCGCTCGGCGGCTCGGACCGCTTCTTCGAGCAGCAGGACGTGCGGGTCATCGTGCTCAGCGACGAGGACGACGTGCTCATCTTCGTGCGGCTGCCGCTGTGCTGGTCGACCGACCTGATTCTCTCGAATGTCGCGCAGCGCGTGCAGACACTGACAGGCGTGAACTATCGAGACAAGATCGTGACCTCGGCGACGCACAGCCACAGCCAGCCTGCCCGCTTCTGGACGATCGTGCCCGAGACGGGCTTTGGCGTCTTCGGCCACGGCCAGTTCTCGAAGGAGATCCTCGAGCGCGTGAGCGCGTCGGTTGCCGGGGCGATCAAGGCCGCCCTCGACGACGTGCGCCCCGCCCGCTTTGGCTACACAATCGTCAACGACTTCGACCCCGCCGACCGCATTCACAGCGACCGCCGCGGCGCGAACGCGCCCTACAAAGACGACCGCATGACGCTCTGGCGTGTGGACGAGGCCGATGGGCGGCCCCGCGCGGCCGTTGTGAGCTTCGCGCTTCATGGCACTCACATGGAGGAGCCATGGGTGACCGGCGACGCCCCGGGCGGCGTCGAGGTCGTGGCCACGCAGGCGCTCTCCGCCGAGGCGGGCTACGAGGTGCCTGTGCTCTTCGCGAACGGCAACGCCGGGGACGTCAGCCCCCGCGGAGACGACGGCGTCGAGCAGCCCTGGGGCAAAATGCAGGCGGTCGGACATCGCGCCTGGGGCGTGATGCGGGACGCCCTGCTCGGCATCGAGACGCGCGCAGACGTCGACCTCGAGGTCATCACGCGGCGCATTCCGATCACCTACCGCGACATCGGCTACGACCGCGCCGCCCGCGAGTTCCGCGCCCGCCCCTCCAGCGCGCCGCAGATCTACGGTGGCTTCCAGTGCGTGCAGGGCGAGCGCGAGCCGGGCGAGCCGGACTACGAGGACGGGCAGTACAACTGCATCATCGACTTGGAGACCTTCCGCGGTGCGCCTGTGCCGGAGTTCATGAAGGCCACCCTCTCGGCGTTCCGCATCGGCAACCTCGTCGTGTCGACCCTGCCGGGCGAGCCGACGTCTCGGCTCGGTCGTGACCTGGCCGACGCCGTGCAGCGGGATGCAGCCGCCGCGGGCTACCCCGACTACACGGCGACGAACATCGGCTACAGCCAGGACCATCACCTGTACCTTGTGCAGCCCGAGGATTGGCGTCGGGGCGGCTACGAGGCCGCGCAGAACGTGTGGGGGCCCAAGTTTGGCAACTACATCAGCGCGCAGGCCCGCGCTCTGGCGGGCGAGCTGTTCACCCCCGAGCAGGAGCAGGTCGACACCGGCATCAAGCCGACGTGGTACGACTTCTTGCCCGACGACGCAGTCCCCCCGACGGCCACGATGGGCCTGCCGGGTGGTCTCCTCGAGGCGCCCGAGGGCCGCGTCGAGCGCGGCGCGCTGATGCGCTTCGTTTTCAACGGCGGGCACCCCGGCGTGGATATGCCTTACGCCGTGCTCGAGCGGCGCCGCGAGGACGGCGCGTGGGTCCCCGCCGTGCGCGCTGAGGGGGGGACGGTCTTCGACAACACGACCTTCGAGACGCTGACGATTTATGAGGGCGACTTCGACCGCGACCACACCTGGGCGATCGCGTGGGAGCTGCCCTTCAACGCGCCGCTCGGCACCTACCGCATGCACCTGACAGGTCGAACGTTCGACGGGAGCGATGTTCAGCCCTACGACGTCTACACACCGACGCCCTTCGAGCTCGTCCCCGCGACGCTCGCGCTGCGAGACGCGCGGGCGGACGGTGGGCGAGTGCAGGTGCGCGTGAACTACCCCGACGGACCGTCGAACGACGACGGCGTGTCGCCCTTCGAGGCGCTGACGCCGACGGGCCATCTGCTGCGCGCGGACCCTGAGCGCGCGTCGCCCGGCCGCTCACGGCAGTATGCCTTCATGCTCGGCCGCGAGCTGCCCACGGACACGCCGGCGCGCGTCGAGCTGAGCGGGCCGGGGAGCGCGCAGGCGAACCTGACGCCGACAGCGGACACTGTGGCGCGCACGCTCACGACCTCGCGCGGCGCGGACGGCGCCACGACCACGGAGACCATCGAAGGCTGGCCGAGCGCGACCCTCGCCATCGGCGCGCCGGTCGCGGGGCGCTACACGGTCACGGTCACGGACGCGTGGGGGAACCTCGGGTCCGCCGAGGTCGACGTGCCCTGACGCCGAGCGCCGCTGCGGCCCAAAGGTCCCCCTTGCGGCCAACCCGCCCGGTCGAAGAGACTGCGCGCGCTGCACTCCGCACGACCACCGAAAGGCCGCTACGATGAACGTCCGCTCGTCCCTCCTGTGCCTCTCCGCGCTCTTTGCGCTCTCCGCCTGCGATGTCGACACCGGGGGCGAGAGCGAGGAAGATTCGGGCGCGAACACGCCCCGCGAGCCGGGCAACAACGGCGACCCAGATGGGGGCTCGGTTCCGAGTCCGCCCCCGTCGAACCCGGGCGGCAACGGCGATGGCGACGCCGGCCCGGGCCCGGGCCCTGGCCCGAACCCGCCGCCCTCGGGGGGCAACACCCCGCCCGTGGGTGACAACCTGTCGTGCGCGGAGATCACGCAGTGCTTTCAGGACTGCCCGAGCCCAGACGACCAGGCGTGCGTCGGCGCGTGCGTCGAGGCCGGCTCTGCCGAGGGCCAGCAGGCGCTGTCGGCCATCTACACGTGCCTCGAAGCCAACAACAACGACGAGAGCCGCTGCCAGGCGGAGATCGAGGCGTGTGTCGGCGCCACCCCGCCCACGCCGACGGGCGACCTGAACTGTGCGGAGATCAACGCCTGCTTCGGTGACTGCGCGGAGAACGACCAGGCGTGCCTGCGCACGTGTGTGGAGAACGGTACGCCCGAGGCGCAGCAGACGCTGGAGGCGGTCTACGCCTGCCTAGACGCAAACAACAACGACCAGAGCCTGTGCCAGACGGAGATCGAGGCGTGCGTCGGCGCGCCGCCCCCCCCGGGCACCGACACCTGCAGCGTCGTGCTCGACTGCGTCGTCATGGCGATGACTCAGGCGGACGCGCAGGCGTGCTACGCCGGCGGCAGCGAGGCGGCGCGGTCGCTCTTCGAGTCGTTCGCCACGTGCTTCCAAGACAACATGTGCATGGCCGTCCCGTGCGACGCCTGCAACGCCGAGTTCGACGCCTGCCAGGCGGACAACTGAGCTAGACTGCTCGCCCATGACGACATGGGCGAGCACGACAGAGGCCGAGGCCGCGCTGGCGCTGGTTACAGACCTGCAGGCGCGCTTTCGGGGCCGGCTTGAGGCGCTCTCCGGGGCGCCGCTGGCGCGCTTCGACTGGGCGCGCGACGCCGGCCGCCATGGAGGCGGCTGGCGGTACACGGCCGCCGAGACGCCCGTGTTCAACCGGGCGGCGATCAATGTGTCTCAGGTACACTACGACGACGCACCTGAGCGCACGCTGGGCTCGGCCACGGCGCTCTCGACGATCATTCACCCGCGGCATCCGATGGCACCGTCTGTTCACATCCACGTGAGCTGGACGGCGCCGAAGCGAGGACCGGGCGCGTGGCGCGTGATGGCGGACCTCAACCCCGCGACGAACGTCGCGGACGACGCCGAGGACTTCCGGGCCGCGCTCGGCCACGCGGCGCCCCGAGAGCTCGAGGCCGCGCTGCGGCAGGGCGACCAGTACTTCGAGATCCCCGCGCTCGGTCGACGCCGAGGGGTCGTGCACTTCTATCTGGAGTCCCACCACACGACCGAGCCAGACGCAGACCGCGCGCTTGCGCGTCGCGTGGGTGAGGCGGCCATCGACGCCTACGCGTCGATTCTGGCTCGCGCCCTGGGCCGCGTGAGCACGCCCGAGGCGGCCGCCGCCCAGCTCGCCTACCACACGGTGTATCTCTTTCAGGTGCTGACCCTCGACCGGGGCACGACGTCTGGGCTCTTGGTGCACGACCAGAACGACCTGGGGATCATGGGGTCGCTGCCGGCTCGGGTCGACCGGGCGCTCCTCGCGTCTTGGGCCGCCAAGGTCCCGCCTGTTCAGCGCCTGCTCGTCGACGCGCTCGTGGCCGCGCTGCCGCATGACGGCCACGTCACGGACGCGACCCGCATCGCCCTCGCGCAGGCTGTGCGCGCACACTATCGCGCGCACCCCGAGGCCCTCGCGCTGCAAGCAGCCGGCGACATCGTGCCGCCGACGGTCGAGAATCACCGCGCGTAAAAAAATGCGACCGGGTCGGTCACGACGACGACCCTCGTGCCTATCTTGTTCGGAACCCTGAACGGAGACACGACCATGTGGATGCAGACGACGCTCCTTTCACTCTCGATCCTCGGCGCGGCGACTGGCACGGCCGCGGCCTGTGACTGCGCCGAGAAGCCCGGCGCCGAGTGCAAGTGCGAGGCGCCCGAGAAGGCCGAGGGCTGCAAGTGCAAGGCGCACAAAAAAGGCGACGCCAAACACAGTCATGACGCCCAGCACGACGGCGACGCCAAGCAAGAGGGCACGTCCGAGCGCTGCCACGGCGATGACGACCACGGCGGCGAGCACGAGAAGGCCCCCCAGCCGAAGTGACGCCGCTCGACGAGGCGCTGGCGCGAGTCGCCCAAGGCGACCGCGGCGCCTTCGATGCGGTCTTCGACGCCGCGTGGCCTCGGACCTTGGCGTGGTGCGCGCTCAGCTGGATCCTGACGATCGCGGCGTTCGAGGTCCGCACCGTGCGTCAGCGTCGGCGCCGCGATCAGGCGCGTGTCGCCTCTCTCGATGCCCTCGATGCAGGCGCCCAACCCGCAGACCCCGTCACGGGCGCCGACGACGCGCTGATCGACGCCGAGTCGGCCGATGAGCTGGCACGGCTGCTCGACGAGCTCTCGCCGGATGACCGCGCGCTGGTCGAGGATGCCTTGGCGGGGCGCGCCTATGAAGACTCAAACGTGCCCGCAGCCACGCAGCGTAAGCGTCGGCAGCGGGCGATCGACCGACTCAAGTCGGCTTGGAGGGCGCTGCGTGGCGACTGATCTGCACATCGTCCGAGAGCGCGCGCGACGCGCGCTCGAGCGCGGCCGCGTTCGCCACGCCGCGCTCGCGGTGGGCCTGCTCTTGCCCGCCTTGGCGCTCGTCGTGGTCGTCGCCCCCCGCGCCGGTTGGGCCGCTGCGTGGTCGGCGGGCGCTGCGCTGGTCGCCTTCGTGGCCCTGTGGCGCGGACAAGCATGGGCGCGTGGCGTGCTCCCCGGCTTTGTCTGCGCCCTGCTCCCCCTCGCGAGCGCCCACGCGGCTGCGCGCATCGGCCACCTGTGCACCGGCGATGGCTGCGTGAGCCTCTGCGCGCCCCTGTGCACCACGGGCGGTGTCCTCGCAGGCCTCGCCCTCGCGCGATGGATGCGGCGTCAGCCCAGCGCCTGGAGCGCGTATGCCGTGAGCGCCGCGCTCGTTGTCGCCGTCGGCGCGACGGGCTGCACCTGCCTCGGACTGGGCGGCGTGCTGGGCGTCTTGGGCGGCGTGCTCTTCGGCGGCGTCGCCCTCGCGCTCGGGCGCAGCGCCCGCCCGGTCAGGGAAAATTAAGGCCGCCGCAGAGCGGGCCGCGCGCCTCGTTCCGCACGCCGCCCAACTCGCGGAGTACAGGGCCCGGCCAGTCGATCTCGACGACCTGCCACACATCATTCACGTTGGGTGTGGCTACGGGGCCGTACCGGCCAACAACCTGACCAAAGCTCAGGATCTCGACCGTCGTGTTGGGCGTGGTGCCTCCGTGCGCGTCCCAGTAGTGGATCAGCACGCGGTAGGTGCCCGCGGTCGGCTCCTGAATGTTCACGTTCTCGGGGCCAAAGCCGTCCACATCGTCGACATCGAGGAACGGGTCGTCTTCCCACCGCGCCTGGTCGCCCCAGTTCGGGTTGCCGTTCGAGAAGTAGCAGTCCCCGTCACACGTCCACATCTGGCCGCCCGGGGCGAGCACGTGGGTGTCGACGTCCGTCAGGTCGTTGTCCCAGCGCACGCGCACGTGCAGGCCAACGTCCTGCAGCGGCGGCGGGCTCGCGATCGCGGAGACATCGATGCGCTGCGTCGGGTTCGCGCTGTCCGTGCTCAACACATCCCAGTTGCCGCCCTCGAGCCCGGCGCGCCCCGGCGTGTACGTCAGGTCGAGCGTGAAGCGCTGGTTGGGCGCGAGCTGCAGCGGGAACCTCGGTCGGTTCGCCAGGTCGAAGTGCGGCGAGAGCTCGCCCAAGAAGCTCCGCCCGCGCCGGATGGCCGTGACCGAGACGGGGACTGTCCCGCAGCTCACGAGGTCGACCATGCGGTGCGCCGTCGTGCCGCGCGCGACCGCGCCAAAATCGGCGCGGGCCGGCTGAATCTGCAGGCAAGGCACCTGACCACCGACGGTCTTGAAGTCGCTCTGCAGGGTCACCTCGACCGTCGGCGCGACGGGGTTGTCCGTGGTGAGCGTGAGCACGCCGCGCTCGACCGTCTGGTCATCGGGCACGAGCTCGATGGGCAGCTCGAGCTGCTGGTTGGGCACAAGCCGAATCGGGAACGGCGGGGCGTCTGCCGCGAGCGCGAACTGGGGTGAGCCCGCGATCGCGCCCGCCGTAACGTTGAGCACCACGTCGCCGGTGTTGACGAGCGTCGTCGACCGGCGAACGGCCTCGCCGACGTTCGCGAACGTGAAGAGGAGCGCGGGCGGCTCGGCCGCGAGGGTCGCGCCGGTCGGGTCCGGCAGGCAAATCCGGGCGATGCAAATGCGCCCCGCGGGGCAGTCCTCGTTGAGCTGGCAGCGAGTGCCCTCGATGCAGCGGTCTTGGTAGCATACCCGACCGTCACCGCACGACGCGTCGTCGCACTCGAGCAGCGGTGGAAGCTCACCCCCCGCGGGGGCTTCGCCACCCGGCGACGGCGCGCCGCCGGGCGCGGGCGTGCCACCGGGCTCTGGCTGCGCGCCGCCCGTCGAGCCCGTGGGGTCGATGCCCGTGCCGGTGTCGAGGCGAATCCGGGGGCCCGCGTCCGCGGGGGCCCGGGGACCCACGCTGGGAGCGCCGCCGCCCGTCGAGTCATCACAGCCGGCGGTCCACACGACGCAGAGGAGCGCGATGAGCGCCGCGAGGTTCATTTGATTCTTCATGGGCCGCATGATGGGCCGACGCGGGCCCGCGGTGCAACTCGGGCCCCCTCCCCCCTGCGGTCCGATTATGATACTCAAGTGAGCCATGACGGCGGACGGCAAGCACAGCGGCGCGCTTGAGCGCGAGACCTTCGACCTTGTCCGTGCGGCGACCGAGGGGGACGTGCCCCCGGGCTCGTTCCGCGAGCTCTTGGTGCAGTCGACCCTCGCTCACCTCGAACGCGGTCGATCCATCCTGCTGGTGGGCTCGCCCGGCGTCGGCAAGACCGCGCTCGTTTACGGCCTCGCCCACGCCGTCGCCGCGGCGGGGAGCACGCCGACCGCGCGCGTTCAGGGCGTGCGGCAGCTCGCGCTGGGGCACCGCGGAGTCCCCGCCCGTGACACGCCGGCGACGGCCTCGCACGTCGACCACCTGCTGCAAGAAGCGGCCGCGCGCGGCGTCGTGCTGCACGCACCCGAACTCATCCCGGCGGCGCTTCGCGGCCGGGCCTGGGCTGCCGGGGCGCTCTCCGCGCTTCAGGCGAACACCTTGGTCGTCGCCGAAGCGACCGCGGAGCAGCTCCGCGCGCTCCAGGCCTCGCCGCATCACACCGCGCTGTGCGCCGCGCTGCACGTCGTCCACCTTGAGCCGCTCACGCCCGACCAGTGCACCGCCCTCGTGACCCAGCGCGCGCACCTGCTTGGCCTGAGCCTGACGCCCGAGGTACACGCCTGCCTGCGCGCGCTCTCAGCCCGCTTCGCCCCAGCGCAGCCCGCGCCCGGCCCCGAGCTGCGCCTGCTCGGACAGGTCCACGATTACCGCGAGCAGAAACGCGGCGCGGGTGAGGACGCCCCGCTCGACGCCGCCTTCGTCGAGAAGGTCTTCGCGATCTACGCGGGCCTGCCGCTCTTCTTGGTCTCGACCCGCGCGACCCAGGACCTGGACGAGCTCCGCGACTACTTCATCGACCGCTTGGTCGGACAGCGTGAGGCCATCGACGCCGTCGTGGAGGCCATCGCGACATACAAGGCGGGGCTTCAGCCCGTCGACCGGCCCGTATGCGGGCTCATCTTCTCGGGTCCGAGCGGCGTCGGCCGTGGCACGCTGGCGAGGCTGCTCGCGGGGTGGCTCTTCGGGAGCCCACAGCGGGTCTTGCGCGTCGATGGTGCATCTCTCACCACCCCCGCGGCCGTCAGCGCGCTCCTGGGGGACGTGGGCGTCGTCGGGAGCACAGCCCCGCTCCTCGACCCGGTTGAGGCGATGCCCGCGCGCGTGCTCCACTTCGACGCCGTCGAGGACGCCGACCCCAGCCTGCTCTCCCTGCTCCACGCGTTGCTGACTCAAGGTGAGCTCGTCTCCGCGTCCGGCCGCCGCGTGGACTTTCGGCAGACGATCGTCGTGCTCTCGACCCGCGTGGGCGCCCAGGCACCCGAGCGCGGCCACACCTTTGGTCTGCTGACGGACGTCGAGACGCGCGCAGCGCGCCTGCACGACGCCTTGAGCCGAACGCTCCGGCCGGATGTCGTCGACGCCGCCTCGCACTGGGTCTCGTTCCACGCCCTCACGCCCGACCAGCTCCGTCAGATCGCACGCGCCGAGGTGCGCACCGTGCTGAGCCGCGAGGGTCCGGGCCGCCACGGCGTCGCTGTCGACGTGGACGACGCGGCGATCGCGCTCATCGTGGCGCGCGGGTACGATCCGCTGACGGGCGCGCGCGGCATGCGCCGCGAGGTGCATCGGCAGCTCGTCACGCCGCTGGCGGGGTTGCTCGTCGAGCATGATCTGCGCGCCGGCAGCGTCGTGCGTCTGGCCGTGCGAGACGACACGCTCACGCTCTTGGTGGACACGCCGACGCACCGCGGGCCGGCGCGCGCGCCGCTGCCTGAAGCCGAGGGCGCGACGCTCCGTCGCGCAACCCGCGAGGACCTCGTACACAGACTCCGCGCGCTCGGCGACCGCATCGAAGCCCTCGCCCGCCTGCTCGACGAGGCCGCGCTCCGCTCAGAGCGGGATCGCTTGAGCCACCACAGGCCCGACCCTGCGCCGTGGCGGGACGCCTCAGCCACGCCACGCGAACATCGGGCGCTCGCGCGCTGCAACCGCGCGCTCGCCTTGCTCTTGCACTTGCGCGAGCGCCGGGATGAGCTGCTTGAGGCCCTGCCCAAGGCTGACACGCGGGAGCGCTTGCGGCTCCACGAGCAGCGCATCGAGACGCTCGACGCCGAGGTCAGCGTCGTCTGGCGCGAGCTGTGGGTGCTCGGCCGCGACGGCGAGTGGGACACGCTCCTCGAGCTCACCTGCGTCGACGGTGACGCCGAGCTGGCAAGGCGCGTGGTGCTCGACGTGTACCTGCGCTGGGCGAGCGCGCGGGATCTGCATGTCGAGTGGGTTTGCGAGCCGCGCAGCGAGGGCGAGCCGCTCGTCCTGAGCCTGAGCGGTCGCTACCCGCACGGCTACCTGCGCGGCGACGCGGGCCTGCACCGCGTGCGCGACGGCGAGCGCGAGGGCGCCGTGCTTGTGCGCGTCGTGCCCATTACGGACACCGAGGCGCACGCCGCCGAGTCGAGTCGGTTCCGGTTCTTGGACCGCCGCGCGCTCAAGGCCACGGGGCTCTTCGGCGGCGCGGTGCGCTCACGGCTCGGCGGCCCGCTCGGCTTCGTCCTGCAGAACGACCGCACGCTCGCGGACAACGAAGCGCTCGCGCAGGCGCTGCTGCCCTCGTGGCTCGAGGCGCCTGAGCCGAGCGATGCCCACGTGCGTACCTGGGACCTGAACCCGGTGCGCGTGTCCGACGCGCTCGTCGATGAGGCCGAAGCCCGCCCCGACGCGGCCGAGGCGGACGGCTTTCACGAGCTCTTGTGCAGGCGCGCAGACCTGCTCGCGCAGCCGCGCGGCCCGCGGGGACCCGAGGTCGCCTAAGGCCTCAGGCGTTCGACTTCTTGTCCTGCTTCACCTTCTTCTTCTCCTGCTTCTCCTTGATGCTCAGCTTCGGCTTATTGTTCTTGCCGGGGTTCTCTTGACCCTTCGCCATGACGTCCTCCTGTGTGGATGGCCTGTGCAAGGAACAAATAAGGCGCGCAGCGCATTCCATTGAAGCAAAAAACGACACGGGAGGCGCAGATGAGCGACGAGCGACCCTTTACCCTACCCGACGCTGAGTGGCGGGCCCGACTCACGCCAACGCAGTACGCCGTGCTGCGCGAGAAGGGCACCGAGCGGGCGTTCACGGGCGCGCTGTGGAACCATGTGGCGCGCGGGCGCTATCGCTGCGCCGGCTGCGACGCGCTCCTCTTCGAGTCCGAGACGAAGTTCGACGCGGGCTGTGGCTGGCCGAGCTTCTACGCGGCCGCCGTGCGCGAGGGCGTCGAAGAGGTCGCAGACCTGAGCCACGGGATGCGGCGTGTCGAGGTCCTGTGCGCGCAATGCGGCGGGCACTTGGGCCATGTCTTTCCGGACGGCCCGCGCCCGACCGGCCTGCGCTACTGCATCAACTCGGCGTCGCTGCGCTTCGAGCCCGCCTGAGGCCTTAGCGGAGCCCCGGCGCCTCGTAGCCGGTCGAGGCGACATACTCCGTGTAGCCACCGCCGTAGAGGCGCGGTCCCTCGGCCGAGCCGAGCTCGAGCACCCGGTTCGACAGCTCCGCCAAGAAGTGACGGTCGTGCGACACGAAGAGCATCGTGCCGTCGAAGTCCCGCAGCGCGCGGACGAGCATCGCCTTCGTGTCCAAATCGAGGTGGTTCGTCGGCTCGTCGAGGACCAAGAAGTTCGGCGGGTCGTAGAGCATCAGGGCGAGCACGAGCCGGGCCTTTTCGCCGCCCGAGAGCACGCGGCACACCTTGTCGATGTCGGAGCCTGAGAAGCCAAACGCCCCAGCCAGCGTGCGGATGACGCCGAGCGACACGGTCGGAAACGCCTGCTGCAGCGTCTCTTGAACCGAGAGATCGGGCTTGAGGACCTCCATCGAGTGCTGCGCGAAGTAGGCGAGCTTGACGCCTGCGCCGAGCGCGAGTGTGCCCGTATCGGGCGTCGACGCCCCGGCGACCATCTTGAGCAGCGTGGACTTGCCCGCGCCGTTCACGCCCATCACGCACCACCGCTCCCGCCGCCGAATGGTCCAGTCGACGCTGTCGTGAATGACGCGCGCGCCGTAGGCTTTGCGGACACGCTCAAGGCGGACGACGTCCTCGCCCGAGCGGGGCGGCTTGCGAAACTCGAAGTCCACAACATTGCGACGGCGGGGCGGTTCGACGCGCTCGATCTTCTCGATCATCTTCACGCGCGACTGCACCTGGGCGGCGTGGCTCGCGCGGGCCTTGAAGCGCGCGATGAAGGCCTGCTCCTTGGCGAGCATCGCCTGCTGGCGCGCGAACTGGGCCTCTTGGTGCTGCTCGGCGAGCGCCCGCTGGCCCTCGTAGAAGTCGTAGTCACCCGAGTAGCTCGTGAGCGCGCCGCTGTCGATCTCGACGATCCGCGTGACGAGCCGGTTCAGAAAGGGCCGGTCGTGCGAGGTCATCACGATGGCGCCATCGAAGCCGCGCAAGAACTTCTCGAGCCAGACGATCGACTCGAGGTCCAGGTGGTTCGTCGGCTCGTCGAGCAGCAGCGCGTCCGGGCGCTGAACGAGGATGCGTGCGAGCGCAACGCGCATCTTCCAGCCGCCAGACAGCTTGCCGACATCGCCCTCGACGACCTCGGGCGCGAAGCCGAGGCCAGCGAGGACCTCGCGCGCCCGCGCCTCGAGCGCATAGCCATCGAGGGCCTCGAAGCGGGCCTGCACGACCCCGAAGCGCTCCAGCACAGCATCGAGCGCGTCTGCCTGCTCGGGGTCGCCCATGGCGGCCTCGAGCGCCTTGAGCTCCGTCGCGAGCGACGACACCTCACCTGCGCCTGCGAGCGTCTCCTCGAGCACGCTGCGGCCTGCCATCTCGCCCGTGTCTTGGCTGAAGTAGCCGATCGTCGTCAGGCGTTGGACGGAGACCTGCCCGTCGTCGGGCTGCTCCTCGCCGACAATGAGCCGAAAGAGCGTGGACTTGCCGGCGCCGTTCGGACCGACGAGGCCGACACGCTCGCCTTTGTGGACCGACATCGAGGCTTCGACGAAGAGGACCTGGCTGCCGTGCGCTTTAGAGATTTGGTCGAGCTGAATCATCGCGCGCAGGATGCCCGCGTTTGTCGTCGCCCGTCCATACGCGCCACGCACTCGCGGACAGTGAGAGCGTCGTCGCGAAGATGCACCACTCCGCCCAAGCGCCGTTGTAGGCCGCGGCCGCTGCGGCCGCGAGCGCGACGACCGCCGCGGGCCACAGGCGCTTGTCGACCGCGATGACGAGCGTGATGATGAAGCCTGCGTCGATGAGCGGGTGCTGACGGAGCGCCTCGCGCGGTGTCTGGCCGCCGAGCCAGGCGGCCGCGTCGAGCGTGACCAGCGTCGTCAGCGCCGTGAGCGCGGTCGCCAGCATGTTGCGGTTCACCGCCGTTCGCATGAGCGCGCGCCGCGAGCGCAGCGAGAGCGCGAGGGCTACGGCCAAGAAGACCGCGGGGCCGCCGAGCACTTGCCCCCACGTCAGCGCGTCGGCCGGCTGCAGGGCCATGTAGAGAGGAAAGGCACACCAAAAGAGGCCGAGCACCACCGCGAAGTGCCGACGCGAGCGCGCCCCCGCCTGCACATCATACTGCGCGGCGACCTCGCGGTGACGCGCCGCCTCGAGCGCTGCCTGCTCACCCGCGAGACGCAACGCGGCGATCCGTGCCCGCAGCGCCTCGGCGGGGTCTTCGAGCTCGTCGAGGAGCACGGCCGCCGCGCGGTGGTCGCCCTGTGCGAGCTCAAACTCGATCATCGCCTCGATCGCGGCGCGCAGCCCTTCGCGCGCAGCTTCATTGTCAGACCAAATCGCGAGCGACTGTTTGAAGCCAAAGCGGCACTCACCGAGCAGGCGATAGCGTGCCATGCGCGCGGTGTCATCGTGCAGGTCGGGCGAGAGCTCGGCGAGCGAGGCCAGCCGCTGCCGCGCCTCGTTCGCGAGGGTAATCGAGGCGCGATGCTCCAGCCAGGCCCCGATCGCGTCGCGGAGCGCGAGCGCCGTCGGGAAACGGTCTTCGGGTCGGGCAGCCATCGCCCGCGCACAGATGGCCGCGAGCGCCTCGGGCACATCTGGCAGCGGGTCGGGGCGCGCGTCGAGCACGCGCATCATGACACCCAGCGCGCTCGGGGCCAGGTGCGGGGGGCGCCCCGCGAGCAGATGGTACAGAGACGCACCGAGCAGGTACACGTCTGTCGCAACGCTGAGCCGGTCGCTCGGGCGCGCCAACATTTCGGGCGCCATATAGGCGGGGGTGCCGGCAATTGCCCGCACCTCGCTTGCGCGGGGCAGGCGCTCATCCGCGGCGCCCTCGAGCGCCACGGCGAGCCCCCAGTCGAGCACATAGACCTCGCCGTATTGCCCGACCATCACGTTCTCGGGCTTCAGGTCGCGGTGCAGGATGCCTCGGCTGTGCGCGAACGCCACGGCCGTGCAGACCTGCATCAGCACACGCAGATGCCAGGTGCGCGGGCTCTGCACGCCGAACTCGCGCTGCAGCCGGTCGGGGTCGGCAATCAGCGCGGACCACGCGGTGCCGTCGATGCGCTTGAGCACGAGCAGCGGCCGGCCTTCGGCGTCAACAGCCAGATCATGCACTGGGACAACGTTCGGGTGCTCGAGCGCGCCGGTGACCCACGCCTCACGGAGAAGACCATCGACGCCCAGCTCGCGGGGCGCGTCCTCCCGCAGCGTCTTCACGGCGACCACACGCCCCAAGGACGCCTGCGTCGCGGCGCGCACCAAGCCCATCCCGCCCCGCCCGAGCACCTCGCCGTAGGCCAAGTCCGTACGCACGGGGATGGCGCGAACCTGCTCAGCCAGGCCCTCGGCGGCGCCGGGCGACCCGACGAGCGTCGCGCGCGGCGTCGGCGGACGAATCGTCCGCGTCGGGTGCTCGCGGATCGAAGCCTCGTACTCGGGTAAGGTGGGGGCGA
>Ga0114968_10000703_pt1 | contig 25063 bp, 24 predicted proteins | sample M_130807_EF_Meta_FD_87020 | JGI IMG/M metagenome (GOLD analysis project Ga0114968, IMG submission 87020) | Freshwater microbial communities from Lake Montjoie, Canada to study carbon cycling - M_130807_EF_MetaG | ecosystem: Environmental > Aquatic > Freshwater > Lake | place: Lake Montjoie... | reverse complement strand
TAGCTAGTGCTTTAACTTTGTCTCGAATAGGCTGAGGGACTTCAGCAGTATTCTCTGGATCGAATGTTTCGAGTACATGTTTATAGTACCCTAGCATTGTATGCTGTAACTTGGTTTTATTTTCTTTCTTGGTGGCTGCACCGTCCCATGCTAAGTCCATATGTTCATCTTCGTCGAATTCTGTCCCAAGGAAATCGATACGTAAAAATCGTTCACCTTTGGAAGCGTCATTGTGTTTGTAGATAATTGGAGTTACACCGGCAATGATATTGAATTTGAAGTCGGTAGCTTCAAAGGTCTTACCATTACCCCACTGTACCTTAATGTATCCGTCATAGGCATCTCGTAACAGGTCCCATAGTTGTTGCTGTACTCCGTCAGGCATACCTAGTAGAACAGTCATATCTTTGACGAACATGGTTCGTTGATTCATCTTGTGTAAAGATGATGCGTCTGATCCGTCTGGATTACGCCAACCAGATACTAATGATGTAGCTGTAAGTTTGGAAGTGTAATCGAAGTACTTATTATGTCCTCCGAATGCTTCGATTACAGTAGACTTACCACAAGAAGCTGGACCTACTACGAATAACCATAAAGGTTCCCCAGGCATCTTAACTGATAAGCATACTGCTAACATTGCATCGATTGTTTGAAGAATGGACTTACTTGTATACAAGCTTTCTTTAATGTTCTTTTGGAATGTAGAGTGTGACGTAATCTTAGTTATCGAGTCTATATCAACACTAAATGATTTACGAACTTCATCTCCTTCTTCGACAACAGTATCTTCGCTACTATCTTCTTTGGTTGTAGCTGCCATATCAAAAAGTGCTGTAAGTACTTCTGATTTAGTTTTAGCTTTAGTCCAAATATCTCTAACGTCTTTCAAGTCAGCAGTCTTTGCCTTAGACAGTTTTAGTTTAGCTAGGGCTGGAGACTCCCAATTAGCTATACTGTATCTAAGTCCAGTAGATCGTTTACGAAGTACTTCTATACCTTGTTCTCCACCTTGATCTTTGTCGAAGAAGAAAGTCAAGGACTTACCTTTGAATCGAGTATTCCAGTCTTGTTTCCAAGAGGTAGCTCCTGGTAATCCCAAAATAGTAGGTGCATCTTTCCGTAAAGCTCTGAAAGCTGCGTAGAATGCAAGAGCATCCCATTCTCCTTCAGTGACGATAACTTCTTCTTCGAAACGTTTTGTATTGAATACGTTGAATAACTGCAAGTCCATTCCTGGTGACTTAAATATTCGAAACCTGTTTTTTGGGTTAAAGCTTCCAGGATCGAATGCTCCAAGATTGACGAGTCCAGTTCCGCCATAATATGGAACATACCAACGTCCAGTGGTTGGATTACGATACCAATTTGCAAGCTCGAAAATATCACTGGGTATACCTCTTTCAGTCTCAAGAAATTTATAATCTTCTGAAGTAGTGACAGTTTTGAGATTTTGGTGAAAGAAACTAATAAACGAATAATAGTTTCCTGTTCTTCCACACTTTTTACAGTTAAAGAGTCCTGATTGCTTGTTAAAGTAAAAGTGACTTGGCTTTTGGCAATCCATGAAGGGACAGGTAGCGACACAGTTATCTTTGACTTCTTTGGTTGGAGTGATTGCGAAGAATTTGTAGAAAGCAATTGGATCTTGAGTACTTAGCATTTGTTTGTTGTGATGATTATGAGTTCTTTAGGGACCATGCGTAATGCTTCAGCTACTAATGCTTCAGCTACATCGTAAATGTTTGAAGAATCTTTAAATTCAATTAAAGAATCGAATGTAATTGGAATGTCGTGTATAAATTTTTTGTGCCCTTTTTTTCGTATCGTCCATCTAATGTTTAATTTAGTACGTTCTACAAAAATAGACGTATGCCCAAAGTTTAAATCTCTATGAAATACTCGTAGTATGATACTGAAATTAGTAAATACTAATCTGTAGTAATCTAGCGAATGCTCTTTTGTCATGCTGAAGTTATCCATTCATTTAGTTTCTTTGCTTCTGCCCAATTGTCTTCAATGATTTCAGGTTTACAAATACAAGGTACGCCAAACTCTTTACCTGCATTCTCCATTATGGACGATAATGCATTTAAAGTTGTAACAATCTTTTTCCGCCCTAAACTTTTCTGGAGGGAGAAAAGTAATTCATCATGTACTTGAAGTATTAGCTTACATTTGCTTAGGGTGGTGTCTTCTACATAACGAGTTGTTTTTCCTACTTTTTCAAGTAAGAAATTGTTGAGTATGTAACTATCACAGTTAGTTAGTGCATGTTTAACTATGTCACCTTCAGTTCCTTGTACTATGTAGTTTACTCCTGCGTAGGCTTTGTTACGTGGGACACGCAATCGGTAGCCTGAAGCCGTTTCGACGTATCCGTTGCGTTTAACAAAGGACACGGTTCTATTGATCGATTCCGTAACACAAGGAAATAGTGCTTGTACTCTTCGAAAGATTCCCGGCATTCCGCATGTTGCGTCGATCTTTCGTTCTCCTGCCCCGAAGATGTATCCGAAGTTGACATTTTTTGCAATTCTCCGTTGTAGCTTAGTTGGTTCATTAGTTTCAAAGATTTGCATAGCCATGTAGTTATGAAAATCAAAACCATCTTCAAACGCCTTAATTAGTTTAGGGTCTTTTGACCAATAAGCAAATATTCTAAGCTGTAACTGATCGTAGTCAATAGATGCCCATAGTTGGTTTCGTAAAGGCCCGAAAGCTTTACGAATTGAGTAAACGACTATAGGATTACCGTTCTCGTCAAATGCTTCTTTACCTTTACTGATGTTTTGTCCGTTAGGGTCAGACATAGCCATACGAGTAGTTGATGTACCGCATTGTTTGGTGGACGGATATAGCTTCCAATCTAAGTGGAAGCGTTTGTAAGAGTTTAGATAAGATACTGCTGAATTAACTGCACGATAGTCTAGTAAAGCATCTAGGAATTTTATAGCTATCTTAGAATTCTTTTGAAGTTTCAATGCTGGCAAGACTTGCTTATCAGTTGATGCATTACCGTTTTTTGTTAATTTTTCTGGTTTGAAGTTAAAGTAGTCATACAAAGTTGACTTGAGTTGAGGACCACTGTTAGGGTTAAAGTCTTCATTGTTTAGTATTTGATGCATACTATCTAAAGCGTTTTGTCTATCTTTAGATGCGTTAATTATTAACTTGTTGAAATTAGTTCTATGTACGGTTAGACCATTCCTAGCCATTCTGTAAATAGGCATTAGAAGATTTTGTTGAATTGCAAATGGACGCTCTAAATGGTTACTGTCTTCAAAAGTTACTTGTTGACGTATGAAGAGTGCTGCTGTACGTAGTGCATCTTTTATTGCATAAGTACGACATACAGTATTGTAAAAGTGATCTTTAGGAAACGAGTAATGCTCTCCGTATGCTTTTGGCAACCAAAAGTCGCATTTGTGGAATTTGTCTTTTTGTCCAGCTAAATGAGGATGTCCTTCTGTTGCTAATTGCCAACCCATATCTTTTAGTTCAGATTTTCTACGAAGTGACTTTACGCAATCATCTAATTCTTTTTCATCGTCATCAAGCATATCACAATTAAGTAATGCTTGGTCTTTGAGTCCTAATGGTTGGCTTGAGTCAATTACGTGTGCTCTAATAAGAGTATCGTAGTATCTAAAGTTGCCTTGCGTGTAGAATTGTGGTAACGCTTCTAACTTTCTGGAAGGTAGAAGAGATAACATGAATAGGTCAAAATTCATGTTATGGTATACGTGGGTATTGAATGAGTAAAGTAGGTCGCAGAAGCTAGTTAGTGTTCTGCTAGACCACTTTGGATTGCGTGTTAGTGGATCTACTGGTGCTTCGAAGTAGTTGGTAGTACCGTCTTGATCGCATGTAGAAATTGCAAATACTCTACAACCATGATTACCAAAAAGTCCAGTTGCTTCAGTGTCAATTGCTAGAAATTCGTTTATCATTGTTGTACCCAGTTATGATATAGTTACTCAGTCAGTAGATAAAAAAACCAACCGCACCAGGGAGTAATTCTGATGCGGTTGGATAAGTCATTCCTATTCGGACTTTCTTGTTAAACACTGGGTCCGAATAGGAGTGTTTGACAAGAAGCTAGAACGGTATCAGACTTTTACAATACGCCAACTAGTTAGTCGCTAGATAGGCTAGTGTACTAAGCTTCAAGTACTTCGTCAACCTTGACTGTGAAAGATTCTCCCTTAGCGTTCTTAGCTTTGAAAGTGCCTTTCTTAGAGTCGTAAGATAGTAGAGTAACTGTTGCTGCTTTTGGCATCTTAGCTGTCTTAACTTTGGCTTTATTACCAACCCAGTCAGCAGGATTTTCTAAAAGATCGTTTTCCTCTTCCTCTTCTTCGTCTTCTTCTTCTGAAGTTTCTTCTTCGTCTTCGCTTTCTTCAGCAGCTTCGTCTTCCGATTCCTCTTCTTCTTCGTCGGAGTCTGAATCGTCTTCTTCATCTTCAGATTCAGAGTCTTCTTCGTCAATTACTCGGTTGACTTGGGTATCAATTCCGCTTTCACCGTACCGAGAAATTGTAATAGACACGCTTGGGCGATCTTCTTTGATCTGATCCAAGATATTCTTTAGAGCATCAGAACCAAGGTCGTCAGTCTCGTATCCCATACGCTGAAGCGTGAATGCTAAGTCTTTGTAGGCTTGTTCCTCAGTACGCTTTCCTTGTTCTACCAAAGAGATGTACTTGCCTGGAGTCTGACCAGCACCTACAGAGCCAGTACATACGAAGTTGAAACTAACGTAAGGATTTTTGTTCTTGTCAACACCGCAACGAGCTGCTGTACACTTAGCAGTTGTTGTAGTTTTACCTCCAATCCTTAGCTTGAAGGCTTCGATAATTTCTTCAGTTGTAGTGTAAGAGTTAGGAGCCTTTTCAGCACCAGCTTTCTTGAGGATCGATCCTTTGGCTTTGAGTGCTTTGAAGAATTGATCGGATGTATCGTTGCCTTGTGCCGGTTTGCCAGTGGAAGGTTTCTTAGCTGTAGCCATAGTAGTAGTACCTTTATGCAATGCAGAATTTATTAAACGAAACGGACTGTGATTTAACTATTCTTCAGAATCAAGAACAATTCCTGTCTTGATTTTGTTATCCCAAGCTAGCTCAATTGTTTGATAGCCTTTAGTTGGGTCTTGTGGTAAAAAGAATGCATTGAGTTGTTTATTCTTGATGTTGCAGAATCGATTAGCAATTCCGCATTTAGTCCAGATGGTGTCCCATCTACAATGAATGGCACGCTTCTTGTCATGGTATCCAAGGAAGAATGCAAAGTCCATTGCTTTTTTTAGCCATTCAAAAACTGCTGAAGGGCATGATGGACTATACATCGATTCTGTTGTACCCGTATTTAATTCACCTTCTCTCTCTTTTGTGTGTGACGTAAAAATTACTCCTAGTCGAGAATCGAATTTAAGTCCATTCAATACTCGTTCAAACTCTTTATTGATTTGTCCACGCGAAGCACCGTAATCGTTTTTCGGTACGTTTTCCATTTGGTTATCTAAGCACCAATTGTTTTCGCAAGCTTTGTAACATTCTGCGATGTTGTCTATTCCTATAACTTTGATTGTTTTGTCTTCTTCTGCTTGCTCTAGAAGATTGACAAACTTACTCCAAGGGTTTTCAGATCCACGTTCCATTTCTGGAATAGTTGAAATCTTAAAATCAATTTGTCTTGCACGAATGTTGCGTCGTGCCGGTTCAAACTGAAAAATTACTGATCCAGGTATAGAAGCGATAAGTGATGATTTACCTACGCCTGCTGTACCGTGAATAAGTGTATAGTAATCGAAGAAATCGTCCGATGGTTTGTTGAACTCTTCTGGGCCTGGGATTCTCCATTCTTTTACAGATGACTTTGTAACAACTTTACTTGCGGTCGGATTGACTCGCCTTACTTTTGCAACCATGACTTTTACTCCTTCGTTCGTTGTTTCGGTCAGGGAGTAGAAGTCTATGTCAGCGATAGTTGAATGTCAACGGGTTAGATAAAATTTTTTCAACTATTTTTTAGCTATCTTTTTTGCGGTTCCTTGTTCTCCTTGGAGTTCTGGGAAGCATGTTGTTATTCTTTCTAACCCCATTTCTGATCCGCTGGTTACGTAGTCGAAGTAGTCGCCTACGCCGATAGTCATTGGATCGTAAATTCCGAACGGATTTTGGTAGTGGTGAGGATTTGGATTGCCCTGCTCGTCCATCCAGGGTTCGAACGGGTTTAGTTTGATAGACTCCCACCAGATAACTACGTTCTCTAGTAGAGGTACTAGTATACGGTTATAGAAGTTTGATATATCGGTCGATGATAGTTCAACTTCATAACGTTTAAAGTAGTGAGACATTTGATTATTTTGTAATGAAATATCTACATCTTTAGCTACTTCGTCATTTATACGTTGCAAGAATTCATTATCTGATTCTTTAGCTCTTTGCTGTAGTCCTGGTCTACGTATTACATTGTAAAGAACTCCACCAATCTTTTTACCTTTATAGTCATGAGTCATAGACCATGTATAAATCATAGTTTGTAGGTCGTATGGCAAAGTTTGGATGATCTTGTCTTCGTCTATACGAGTTTTTGTTTTGTTCTCTTGAAGCCATAAAGCACCATTACGTAAAAACATTTCATCGCGTCTACCACGTATACGGATAATTTTTCCAGTAGTAGTAGACTTGTAAGGAACGTCAAACACTTCTTCTTGTGCTACGTACTTGTACTTTTCATTTATGTAGTATCTATTATAATGAGGTACAAGAATACAAGCTTGTTTAACAAGTACAGGATCTATTGAACTATTTTTGTAAAATTTTAATAAATTAGTTATTACTTGAGAAGTAGTTTTGCCTTGTGCTGTGAATTCTAAAGCTTTATGGAAAATAGTACCAAACTCCATAGCTTCTCTACGTTCACTTGGTCTAAGCCCTTCTACAGTAGAAATACGGAATCGTTCTCTACAATTTCTAAACTTGCATAGGAGAGAGTATGATATACCATCTCTATACAAGTCCCATGTTGGTTTTCGTTTCATTAGTAATTTCCTTGCAATTCTAGATTCTTTGTAAGAAGCAGCCTAAATCTTTGTTTTTGTAAGTCACTAGCAAAAACTGCATCTTGACTGGGAAGTTCAACAAATGGGATAGCTAATTTTTTTAGAAGTTTAGCTGGTAGTTTACCTAAGCTAAAAATTGTTGTAGGTTTAAGAGTTTTTATGTAGTTCAATAAGTTACAACTACAAGTTAGTTGTTGTTCAAGTGTGGGAGTAACTACGTCAAGCTTTCCATTGTAAGGAGTACAAATGACGGAATTGACCACTAAATACTTTTCTGGAGGGAGGTAAGAAGAAATAATGTCCCGCAGTACTCTTCCTTCTTTATCAGCTAAGGGTTTGATAACGATGTCTTCTATCATTGTAGGGTAGTCCCCAACAAATAAATAGAAAATACTGTCTAAGCTTGGAAGTATGTCTAAAGGTTTATGGTTTTGAGAAAAACTACATTTAGAACAAGTAGCTACTATAGAGTTGATTACTTCTAATGCTTTAGTATTGCAGGATGGTTTACCAAGTGAGGGGCGAGTAGGATGCCGGGTCATAGACTTCATTGTAGATTTTGTACCTTCCAAAAATGCCACCTGGAACTGCGTCATTAAGTTCGTCCCATTGAGACTTAGATGGTATGCCCCAATTGTTACGGTCATTAGTTTTGTCTGCGTAAGCTTTGATATCTGCTATTTCTTTTGGATTGAAGAATCTAGGATCTGCAATTTTACAAGTCATGCAGAGTTCTCTAATTTCGTCTAGAGACAATGGAATAACTGCTTTAGTTTTTTCTTTACAAGGATACTTTTGAGCACAGTATTTAAGCGATATTAGAACAGGCTTTACTTGGGTGTTGTAAAGTCTAGCTACTCTATGCTTGTTACGGTACATTCCAATACTGACTTTTCCAGAAGTTATAGCACCGCCTATAGGTCTTCCAGTTAAAGTATTGAAGCCTTTACCCTCATACTCTTTAGCCCAGTTAGCTAAGATTATTGAATCAGGCAGTACTTTATCGAATCTGCCTAGGATTGCATTTTTTTCATTGAGTTCAAATAAAGCATCGAACCATACGCTTTGAGTGAGATTTGTTACTCTACCACCTGTACCATGTTTTGGTCTAGGTAGTCTACGATTTAAAATCGGCATATCTGGATCAATTGCTTCGGACATCATGTGAATAGCTTGTTGTCTATCCATTACTACGATTCTCCATTAGCTACTAGGTTTCCTGCGTCATCGCGTATCTTACCTGACAGTACACCATTCAAATGTTCTACCAGATTAACGTGGTCTATTTTAAGACTTTTTTCTGTAAGTACTAAGTAAGGTACATTTGCTTTGTTTAAGCGGCATCGCATAAGTACTTCTGAAATTTTAAGGACCGTTGTAGATTGGCTCATATCAATAAATTCTATTCTGTACCAAGGTAGAATTTCTTTAATGAGTACATTTACAATGATTGCTGCGTTTGTTTTTCCGGTATATGTTGTCATTATTGAAAGAGATTGGAGGGATGGAGGTAATTAGCAATCCCAAGCACGTAGAGATTTATTGATTCTACTATTTGGGTCATTTGCGGTCTTATATGAAGTTAGTTTTTTCTTCATACCAGACATTCTAGAGCAAAACGATTTTCGTCTAGCTGCACTTTTACTAGATTTTTTAGCTTTTGCTTTTTTAACTGGAGGTTTTAAATTAGATCCAGGATTAGCACGTTCATAAGAACGCCTACCTTTTTCGTTTAATCCTCCCTTTGCATTCTTCCCTTCTTTACGCTGCCAAGCTTCTGATTTTTTTGCCATGATGATTTGCTAACTTTCTTTGGTTGTTTGGACGAAGACTTTTTGCAACTATTATCGCTATAAGGTGCTTTACTTTTTACGGGTTCGTAACCTTTCCAACATCTAGATTTTTTCATCGAGATTTGCCTTTCTTTGCTTTTGAACTTCCTTTAGACATTCCTGCTTTGCTCATAGAAATTGCTATCGCTTGTTTCTGTGGCTTACCTGCTCTCATTTCTTTTCGAATGTTTTTTGAAATCATCTGTCGATCATTACATTTTTTCTCTCGCATTGTTCTGTTCCTTTTTAGGAGGTAGTGATAGATCCGGCAGTAGTAAGTAAAGTTTAGCTGATTGTGCTTCTAGTGTCAAGTAGGGATTTTCTAATAGCTTTTTTGACAAATAGAAATAGTAACCTATCGACGTTTCTTTGTTCGAACGGTTTGTACTCTGGTTGCATTTTCATTATTTGAATGATACTAGGTACGTGCCGTTTGGCTAAGTACGGTCCCCAAGCGTTCAAAACAGTTACTAAGTTACAGCAAAGACTGTCTTGGTTTGTTACAACAATATGCTTACTGATAAGACCTAGGAGTATGTCACCAAGTTGAGGCTTTGGAGTATTCATAAAGTACTGCCGATTTTAGTAAAGATGTAATTGTAATTGATCGGTCGATAAAATAATGTCAGTTCTATTCCATAAGCGCATTGCTTCTTCAACAGTAGTTAAAGACTTTCCTAATTCTATGTTTACTAAATTGTGTAGCTTATGTCCCCACAAAAAATATTTTTCTGGAGAAGAAAAATCAGGGGGATGCATAGCTTTTAGTTTAGAGTAATTCTCAGAGCAGCCACAAATTCCTTTTGGTATTGTTGTTTCCCAAAGTTCGTGCCATTGAGGATCGCATCCTAGGTAGGAATGTTTAAATGCCCAAGATGCACGACCTTGTTGGGTAATATCTTTTTGGCCATCTAGTTCTTGTTTTAACGTACTATTACCTTTTTCTGAGTATGTTACAGTTGTAGTGCCAACTGTTCCAGAAATAAGTTCTATTGTTTTTACGCGAATGTTATCGTCCATGTTGGAGCTTGAATGCAAAGGTTTTGAGTAGTATTGGTACAGACATTTGTGTAGTTATAGTCAGTTACATCGCCAAAACTTTGGCCGTATTTAAATGCAAAAAATGGATTGCCGCAAGGGTCTGAATAGTAGCATGAACTAGGTCCTGGATTTTTAGGCGATATGCAGTAGTAAGAAAACCAAGGAGGAATTAACGTGCTACTTAACGAACCAAAGTAGGAAGGAATTTGTAATGCTAAACTACTAGAATTTTGTGTGCTACCTCCGTAATAGCAAGCAGGGTAGCGATTTGAATTACACTGGTTATCTGGAGTAGAAGAAGGAAGCTTTAGTGCTGTTCTTGTTTGTTGTGGACATAATCTAAAGTCAGGTTGATCGTCAGTGTAGAAATCTACTGTAGGAAACGGTGTATTACAACCTTGATAAACGTATTGTGTTTGAAGATTTGCACAACTATTGAGTGGTCGCCATGATTGTTCTACTAGCTCCATTGGAGGACAAGAGTAAGTGCAATCAGAACCAGTAGCGGATAAACATAATTGAGTTTCATAGTTTGTATTGTTGCAAAGTGGTATTGTACATCCAGATTCAGGAATTGATGAATTGTTAATTGTAACTGTACCAGTAGGCCAAGCGTCGTAAAATTTGACTCTTGTAAAAGCGTATTCAGCAGAAAATGCCGTAGGAGTAGTACAGTCAAAGTCTCCACTTGTATTTGAATAGCTTCCACTACATGGCAGTATACCTGATGATGTATTTTGTTCAAAGCAAGTTAATCCTGATGCTGCTGTTACTGCAAGTGAACCTGTACTTGTGTACTTAGTTAATGGAAGAAATCCGTACTCATACACGTAACTAGTAGATAGTACTAGTTTACAAGAGTCTACTCCGTTACAAGTTATATTTTGTCGGCTTAATCTTACTTGAACTTTTTTTCTACGATAACTTACTTTAACTTTTTGTTCTATAGACTCTCCACAAGATGCTTCAAGAGATCCTATTAAATTTTTTCCTGATTCACAACAATACTGTAAAGGTAGTGGAAAAGACTGTTCGCTAGTAAATGTTGGTGGAGTTGCGGCGTTAGTAATGTATATGTTAGCTTTTACGTCAGTTTGAAACGATTGTATGCTATGCGACGGTAGGCAAGTTGTAGTTGTTGTTTGTGCCGTATTGAACGTAAATGTTTTTGTCCAACAACAAGTACTTTGTTCCCACGAACCGCCGGTCATACCTTCTATTGTAATTGAAGGTAATTGTTCTAAGGTTAAGCAGTCACAACCACAACATTCGCAAGGAAACCATCCCATTATTGTTACTCGCAGTAAGGATTGCCGTTACAGTTTTGTCCTGAAGTCCAACTACCACCTAATCTTTGACAAACTAGTTGCGTTGTTTCTATACAGTAATTTCTAGTTGGACCGTTCTCTATTGAAAATGTTACACAGCATTTTCCTTGTGTCGTTACAGGATTTCCAGTAGGACATGCTGATTGTGTTATGTGGAATCTGCAATTTGACGATTCTCTATAGACTTGAACTATTGTTCCTAGTTTTAAGTTTGTAAAAATTCCAGTTCTATCAAATACAAAACTAGATATCTCTACAAGTTTGCCGTTCATGTTACGTATTACGGCGTTAGCTGTGTACTCTCCACTTGTACCATTAGGAACCATGTTTGTAAGTAGAACTGCTTCATACATTTTATCTGTTCCAGCAAGAGTATGTAGCCATCCTTGAGAACTAGGCATTTCCCAAGGTATGGATTTTAGTCTAGTTCTAAGTCCGTACTCTTTATTTTGGAAGTAATAAGTAATTGATTGAATATCATTCGTTATACTTCCAGGAACTAAACCTTGATACGTAACATCTATTACTCGTAGAAGCCTAGTTCTAGCGTTAGGTTCGATATCAGTTGCAAATGCGTTTACTTCGGCAGTAGCAGAACCAGACGATAAATCTTCGGCTATATGATTTATAAGTGCGTATGGAATTACTACTTTAATGTTATCGATATCAGTATTTGCATTTATAGACGATTTGTAGATGTTATCTGAAAGGGTTATCTGTGTTGCTTGGGACTCGTAATACGTTGTTTTGCACGATCCAGTACCTAACGATCCGTCCATTGCTTCACAGTCTCTATCATCTTTAAGTATTACTTTATACTTTAAAGCTTTAGCTAAGCTAAATGACTTATTGTAGAGTAGTTGAACAGTACTTGGAAATGTAAACTTAGAATCAGTAAGCTTAGGCAACGATTCTCCTGGAGGGAGGAATACGGTAAAGAAATTGGAGGCTGCTACATAGGCTAAGTACTCGATCAATGGAACATCTGAGATTACGTGCTGATTGAATACTTGAGGTATGCGTAGCTGTGGATTTTCATTTTTGAACTCGCTTGCTACATCAGTGTATGTTTGATACTGCTTGTATACTCGGTTGTGCTTGTGGTACTTACTTGCTGTATGCTCTACTTCAAGAACGAGTATCCTAGAACCGTCTTGTCCTGTAATTCCAGTTGGGTAGATTGGTGACATAATAGCAGCAGTACTAACTATATCTAAGTTAGTAAATTCTTTACTGTTATCAGCGTCTTCTATTACAAGTTTAGCTTTGCGATTATCTGAGTTAGGCGTTCCAATAATTTGAATCCATTCTAGCTCGGATACTAGAAATTTACCGTAGCTACGATTTGGAAATGCTTGCCAAGTAAAGAAGTTTATTTCTTCAAGAGCTATTCCAATATTTTCTAAATGGTTAGCTAAATAACTATGGTCTTTAACTTGGATGAACTTAGTTGCTTGGCCTGCCCTTGTATCTGTTATAGCTATCTTGAACACGATATACCTCTGTGCAATGTGGAATTTATTAGATTGTCAATCCTGTGTCTTCTTCAGTTTGACTAACTAAATCTTGAGTACCACCTTTTGGAATACTGTTTATCTCAGAAGATATTTCTGCATCTTCTAAGGATACACGTTCTACTTTGTATCTTTTAGTTTTGAAATTTACAAGTACTAGATAGTTGAGTACTTGCATAGTAAAGTCATAGATAACTTGGTCTGATAAGTGAGCTAGGGTACTGTAGTAAAGCATCATAGGGACTTTACGACCAGTTGCAGAACCCATAGTGTTATCACCTTGAGATTCAGCAACTTCAGGTGGAATGCCTAGTGCTTCTAAAATTTCGTAACGTAGTTCTCGTGGGTACTCCATAAGTCCGTTTGGAGTAATGTTTGCTGCTGGTGGAGTGTACCCCCATTTTTGTTGGCCTGATGCAGCGTTGATATCGTCTGGAAACACTCTGTAACCACCAGTACGCATGTTAGACATCATTTGTACTGCTAAGGTTAGGTTGTCTATCTCTTGCTCTCCAACTTTGGTTTTACCGATAGGGTATCGCATTTCTCCACCATCAAATGCATTCTTGATGAACCAAGTACGTCTAATGTCACGTGCCCCATAGCATACGTAAGATTCGTGCCAAGGAATAGAACACCATTCTAATCGAGATTGTCCAAATACAGAATTGTGTTTACGATTATGAATATGCCATAGCACTTTAGGAAATAGTAAGTCTACTCCATTAGGGTAGTTGGGAACGCCTTTTATTCTAGAGCCTACAAGTTGGCTATCAAGGAAGAGTGGATTTACCGATTCAGTGTTGTAGTTCTTTAAGTAGTCATACTGGACCATTCCATCTTCATCTTTTTTGTACACTACTTGATTGCAGGAGAATCCCCATTCAATAGCAGTCAATGCTTCATCTAATCCTAGAGTCCAAAAGCGTTTTAGAGTTTGAAGTACGAACTCTTCAATTTTAGGATCAGTAGCAGTTACTTTATACATAAAGTTTGCACCATTAGCTTTTAGCAAGTCAATAAGTGCTGGACTTTTACTTTTTTCTGCTGACATAAAAACTGTGTTGTACTGGATTGGTCCTTTTAGCATTTGAAGACCGAATCGAATACGACCATCCCGCATCATTACGGGAATGGTCGTTCTATTAAACATTGGAATGTTATGGCCGTACTGAGGATCGTACAGTGGTAACGGTGAAGTATTGGCAAGCGTATGTATAGGACTACTAGCATAACTAGTAAGCATTTCTTCTACAGAAGATACTGGTTTGGTATGAGTCACTATTTCAATCTCCTACTTTGTTCTTCACTGTCTTGCATTAACCAATTATTTTGCAACTTATTAGCTAACTCTTCGTCGCCAAATGCTTGGAAGTGTAATTGACCAATGTTGCTTGCGTTATAACTGTATAGACTTTCTAGTTTTTCTCTAGCCTGTACTACTGGTATAGCTAGAGATAAAAGGCTTAGCTCTCGGACTCCCCATCCGTTTGGGAGGCCATAGAATCTAACTGCCTCAGCAATGGGGATGATTTTTTTTTAATTTCCATGAGCATATCATTAGCTTCTGAATACAAAGCTAATAGAATTGCTTTATGAGTGATACCAAGACCGTATTTAGCTTCAAACTTATCGAGCATGATTTCCCAGAAATCATCTACACCTAGTTTGTCAGCGTCTTGGATAGCTTGTTCTCGCAGTCTTACAACGTCTAGACAGTCTACGGTACAGATTACCTTACCGTCTTTGGGGTCGGTAATTTCGAGTTCACATTCTTCTGGTGTTGGAAGTTGGAAAGTAGCCATGTTAGTTCTTTCTGGAAAGGAGGAATAAAAGTTAAGCGAATCTATTGGAACGGTTAGCTTCGAATCCAATGCTTTGACAAGACGGATCACCTTTCAATGCGTACATGACATTCCAAGATGCTTGGAAGATCGGCATATCTGATGATTTGTTTGCTTGGTAACAAGTGAATTGGGAGCGTCCTACCCGGAAAGCAGGAACGATAGTACTGCCTTCAGGATTTTTACATCCTACCAGAACTGGGCAAGGAATGCTATATCCTGCTCGCATAGCTCTACCGGTAAATTGGATGTACGTAACAGGTTGTCCAAACGCTTGGATACCACTATACTCATAGCCTGAAAGCGTTGCTTCTGTATTAGTAGCACCATTTATAGAGTATCCTTTCCAATCTTTCTGAGTACTGTAAGGTATCTCTGTGTTTTGGCGTGTACTTGCTAGCTGAGGTTGGATTGATGGAAACATGACTGAGTTTTCTTCACGATGTATTATGAACTTTGTATCGTAGGATAACCATGTATCTTTTGGATCTATGTCTTTAAGGTAAGAGGTATCTTGTGATGGATTGTGAGACTTGTATTGATTAGCTGGTGTATTGTTACGATTACCGTTTCCAACAGCTTCTTTTACAGGGGATGGTCCGCCAAAAGTTTCTAAGTTGTTTGGACTAGGAAAAGATAGCCCGTCATAAGTTGAGTAATGAGCGTTTCTTCTACGTTCTGCAAAAGTATGTACGTTTGCTGAATCTTGCACAAAGTTTACAGTAGTGTCTGGGCTCACTATTTTACGTTCTGGGTTATTAAGTGCTAGAGAGTTTTTAAAACGGTTAGGGTCTTCTCCGTCATAAGGATTGAATAGTATGTCGTATCCTGGGAGTAATGGACCTCGGTACCCAAACACGTTTTGAGTGTTTGCCATAAACTCTCTAGACATACCCCATTGCTGGTTGTAGTCTAAAGTTTGGTATAGAGCATCACCTTTAGGAACATCTCCTATGTTAGTTGCGTTAGTTCCGTTCCATGCAATATGTACTGGAAAGAAAAGACCGGTATACAAAAATAAAGAATTCAAGTTGTGAATGGTCATGTAGCTTAAACTAAAGTTTACTTCACGTGTGTATATGTTTTCTTTAATAGATATCTTATGCAGTAAGTGTCTAGGTTTTACTTGAGCATCTCCGTTACCTAAAACATCAGTGACTATTCCACTTATAGAATCTTTCAAAGAAGCAAAGTCTTCGCCTTGGAATGCTTGAGTACGTTGCATACGTTGTCGTACAATGCACATCATAGCGATCCATGCCCAACCTTTCCATACACCAGGACGTACTGTTATTTCCCCTTCAAAAGTGTTGTTCCAAGTAGTGAAACCCATACCTTCAAATGGATCGCTTCCAAGTAGATTAGAGTTTACAGTATGGCTTACAGATGCCTTTACAATGTTTGGAAGTATTGGGTTATCGCTTTTTATTTCACGATCAACTATGGTGTACTCAATTTCTCGTCTAGTCTTTTTGTATTTGTATTTTTGAGTACGAGTAAACCCTGTTGGATGCAAAGGTTCAAAATAATGGTTTAGAAATTGAAGTAGTCTTGGAATAGCTGTTGGAGATTCTTTAAGCTTATTGAACATAGAACCGCTACCAGAAAACTCTAAGTTTCCTGTAAGCGTAACTACTGCTGTACCGTCTTCGTCTATTTCGCATTCTTGTTCTTCAGTGTGTGAGACTAAAAAAGACGCTGAGTACGTTTCTTCAATAGCATTTGTTTCAGGTGCTCCAGGTGAAAACAGTGTCTTTAAGTAGTTATCAACTAATTCAGCCATCGTCTTATGTCCAGCATAAGTTCTAGCGTAATCTCTAATTTCTTTTGAGCCTATGTAATCACCGCCTAAATATCTAGTTAGTACGTTAGTATCTTCTGGATTTGATGTTAGAGGTACTTTTACAGGTCCTACAGGAATGTTGAATACGCATCGCCATTTACACCTAGCTGCGTTGTTAGCTCCTAACGGTTCCCAAGTTAGTACTTCAGGATAAGGTCCTTCAAAAGTATTGAAGACTACTGCTAAAGGATTTTTAGATTGTCCTTGATTTGGCGGTACTCCTGTAATAGATGTAACTGTGTTGTTTATAGCACGACCAGCAATATTTAACTTGGTTCCTGCACCATGATAGTACAAGATAAGTTCTTTGTTAGGTGAGAGTAACTGTTCACGGATATAGTCTACTTCTAGATCGATACCTCTTGTAAGTGTGTTGTTGAATACATTTTCTGTGTACTGGATTGTTTCGTTTGTAATAATGAAGTCTACTTCGAGAGTACACCTAACATGTTTTACAAACATGTTATCTTCTGTGTAGACGTTCTGTTGGTTCAATGTTACTTTGTTGAAACTGTTGAACGTTAAGTTTCCATACTTTACAGCTTCGTACTTGCAAGTAATTGTTGGTTGATCTGGCATAATTAGTACCTTTAGTATTATGGGTTGTTTTTGTTTCTTGGATCGTTTGACATAAAATCCTCAGTGTAGTTCTTTACTCCACTACCTTTACTCCAACCAGTTAGTAAGTTCATAAGCATTTGAGAACCTAGAACTAATTGTTTAGCTAAAGCATATAAAGGCCATAAGATTATTTCTAGTAGACTCCAAATAGTAGATAATATCAATACCGACATTCTTATCATAGCTACTACGAATGTCAAAATGTCTATGAGGAAAATAGCTAGACCGTCTATTACTCCCCATATATCTACACCTAATTGGTATAGTTGATTGCTCATTGCACTTGAAGATTTTTGGTAGTTAGCTAAATCTTTTCCGTACTGGTTAGCTAAAGACATATTCACAGACAATCTATTCAAAGTTTGTTCTACTTTAGCTAGTACTACTTCTGGCGAAAACCCTGCAACTTCTTCACTAGTGTTCTCGGCTATTTCAGCAAGTATACCTGTCATTTGAGTGATACCTACAGCTACCGTAGCTAGTGGACCGCCTATGATTCCTAACGCTAAAGCTCCACCGCCTACAGTAGCAGCATTGCCAAATACTTGAGATCCTTGAGTTCCTTTAGGCGTTGACGCTTGAACCATTGGGCCGGTTGCTTGTTGAATCAATGCCCATCTAGCAAAGTTTTGACGAACTTTGTCCATGTCTACTTTTGATGAAGGTAGTAGTAAAGATAGGTTTTCTCTTTTAGGAGGAATATCATCAGGACCTTCCGAAGCTGCTGAAGATACTCCGGTGTTTCCTCCACCACCGCCCATACCACCAGCATTACTTGCTAATTTTGCATTGTATTGTGGCGATGCTCCTTTGGCTCTAAATGATTCTGGTAAAAACTTACCTTGTCCTGCTTGATGGGCTTCAAGTATTTCATCTCTAGTTAATTCGGTTTCTGTAGGTACAGAGTTCATTACTCTGGTAAACTCTTTATCGTAAGCTATTTTAACTTTCTTTAGTAGTTCAGTGGATCTCATTGTATCTTTGTTGGCTTCCATTGTTTGTATACCAACTTCAAACGCTTGTTCTTCAGCAATTTGTTTATAAGTACTTTTTACATACTTACCAAATTGTTTCATGTAAGTATCGATTATCTTATCTTCTTCTTTTCCTTGTACTTCCATTTGACGAATATCGCGTTCAATTTTTCCTTGAACAAAACCAGCAGTTGCACGTTCAGAAAGTTTACTAGTTATGTCAGCTTCGATTTTTGCAAATTCATCTTCAATTTTGTTTCTGGAATCGCTAACTTCTTTTAATCGATCCCTTAACCAGTTATTATTTTCTATTGACTGATTTTCTTCTGGTTTATTTACTTCTTTACGAATTTTTTCAATTAAAATAGCTTCTAAAGAATTGCGAGCATTTTCATTACGAGTTTCAAAAGCTAGAAGCAACTTCATCTGTGCTCTAACTTCTTCTTCAATATTCTGTTGTACAATATCTAGATTTTCAGACCTACGACCTTTATCAAAAGTTTTCTGGAGGGAAGAAAATAAATTGGATTCTTTTTCTCCATAAAGGGACGACTCGAATGAACGAGTGACATTTTCTATTCTTGCTCGTAGTACTGGAAAGGGATCGTCTTCTTTTCCCATATCTTCGTCGTCAAAGTTTTCTCCTTCGAATCCTGCTGGTGCTTTAGGACCTTTACCCTTACCGCCACCACCAGAACCCGTTCCTATTTTAGAAATACCATAAGCAATATCTTTCAAAGCATCGTTGACTGGAAGAATGGCATTAGAAACCATTTTTTTGGCTTCTTCATTAGCTTGCTTTTTCTTGCTAGCCTGTTCTTGCTTACGCTTAGATTTTTCTTCTTCGTACTTTGTAGCGTTTTCTTCTTTGCTATAGTCAAATATGTTTTCTTGTTTTTTAGTAGGTGGAACTACAGACTGACTATCAATGGTTTTTGAAGCAGATTGTTCAGGTGATTTTTTTATTTGAAATTTTTCCCACGTACTAATAGCATACTCTAAAGGATCAAGTACAGCTTTAGATGTTTCTAGTAAATTAGATATATCACTATTTGGTTTACTAGCTAAGTACTTTGGAAGATATTTTACAAAAGATTCTGCAAGCGGTTTTAAATCTCCTGGATCACCAAACTCTTCCTGATTTAATACAGTATCAGTTTCTTTGGATATTTGCTCCAGCATCATTTTAGCGGCATCAGATTTATCTTTAAAAAGATTACTAACACCTTCATACCAGTTTACATAGTGTAAGTCGCTATTGTAAACCCATTTAGATAGCGTTTTCATCAATGGGCTATCTGGACTGAAAGGGTTTTTGTTGCCAAACATACTTTCAAGATTTACAAAATCTTCGTGGTCAAGTTTTGCATCTGGAACTCCTTTCATAATCAAAGGCATATACTCTTTGAGCCATTCTTCACGTGTTACGCTTGCTGGATCGGGTAGACCTTCATTGCCAAAACCGAACCCGTATACGTTTTTAAGATTAGTGTTATGCTGTACTTGCGTAGGCTTATCTACATCTTTAGATGATGATTCAAGTGCAGATTTATCTACATCTTTAGATGATGATTCAGGTGTAGGCTTAGACATCTCTTGAGATAGAGCACTTGGTTGTTGTCCAAGTACAGACTGCTGCATTAGCTTGTCAGACGCTCTAGACATGGCAGCAGTTATTTGCTTCTTTAAACGATTCTTTTTTTCATTTGGATGTCCTCTACGTTCTACTATTTGAGATAGAGGTTTTCCACGAATAATTTGTTCACCACCTACTAGAGTATTCTTCTTAGTAAGTAAGTCTCTAAGTCCTGTTCTTATTTGTGTTTTAGTTAAAGCAAGGAACTCTTTTATTTCAGGACCAGTAGCACTACCATCTAGATATTTAGCTTGTATCTCTTTTACACGAGCTAGTTGTTGTTCTGTAAGTGGTTCAGGCGTTTTCTTTTTAGTTGCAGGTTTCTTAGCACTAGTTTCAGAATCTACATCAGACTTTTTGTTCTTATCGTTTGATTCGTCGTAGGTTATGTCTACATTGATTCCGCTAGTCATGATTGCTACTTAGTTGGATATGGACTTTTAAAACGACTATAGCCTAGCACTACGCTAGGCTATTGTCTCATTTTTAGTGTAGACTTGCAATGAGCAATTCTAGACTACGCTGCTCGCACAAAATAGTTAAGCTGATTGCCGCAAACAGACCCAAAGGACGCCGCTGGTTGTCCAGTTGCGAGTGCTCCAGAACTCCAATCGGGAAGGATATGGAACGCAATAGGTATTTTACGTAGACTAGCAGCGTACTTAATAGATACTGGATCTGCTGTAAGTACTGCTTTAGCAAAAGTAATTGATCCTAGAGCTGTTGCTTGAGCACCTGCACCTACTAAGTCTAGAAGTTTTGCTGTAGTGCCACCACAAGGAGTTAGAACTAATGGACGAGCCATTTTGCTAAGCAATTGTCCAGTACTGTTCGGTACAGTTCCTTGAAACCTAAAAATGTCACCGTCCCATGCAGTAGCAGGTGGTACAGCAAGTCCTGTGAAAATAGTACCGTCTTGATCGTTGTCAAATGCTAATAGAATATCTGTGATTACTTCGTGGTCTGCTTCCATTAGAACGGTTCGAAGTGTCATGTCAATTCCTTGAAAGACCCCATCTACCATACCACGGTATTGGTCAACGCGAATTTCTTCGTGGATTCTATTGAAGGTAAGCTCGAAACCGTCTTCAGTGGTTCCCATAGGCTTACCGTTGAATGTTGCGTTAAAGGCCCCTGCAATGAAACTCATAGCTTTTTAAGCTCCTGTGCTAACTGGATTTGATTTGTAACTATTTTCCGTTCACGTAGCATTCTACTTGCATTTTCGATTTTTGTCAAAACTGCATCAAGTTCTTCAATACTAGGAATTTTGTTGGTTGTCGATAAATCTTGACGTATTTCTTCGACTTTTCCCACTACTGAATTCTCTGGATTGTCTTCATCTTCAATATCAACAGTTTGCATAAACTCGTCAAGAGATGCCATTTCTTTTTTAGCTAACTCTAACTTTTCTTTACTTTCTATCCATTTTCTACAACGAAAACATGTAGCTGCTTTAGGTACTGCTGTTGTAACTTGAGGCAATGTTATTGCGTTACAAGCAGTTGCCCATTTTTGACCAGAAGCAACCATGAGCACGCCATTACCTGTTGAGGTATGCACCACTCTATTTTTTGGTATTTCTTCAACTGGTATGATTAAGCAGATATTTACTAACTGAGTTTGTTTTGCTCCTTCGCAACATTTGGCTAACCGTTGAGAAGGATGGAAAGTTCTTCTGCGACATCTTTGGCATTCAAAAGCAAACATGGGGTACTTCCTTCTGCAATGCAGAATTTATTAGCGAAAGGTGTCTAATAAATTCAGCATTGCACACCGTAAATTCTGGAGGGGGAAAGAAAACGACAGGTGTAAGTATGGCCTGCCGGACGTTCTGATAAAGTTTCTTTACCATCACTAGCAGAAAAGTAATCTGCTAATCTTGGTATTGGTTGTGCATCTGCTCCAGTATACTCAAAACCATCTACTATGTCTATACTATTTGTAAGATAGTCATATACATCTTTAGGATATGCTTTTAAGTTACGTTTTAAGTACTCTAATAAGATCATATTAGTACTACTGTTTGTTTTACTTATAGTAGTAATAACTATATCTTTAATAAGATTTAAAGACGTATACTCTTCATTCATATACGCAGCTAAACGATCAGTAGGTGCTAATCTAGTTCTAGCTCCGCATACAATGTCAAAACCTATTCTATCATATACGTAGTTCTTAGGACCTTCGCTACGTTGTTCTGCATAGTTGACTCTAGACTCTGGGTAAATGAGAATGAAGAACTGTCCTACTGTTGGTGGAGGTTGGTCATAAGCTGTTACATGAATGCAGTCAGTGTTGATTTTAGGAACCTTGGTAAGTACTGATTCATTGAGTACAGATTGTACAAGTTCTAGAATAGTCTTTTCAAACATTTTATTTTCTACTCCAGAAGCTATTGGGGTGCAGGGGGATTAGGTCTAAGCTTTGATCTAGCTTTTTCTATCATTTGCAGTCTACGTTTAGCTCTGTTCATTTTACGAAGTACGTCTCGTCTTTTCCAGTAGTTACGTAGAATTGGTAACGATTTTTTTACTGCATCTCGAATCAACCTACTATCTTGTATAAAGATAGGACGCTTCGCATCTACATAGCCTGCATAGGGTACATTTACTGCAAAGAAGATGTTGTCTAAAGTAATTCGTACTACCTGTTCTGCTCTTGGCACGTAATAGCCATTTCTAAAGTAGCCTGGTTTTAGTGCTTCTAACAAACGTCTAGTACGAATGTTAATTGCAATAACACCAGCATATCGATAATTAAGACGTTTCTTTATGGCTATGGTCCTACTGCTTAGCGGGTCCCATGATACACCATATTGATCTACGCCTTTAAGTTTTCGATATGCTGGTACTACTGCTTTTTGTAAAAAAGCTGTGTAGTTCAACTTAATTACATTGTACAGGATTAAGTTCAAAGCAAAGTACTTGAACTCGTCATCCATCTGTTCTTCAGTGAATCCAGTTTCTCTGACTAGATCAAGATATATTTGACCATTTACAGCCATAGAAATGGAATCATCCTATTTAGGAACTGTCCACTTACAGTACGGTTAGAAGTTATAGCGTCAACTCGAACAGGACTAAATGGGAATCTGTTATCTGATGATACGTTCTGGTAAACTACTAGGGTATTTCCAGAACGAGGAAGTTCGGACAGGTACAATTCGCCATTAGCTATTTGTTCAAGGTCTGCTAGAGCTTCTACATATTGCTCTGCGTATAGTGAAGGATTACCTCTACGAATTGATAAGAGATAACAACCTATTATGGTTGCTATCTCTCTAATTCTTGGAGATGCCGTTAGGTTTATGTCATCGAAACTTTTATTCAAAATTTGTTTGACTCTACCAGTAGCTCTTTCAACTATCTCGTAAATGACTTCATCATTGTCAGCAACATCGTCTGTATGGAGTAATGTCCCATCTTCTGAAAACAGACGTAGCATCTCGTCTTCAGAAGTAAACAGATATGCGTATCTCTGACCTGATAGAGCCATTGATTACAGTCCAGTTCTCCATACGTTGGCGTAAATGACTGCTTGAGGCTGTGGAAGGATTGGTACATAGTTCAACAGCATCTTGACATCGAATCGTGGAGGATCGATTTCACGTGTACGCCATTGGTAAAGTCCTGTAACCGTCTTAACGTCAGACATGACGTTTTCAGCAACAGGTTCCATACAAGTACCAAACCCTACCCAATCTCCTGGAGGTGGGACAATAAGGGCATAACCATCTGGAATCAAAGTAGTCCAGTTGTTTGCATTTACTTGATTAGCGTAATCAGGGATTACGTTGTTCAAGATCAAGCCTTCGTTGTACACGTGGAAGTTGTACTGCGGAAGTGCTCGGAATTGAACAGTGTATGGACCGCTAGTAGGTGGTTCTTCGCTACGTACTTCTCGATTAGTTAGTGAGTCGAAAATTCGGTAAGCAGTACCACCAACTTTAGCTAGTTGAGTGTTATTGAACAAGAACTTTGCTGTATTACCGTTAAGGATAATATCAGTTGGCTGATAACCACTTACACGAGCAGCAAGAACACTCATTTCATTCAAGTGGTCTAGCACAGGTGCAGCAGCATCATTCCAAGCTTCTCCAGCACCGATAATACCGCTTACGTCTCCTTTGTTACTTGAAGGAATCAAGTAAGTATTGGAGTGCAAAACGTTACTATCAGTTAGTTCACACAAACGGAATCCTTCTCCGTCTGCTTTGATACCGAATCCGCCTTGAAACATCTTAGCAACCATCCACTCTACAGAGTTGGTAACTTGAGTTTTCAAATGCTTGATTTGAGTAGCAATGTACTTAGCTCCAGTTGCATCTACTTTGGTGTTCAAACCAAAGCTACCAAGTTGACGAGTCTGGAATACCTTCTCGTCTGCAATGGTAGTTTTGATGTGAGTCCTGAATACTGATGCAGTAGCCGTAGCAATTGGTTTTTGACCAACCGAGACTGGCGGGGCCATCGGTGCAGTCATAGGAGCCAATGTACGGGTATTGGCAATGATGTCGTAACCGAATACCCTTGTGGTTGCAACAGCAACAGGAGTATCAGTAGGACTTAGCTTAAAGTAGCGTTGAAAAAACGATGATGGAGTGTGCAACTGTTCGTATAATCGAACAATTTGTGGTACTTTCATCAACTGTTCGTATGACAATCCTGGCATTGTAATGTTCTTTCTTGAGTGTTACTAAGTTTGTGTGACGTTAAAGGTTAGCTACTTATTAGGTAGCAATGGTTGGAGTTTGAGCTTCCCAAAGATTAGGAATTATGAGCCACTTGGTTCCAGTTCCGATAACTCGGAAATGTCCACCAACTTTTTCACTTGCAGTACTTAACGCAACTGAGTCAGCAGCAATGTCGTTAAAGACTACAAGAATGTCAGTTGTTGCACAAGTGATAGTCATATTTTGGTCAACTGCATTGTAAAATGCGTATTCCAAACCACGTTTAGGAGAAGGCAGAGTAAAGGTCAAAGCTGCTGAACCATTAGTTACGAATAGTCCACCTGCTTGAGACTCGCTAAGTGTAGTATCAGCAGTAACAGTAGTTACTAGCTGTCCAGGAATGTATCCAGCAGGATCGTCGTCAAATCGGAATGCCATAGCCATTTGACGACGAACTACGTATTCAGAAGCATTTCCTACGATACCGTCACTGGTTGAAGATGCAATGACAAGGCCCGAAGCTTTTACGCAACCACCATAGAGGACATAACCAATGTAACGGTCACGGTCAGTACCCATGAGTTGCATTTTCTGAGCACTCATAAGAACACCGATGATCTTTTGAGAACCATCAGTAGCATCAGGATTCCATTGCTTAAACTTACCAGCACTTGCTCCTGAAGTAACCT
>Ga0114968_10000699_pt1 | contig 25081 bp, 38 predicted proteins | sample M_130807_EF_Meta_FD_87020 | JGI IMG/M metagenome (GOLD analysis project Ga0114968, IMG submission 87020) | Freshwater microbial communities from Lake Montjoie, Canada to study carbon cycling - M_130807_EF_MetaG | ecosystem: Environmental > Aquatic > Freshwater > Lake | place: Lake Montjoie... | reverse complement strand
TTTTAGCATGAATGAAGCACTGATTGTTGAGATGTGGGACCTTCTCAGAGAATATACAGATAAGAAACAAGTAACTGTAGTAGCTGAAAGATTTGTGGATCTTCTCAGCGATCACGGTGCTACAGAGCAGAATCTAACAGAGGCCCTCGGGCATGATGATCACTTAGATGATGCTATCCGTGTTTTCCTCGACCTCGATGAAGAGGAAGACAAAGACGACGATTACGATTATGATGACGAGTAAAACATGACCTGGTACACATCCGTAAGCCAAGATCTATCAAATATTCCAGATGCGATTCTTTTCTTTGAAAGTGAGCTAAATGATGCTCGCAAGGAGGTAAAGATTACTGGAAATATCGAGAAAGCTGCGGCAAGTATGCCAGGCATCGTTGAACATCGTTACAACCAACTTCAAGAAATTGAAGCGATATTAGAATACTTGAACATCGAACTCCGCCGTCTACGTAGCCAGTTCTTCAAGAAATATCTTGAGAATTATCAAAGAGCTCTCAGTAGCAGAGACGTGGAAAAATACGTAGACGGCGAGAGCGATGTCGTTGATTATGAAAAAATTATTAACGAGTTTGCTCTGCTAAGAAATAAATGGTTAGGCATTATCAAAGCACTCGACATCAAACAGTGGCAACTTAGCAATGTTATTAAGCTACGAGTAGCTGGAATGGAAGATGCTTCTTTATGACACCTATGAATAATATACGTAGATAAATATTCCATGGAAAAACGTACATATGGATATTGGGAAGTATTAAAAAATTATCCCAATGTTAAAGTAAAAGAACTAAGTGTTGATCCAGGTCAACGATTGAGTATGCAAAGACACAAACATAGAAATGAATTTTGGTTTGTAGCCGAAGGCACTGCTACTATTAATACTATCAATGCAAGTACCGATGTTACATCAATAGAAATACCACAATTTCATCACACTTGGATACAAATAAACGAGTGGCATCAGCTAGAAAATAAAGGCGACACTGTACTTAAAATAGTAGAGATACAATGGGGCGACCATTGTGATGAAGAAGACATTGAGAGGATAATATGAAAATTTTTGTCGGTTGGGATTCTAGAGAAGATATAGCTTACCAGGTTTGTAAACACAGCATTTTAGCACGGTCAAATGGAGCAGATGTTGTTCCTTTAGTACAAGATGATTTAAGAAAAGTTGGATTATATACAAGAGATATTGATCCATTATCAAGTACTGAATTTACTTTTACTAGATTTCTAATACCTGAAATAATGAATTACGAGGGTTGGGCTTTATTCTGTGATTGCGATATTATCTTTTTAGATGATATAAAAAAATTGTTCGATCAAGCCGATGACAAATATGCTGTGATGTGTGTACATCACGACTACAAAGTCGAAGAAGGAATGAAGATGGACGGAAAAGTACAACACGTCTATCCTCGCAAAAATTGGAGCAGTGTATTTTTAATCAACTGCGGACATACTAGCAATAAAGCATTAACTCGAGAATTAGTAAACATTGAAACTGGAAAATATCTCCATAGATTTAGCTGGTTAGACGACAGCGAAGTGGGCGAAATATCACACGAATGGAACTGGTTAGTTGGTGTATATAAAGAACCAAACGACGGTAAACCTAAGGCTATACACTATACCGAAGGTGGTCCTTGGTTTGAAAATTATATGAATTGCGAGTACGGTGCATACTGGGAACGAGAAAAGAACGATTATCAAAAAAAAACTCCAATCGTCCACAAGTATGACAGATTACCCGACGAAATAAATTCAGTCATTGATAAAATATTGAAGTATAGGGTTGATTCTAAAAACGAATACTACCCCTATACTGCTAAAGAAATTGGTAGAAATGTTACAAGTTTAGCAAAAGTAGAACAACTTTGCGCGATTGATTCGGAGTTTAGATATGAGAGAAAATCCATGGTTTTTGATCCAATTTTAGAGAATTTTATTTTAGGTAGCGGTGGCCAGATCACTACATGGGATATGGTACAGAATTTAAAAACACCCGTGATACTCAGAGGAATTGCCAAGAGGAAGCAGATATTTTCATGTCTGGAGAATGGAAGAGATTTCTATTATATTGATACTGGATATTTCGGCAATGGACGACGAAAACTCTATCACCGAGTTGCAAAAAATGCATTACAAGCAACTGGTCCAGTTATACACAGATCAAGAGACCGATTAACTGCAACTGGATGGAAAGCTAAGAAATTTACATCTGGAAGAAATATTTTACTATGCCCCCCTTCTGCAAAGGTAATGAAATTCTTCGATCTAGATCTCGATCAATGGATGGAAGAAACATTAGTTGAATTAAGAAAACACACCGATAGAGAAATAGTAATCAGATTAAAACAAAGTCGTGCTGTTCGAATAACTACTGATACAATGGAATCTGCATTAGAAAAAAATGTACACTGTCTTGTTACATTTAATAGTATAGCAGCCACTGAAGCATTGCTTTTTGGTAAACCAGCAATAACACTAGGACCTAACGCTGCACAATCGTTATGTAAACAGTCTCTTTCGGAGATTGAAACCCCATACATACCTTCGTTAGACGAAGTAGAAGAATGGGCAGCACATCTTGCATACAGTCAATTTACTGAAGAAGAAATGAGAAGCGGATACGCTTGGAAGATTTTAAATGAAAATAGCGATTTATCTAGCAGCAGTTCCTAAAAATAAAAACGAGATAAAAATTGCCATATTAAAAACATTTGGCGTCGGAGCAGCAGTCTCCGGCGATAGTATTGAATTTGTTGATCACCATACTGTAGTAAAAAGTGATGTAGCTATATTACAAGGATATGTTCATCAGGACATATCTTCTCCACATTTAAAGTTACGCAGAGATGTATTAGATTCAAATCAAAATACTATAATAATTGACAGTAATTTATTTCAATTTGCTAATGCCGGATTGGCGAATTATTATCTAAGATATAGTTTAAATGATGTCTTTCCTGATACAGGATTTTACTTTGATAATAAGATATCTCGCGATCGATGGCGATCTATTAGTCAGCGACTTGGGATCGCGTTGCGAGACTATAGGAAAGGAAAACACATACTTATATGCCTGCAACGAGTGGACGGGTGGAGTATGGACGGAACTGATGTACAAAATTGGTTAGATCAAACCGTAGCAGAAATACGTAAACACACCGATAGACCTATATTGGTTAGAAAACATCCAGGCGATCGTCGACAACAAACTATACGAGTTGATAATAGATGTCGTATTAGTAACAGCGCATCGATATTAGAAGATTTAGATAAAGCACATGCTACAGTAACATTTAATAGCAGTCCAGGCGTTGCTAGCTTAATTGAGGGTGTTCCAGCTTTTGTTACTGATCCAAAATTTTATAGAAGTCAAACATATCCTATATGTAATACATCACTTGATAAGATAGAAAATCCTGAACATTTTGATCGCGATGCTTGGATACACCGTATATGCCAAAGTCACTGGAACGAAGACGAAATCCGTTCCGGTGATGCTTGGAAATTTATGCGCGAACGCCTCGGTATTTTAAAACCCAGTCTTTTTTGAACTGTTCTAAAACAACATATCCCCAGCTCTGCAATATATGAACCGATGGTAATGTAGCTTTTGCATTTTTGTATCCATGGTCCTGTTGTTCAACGATCATCAATGGTTTATTAGATTTTATAGTGTTTTCTGCACCTCTAAGAATCTCTTCTTCAAATCCTTCAACATCTATTTTAATCATATCTATTTCTTTGAAATTAAAACTGTCAAGTGTTTTTAGAGGAATCTTACCCTTACCGATTGATTCTGGATTTATGTGACTATGTCCAGAATTACCTTCTACTATATTCATATCTATAAATGAATCTTCATTACCTAATGCTACCTGATGTATAACATAATTGTCAGTTAAAACATTCTTTTTAAAACAATCAATAGAATCTTGTACAGGTTCAAAAGCGATTACTTGTTCAAAATGTTTAACTAAGTCACAGCTCCATAGTCCAACATTTGACCCTATATCTATGCAATTTCTTTTCTGCTCACATGAGTTTATAGCAAACTCTCTTGCTTGCCATTGATACCTTGCAATGCCTGTATTGTGCATACTTTTATCTAGCATTCTAGGAAAATGTGTTTCGTAATCCGGAAACCAAAAATTGTGTACTTGCTTCATCGCCAATAATCCTCTGTTCTTGTTACTTTTAAATCTGCTCTTTCGCTCTTTCCATAGATCTTTCTTTTTCCTTTAAGATGATCTAAATATGCACCCCAAGGCGAATTAATTAAGGGGTGACCTTCACCGTTAATTAACCCCTCACTCCAATTAAATTCTTTCATCGAAGTGACCATTTCCCTAACACGATCAAATACAAAACTGTCATGCCATTCTTTAAATGTAAAAATACCCTGTTCTGCATGGTCATAAACCCATTGGAACTTTCCTAAGAATTCTTGTAAAATGCTACTTCTTAGATTCATACTATAAAGACCACATTCGCTATACTTATTTTCTCTACCTAGGAAACCTAGATCAGTTGTCGATGGTGCCATTGATTGTATAAAGTCAAACGGAATGGGACTATGACATATTGTATCAGCATCCATCCAAAACAGTACATCAGCATCGCAGGTTTTAGCACAATGGAATATAGCATAAACCTTATGACTGAACCTAATAGCATCCCACTTGAATCCTACTTTATCTCTTTTTGCTAACTTAATATGAGCAGAACTATCGTCAACATTGCCTCTAGCATTGGGATCATTCTTCCATTTATTTTTAAATCGTACTAGATCAGGACAAGTTGATTCTAAATCCATTAATATGAGATTGTCGCCTCGTTCTGATGGAATTACATCCTGGTGATAAACATAAAGATTGATTTCTTTTGGCCAATTTTTTAAAAAACTCTGTATCATTTTTTTACCATACATATCATAACCTTGCTTATGAAATGTAGTTACTACCGCATACTTCAATTGCTCTATCCTTTAAATGATGCTATATTTATAACAATGATATTTGGTACATTTAATAAATTTGGCGCTTTAAATAGTAAACCGGTGTTCGAAGCTTTTTCAAATTCTGTCAAAGACAGAGGTTGGATAGTGTCTGAACATAACCTAAATGCTGACGTTGCAGTCATATGGTCGGTGCTTTGGAATGGTCGAATGAAAGAAAATCAAGCAGTTTGGGACTACTTTAAAAACAAAAATAAACCAATAATTGTTTTGGAAATTGGTGGATTAAATCGTGGATTTTTGTGGAAAATCGGAATTAACGGAGTCAATGGTTCTGCGTACTTTGGTCCTTCAAACAACGACGATCGGCGACGAAAGCAACTAGGAATAAAATTGAAACCTTGGAAACAGGGTAAAGATATAGTGATATGTTGCCAACATACTATGAGCCAGCAATGGGAAAATATGCCACCTATCGATCAATGGCTACATCGTGTAATTTTAGACATTCGCAAGAGATCTAATCGCAGGATTATAGTGAGATCACACCCCAGGCTCAATCAACATTACGAAGAAAATCATATTAACATAATATCACAAACCCCACAAAAGATACCCGGAACATATGATTCATATGATTTTGAAAATGCGCTACAGTCTGCATGGGCAGTAGTAAATTGGAACAGCAATCCCGCTTCGCAAGCCGTAATAAATGGAGTTCCTGCATTTGTTGGTCCTAATAGTCTTGCAGCACCGGTAGGTAATTTAAACTTAGCTGATATAGAAAATCCTCAGATGCCCGACAGAGAACAGTGGCTTAACGATCTAGTATACAATGAATGGAGTTTAGATGAGATTTCTCAAGGTATACCACTAGATCGACTATCACAAGCATTGACTTCATGGACCAAATAGTCTATTATGAATAATATGTTTATAACATCAATTGAAGATTTAATCTTACATATTGTCAGTACAAACATTGTTTTGGAATCAAAAGACAAAACAATAATCTACAGTCTAGCGGCTCAACTAAAAAGACCGTTATCACTAACGGCTAATCAAGGAGGACTTGCTGTGAGGATTCTAGAAAAATATAAAGAAAAGATTTCTTATATTTCAAACGTTTCTGATCTATTAGAGAATCCTGTTTATAAACATAGCTTCCGGCTAGTTGATAATTCCAAGAGATTATATAAATCGATATATGAAGGTAAAGCATCTATCTTCTTAAAATTTCCATATGATCGCAAACTTAATAAAGAAATAACACAGATTAATATTAAAAAAATCGCCTTTGATAAAAATACTAAAGCAAATATATTTCCATTTAGTACAAACGTCGTATCTAAATTAATACTAGAATCAAAATTACAAGATCAAGGATTTATTGTAGATCAAGATATTTTAGATTATGGAAAAGAGATAGGGCAGATAAAAGATAATCCAGAAAATTATCTGCCCTTATTGGATTACGATGACGGTATCTTCTTAAAAAATGCCAATAAGTTTTTATCGAAGTTTTTCCAAGATAACAAAAAAGATGAACTTATCCAGGATTCGTTTTTAGCTAGAACAATGAAGATATCACTCAGTGAAAAAATAAAATCTAAAATAGATTCATCATCAGTTGATCCCTTGACTAAAAAATTATTATTAGAAGATAAAAACAAATTTCTTGTACATAAAAACTCTGAAATAAAACATAACGATATAGCTAAATCATTAGCTGATATGAAAAGTTATCCGGCATTAATCATCCTCGATGATGATGAAAAATCAGATATTTCTTTAGAAGATTGGTACAATTCTTTGAAAGATTCGGGTATAAATAATTCAGAGATTAGTGTGTTATTCCGTAGTACCGAGAATGTAAAATTTAATGAATTTATTAAGAATAATCAACTTAATAATCTGTTAGATGAAAATACTAAAATCGTTTTTATAAGAAATAAAGTTCCAAAGATACTCTATAAATTGAATATTAACTTCAAAATAATAGTCAGTGCTAATTCGTTTTATGCACACTATACCGCACAAAATTATATTAATACACATCCAATGGTATTATTCTATTCAACTAATAAAAATGAAATGTTAAGGAAAAACTTTGCCGACCTGTAAGCTGATAATCAAAGACGAAGTAAACATTAAATTTGAAGGTCTCGATTTAAATGCTAGGCGCAAACTAGCAAATAAATTTAAATTTGAAGTACCATGGGCACGGTATCAGCCCAGCTATCGTTTGGGCAGATGGGATGGTACTGTGGCTTTTTTCGGAGTCGGCGGAACTGGATATATTAATCAACTAAATGACATATTGCCTATATTAGAATCGTTGGACTACGACTTAGAAGTCGAAGATCTAAGGCATCATCCTGCTATCAAATTTGAAGAAATAACCGAAGAGTTTTGGGGAGATCTATGTTGGCCCACAGGACACAGATTTGCCGGACAACCAATAAGACTACGTGACGATCAAGTCGAAGTTGTTAACAACTTCTTAAAAACTCCGCAAGCCCTACAAGAAGTTGCTACCGGTGCAGGTAAGACTATCATGACTGCTACACTGAGTAAATTGTGTGAGAAATACGGGCGATCAATGATAATCGTTCCTAACAAAAGCCTAGTAGAACAGACCGAAGAAGACTATAGGAATGTCGGATTAGATGTTGGAGTATACTACGGTGATCGCAAAGAACTAGGTAAGACACATACAATATGTACGTGGCAGAGTCTCAATATATTAGATAAAAAAAGCCACGACACTGAAGCACTAACTCTAGCTGAATTTACCGAAGGCGTGGCGGCCGTTATCATCGACGAAGTACATCAAGCAAAGGCAGATGTTCTCAAAAAACTATTAACTATTAACTTTGCCAATGCTCCAATCCGTTGGGGATTAACTGGCACTGTTCCTAAAGAAAAATTTGAATTTGAATCAATACGTTGCAGTATTGGAGACGTTATACATCACGTTACTGCACATCAATTACAGGAAAAAGGTGTACTTGCACAATGTCACGTTAGCATTTTGCAAACTACTGATGTTAAAGAATTTCGCTCATATGCTGACGAATACAAGTATCTAGTATCTGATCCAACACGTATGACATGGATGGCAAATAAGATCAAAGATATCGCACTTACCGGAAATACTCTTGTATTAGTTAACCGTATTGATACTGGGAAAATATTAATCGACGAGATACCTGACAGCGTTTTTATCAGTGGTGCTGTTAAAACAAAAAACAGGAAAGAGGAATATGACGAAATTAAAACGAGCGACAATAAAGTTATCATCGCTACCTATGGTGTTGCTGCTGTTGGTATTAATATCCCCCGTATTTTTAATCTTATTCTTTTGGAGCCTGGTAAGTCTTTTGTTCGTGTCATCCAGTCTATTGGTAGAGGAATTAGAAAAGCTGAGGATAAAGATTTTGTGCAAATTTGGGATATAACCAGTACTTGTAAGTATGCTAAAAGACATTTAACAGAACGTAAGAAATTTTATAAAGACGCACAATATCCATTCGCTGTTACAAAAGTGGATATCTAAAAGGAAAAACAATGCAGATACTCACACTCGATAATAAGACATTCAATTTAAATAATCTACCCGACGAAGTCGATGACAATATGCGATTCTCTGTGTTAGATAATTCTAATCCAAACGAGCCAGATTTCTTCTTCGTACCTCTGATATTTCTAGAAAGTTTCAATGCACCTGCTGTAGTTTTAAGAGTAAACGATCACGAAATACAGATGCCATTAGACTGGTCCATACTCGTTGGTTGTAGAGAAAGCGGTAATGATCTAGAAGTGATACCTATGACAAGTCTCACTGATCGAGGGTTTGATGCTTTCGTCTTTAATCCATTATCTAATTTTAAATTTAACTTTGGTAATATAGAAATAATAAACATTTATATGGATGTCAAATGGTACTTCCCAAAGATGCGTAACGGCCAGTTATTAACCGTACCCTTATTCGACGGCGATGCTCCGCCCTGTGCTTACTTTGTGAAAGAGATAAGTAGACAAAGTGAAATAGTTCAATATGCAAAGTTGATGTAAAATGATATCAGAAGAATATAAAAAAGAAATGAAGAATTTACACAAAAACCGAGAAAATTTCGGAAGAGGTGTAAGAATACCCGATGAAGTGATACGTTGCATCGAAGCATACGATGTGAAAAGTATTTTAGACTTTGGCTGTGGTAAAGGTACTGTCGTTGAAAAAATAATCGAAACATATCCACATATTAAAGTATTTGGTTACGATCCCGGACACGAAACATACAATACACTGCCCGATAAGGTTGATATGATATTCTCAGAAGATGTACTCGAACATATCGAACCTGATAAACTAGATGAAACACTAGTTGATCTTGCCGATAGATGTGGAAAGGTAATGTATCATCTGATAGCATGTCATTTATCAAAAAAGCAATTAAGCGACGGACGTAATGCACATCTCATCGTTGAACCCCCCGAATGGTGGGAAAAGAAGTTAGAAGATGTATTGGGTTTAGCCATGTATAACAAACGTATAATCGATCGAGTCACACAGCCTAAAAAAGGACCTGAGATTAGAATAATAAAATATGGAGTTACAATCAAAAAATGAGTTTAAAATCTAGTTATTATGATGAGTCAGTTGAAGCCGGAACTAAGTTCCAAAAAGAAAATAAAAGCTGGGCCGGTCTAGATACTATAAAGTATCAAAAACAGATCAAAGATCTAGTAGTTAGATATGATGCTAAAACTATACTAGATTATGGCTGTGGTAAAGGGTTACAATATACTACTCCTTTACCATATGAGTCAGAAGATCGATTACAGACATTCAACGAATGGCTAGGTGTAAAAGTTTACAAATACGATCCTTGTATAGAACAATTTAAAGAACCACCACCGAAAGGTACTAAATTTGATGGTGTTATTTGCAATCAAGTATTAAGTGCTATTCCCGATGATGATCTAGGTTGGGTAGCTAAAGAACTGGAATCTTATACTGATAAATTCTGCTTTATCGGATTAAATTTTTCGAATCCAGCTAAGGCTAAAAAAATGTTTTACGATACAAAATTTTTTAGAGATCCTAGAGATAGACAATTTTTTAAGAGATACTTTAACGAATGGAAAGATCAAAATCTATTCTGGTGGTTCAAAGACCGTATGCATTACGATCATTGGATCGATGATCAAATTACTGGTGTTTGGAAAGACACCCCCGACATATGGCACGGAAAATATAAGTTTGTAGAAAAGATATACAAATAGGAGCTATAATGGATGAAATCTCTATAAAATCAAAAGAGTTTATATACGAAAGCCCCGACGGCGGACGAACCGTATATAAAAGAAAAATCGGAAATTGGCACAAAGTGCTACATAGCGAGAAAGAACCTGATCTATTTACGTATGCAGAAATCTCCGATATTAAAAAACTTAGCAAATGTAACCCTGCACTCAAAAAAGCTCTTGATAATATGCTCCTAATATACTATACTATAAAAGATGACAAAAGTACCTCTTAAAGAAGTTATAGCCGCAGTTGATCTTAACGCACGTAGTATGTGGGATGAACTAGATGATGAACAACGCAAGAACGTTAAGAATGAATTCTGGATATTAAATCGATATATTAGTAACGTAAAAACAAGTAATCGAGAACAGATGGAACACTTCGTGCTAACTGTTAATGAATACTTTAATAAGAACTGGAGCGATATACAAAAACATCCTAAGCTAGCTTGGCAGTTATTGTGTATGTGTAACTGGGATGGTGAAAAGATATTCTTCCACGAATGGCTCGGAATGTCTCAGAAAAAGAAGAACAACAGTAAACGTGCTAAACTATTAAACAGTGTCTACCCAACATTAAAACCTGCAGATATAGAAACTTTATTGGAGATCAGTACAAATGATGAACTTAAAGAGCTTGCTAGAGAAATCGGTTGGTCAGACAAGGAGCTCAAAGATCTCTAAACCATATACATGTAGATTCTGCGACAAAGGGTTCGTTAAAGAAAAAACTCTAACAGTACATATGTGTGAACCTAAACGCAGATATATGCAAAAAGATGAACGTAGAGTACAGAGCGGATTCTATGTATATGATCGATTTTACAAACTAACGCAAAGTAACAAGACTGAAAAGACATACGAAGATTTCTGTAAAAGTGCTTATTATAATGCTTTCGTAAAGTTTGGTAGCTTTATGAGCAATGTTAATCCGCTGTATCCAGACAAATACATCGATTGGATTATACGTAGTAATATTCCCCTAGATAAATGGTGTCGAGAAGAACTCTATGACAAGTATGTTGTAGATCTAATTCGTAATGAGGGTGTAGAATCCGCAGCCGAAAGAACCATAAATACAATGTGCGATTGGGCTGAAAAAAACTCAGCCCAATGGAATCACTACTTCTCATATGCTAATCTGAACAGGATAACATATGACGTGCGGGACGGCAAGGTATCTCCTTGGATATTGCTAAATTCCGATAATGGTGTAGCATCACTCAAGAAGATGACTGACGAGCAACTTCAAACTATTGGTCCAATGATCGATGTGGTGTTTTGGACAGATAAGTTTAAGAAACAAAAGTCAGACCTTGAATTTGTTAAAAACATGATCAAGGAGGCTAAAATCTAATGATAACTGATAACTCCCTAGAACTACATTCAATAGAAGATATTATTGAAGAAGTCGATTTAAGTTACAAATTCCTACTAGATGACGATGCTTGTGTTTATATAAAATTTGACGGATTTAGAGACGAACGACAGATGAAACAATTTGCTGAATTTATGAAAACACAAATACCACTATTATTCACCGGACCAACGAAACACTAATGCCCGATATTGATATAGATTTTTTAGATCGAAATACTGCTCTTAAGGTGCTTGAGCATCGAGTCGCTATGCGAGTACAAAAAGAAGAAAAAGTTAAACACAATACAGGTGTTTACTTCCAGGAGATTCCATACGACCCGTTTACTAATCTAACAACTATAGAATACGAAGCTGCTGAATCTCGAGGTTACTTTAAAATAGATTTCCTAAATGTTGGACTGTATAATGGTGTTAAAGATGAAGATCATCTGAAAAAGCTGTTAGATACTGAGCCACTGTGGGACTTGCTAGAACACAGAGAAATAGTAGAAAAACTGTTTCATATTTCAGACCATTATAATATCGTTCGTAGATTAAAACCTACTAGCATCGAACAGCTAGCAGCAGTACTAGCTATTATACGTCCCGCTAAAAGATATCTCGAATACTACGACGATTGGGATGCGATTTTGAAAGTAGTATGGATTAAACCCACGTCGGGTGATCTATACTTCTTCAAAAAATCACATGCTATCGCATATGCTTGTGCTATAGTGTTACAGTTAAACTTAATATGTGAACAAGTGAGCTGGGAATATGCCTAAACGTACAGATCGACTATCAGTTCCAATGACTATCGATTGGGAAGGAAAATCGAATAGAAAACACTTCTTACAACATACGATAAATCAAAATCAATATAAAACCATAGTAGAAGTAGGTGTAAGAGACGGACGCACCACGTTCCATCTTTTAGATAACTGCGAGTGTATAGAACGATACTATGCTATCGACTCAGATACTACGCTGTTCTATACAAAAGATGTTAAAGAAAAATATAAAGACAGATTGATTCCCATAAGAGGTTACAGTCATGATGTTGCTAAACAGATACCCGACGATAGCGTAGATCTAGTGTTCATTGATGCTAACCATTCATACGAATATGTAAAGAATGATATCATTGATTATAAGCCGAAGATTAAGTTGGGAGGTCTATTGAGTGGGCACGACATAGATTATCCAGGGGTTAGTCAAGCAGTAAACGAGCAGTTTAACTATTATGATGTTGGGCCAAATTACGTTTGGTTTTTAAAAATTCTTTAACGCTTACGTAACATCTGTATGCTACGGCGTTTAACACGTTTGAGTATTATATTGTTTAAGTTTACTACCGGACCCATTAAAATAGATACGTCTTTAGTACTAAAATTTTTTATAGCGTAACGAAACGGTTCCATTTCCTTACGTAGAAATATGTTGATTGGAAGTAATCTATTTGATTCCCACCACCAAACCTCGCCTAATTCTAAAAATACTCTTTTATGATCTTCTACCTTTAACAGATTGTAATCGTAAACACTCGTGATATTGTTGTCTTGATTTATTATTATTCCAACATATTCGTGATTACCATAAGTGATTACAGTTATAAATGGAAATTGATCCTGGATTTTATCTGTTAAATTAATCATAAATATAAAAAGGGTCCTAAAATCATGCTTAAACAGCCTGCGTATTTATATAAAAACATCCAGTATCTTTACACAGATCTGGTGACTCTTAACACAGGATATAGAAAAATGTATGCGAAAACACTTAAGCTTTATAAAGGTATAGATAACACATTCGAAGTAAAACTGTTGAATGGTGATCAAAAACCGATCGATGTAGTAGGATATACAGTAAACTGGATAATGCTAGATCGAGATACATCTGAACTAGTATGTAAAGTTTCTAAAGAGGTGCAGGGTAGAGATAATTCACTAGTATCGTTAACACTGTCAGAGGGAGATCTAATGCCAGTGAAGAGCGGAAACTATATGTACAGCACATACCTAGTAAGCCCGACAGGTACTAAAACTATCCTATACGGAGACAGCCAATACGGTGCGAGTGTTCCTGTAGAAGTAATATCAAACTCGTTCCCTCAAGTATATCCATCTCAGGTAGTTACAGAATTTGTTAACTCACAAACATTAAATTATCCACAACCAGATGATTCACTGTATACATCTGCACTAGATGCTCGTCCAGATAATAAAGGCACTAATGCATTACACAGTACAGCGATCTACGCTACAAACTTCGATGGAGTAGTTAGTATACAGATAACGTTAGAACACGGTACTAACGGTCTAAATCAATGGTGTGATCTAATGGATATCACGGTCACTGCACTTGATACTCTGCTATTCCAAAATTTTAACGGTGTATTTACTTCTGTACGTTTTCGTGTAATGCCATCCCTAACTAATACTGGCACGGTTGACAAAATCATCTATAGAAGCTAAAATGTTTATATGTCTGTATATGAAGAACTCTACGCACTATTGCCGCGTAAGAAGCAAACTCCTAACGGGTGGGTAAGCTTCAATGCACCTTGCTGTGTACACAATGGCGAGAGCAAAGATACTAAAAAACGTGGAGGATTGATCAGGACCGACGACGGCGGTGCTAGCTATCACTGCTTTAACTGCGGATGGAAAGCTAGTTGGAGACCCGGGCGTAATCTAGGTGCCCGTATGCGTAGTTTGTTACAGTGGTTCGGTGCTACAGATGATCAAGTTAATCGTATAGCGTTCGAATGCATGAAACTCGAAGCAACTGGTGCTAGCGATAAAGTCATACAACCTATTAGCTTTGTTCCTAGAGATATGCCCGAAAATACGCAGAAGATCACGACAGATCTAATACAACAAGACGAGCGTGTCATACCAGTCGTGGAATATATCTATAGCAGAGGAATGACCTTAGATGATTACGATTTCTACTGGAGCGATAAACCAGGATTTGTTGATCGTATGATCATTCCGTTAACTGTAGAACGTAAGATAGTTGGATATATTGGACGTAAACTTGGAGATGGTAAACCTAAATATATAACTGAACATCCTCCACATATCGTGTTTAACCTAGATAGGCAAGGGTGGGATAGGAAGTTCGTATTGGTATTCGAAGGAAGTATTGATGCTATACTACTGGATGGTGTAGCAGTGCTTACTAACGAAATTGCAGATGAACAGGCGCAACAGATTAACAAGTTAGATCGTCAGGTGATAGTAGTGCCCGACAAAGATACACCTGGTGAAAAGATGATCGAACATGCTATAAGGTTAGGCTGGAGCGTAAGCTTTCCCGAATGGCATGAAACTGTAAAAGATGCAGGTGATGCTGTGTTACGTTACGGTAGACTGGCTACTATGGTGAGCATAATTAAAGCTGTAGAATCAAACGAACTAAAGATAAGATTGCGTACAAAGAAGATAGGTAATATAATACAAAATGGCTGATTATAATTACGACATACAAAAACTCTATCTCGAGATGTTCTTGGCAGACGCTGAGACATTTGTACGTTGTCAAAATATCTTTGATCCTGCAAACTTCGATCGAAAACTGCAACCAGTAGCAGAGAATTTAAAAAATTATGTAGACAAATATAAAGTCATGCCTGAATTGAGAATCATTAGCGCAGAAACTGGTATGTCACTAAATGACTGTACTGATATTCCAAAAGAGAACTACGAATGGTTATTAGACGAGTTTGAAAGATTTAGTAGGCACAAAGCACTGGAACGTGCGATTCTCGAATCGGCTGATCTTTTAGAAAAAGGCGAATACGGTCCTGTTGAGGCAAAAATCAAAGCAGCAGTGCAGATCAGTCTAGCTAAAGATATGGGTACTGATTACTTCTATGATCCGAGGGCGAGACTATTAGCACTTAAAGATAATAATGGACAGTTGAGCACTGGATGGAAAGCAGTTGATCAGAAACTGTATGGCGGTTTTAATCGAGGCGAACTTAATATCTTCTGCGGAGGATCTGGTGCTGGTAAGAGTCTATTCTTACAGAACTTAGCAGTTAATTTTGCAACAGCTAATCTCAATGTACTATACATTACACTAGAACTTAGTGAAGCATTAACTAGTATGCGTATAGATAGTATGATTACTGGCATTACTACACGTGAAATCTTTAAAAGCATCGACGAAGTTGAACTTAAAGTTAGGGTCGCAGGTAAACGTAGCGGGGCGATACAGGTAAAATATATGCCCAGTGGTAAAACTGTAAACGACCTAAGAGCATATGTTAAAGAATATAGTATACGCAAAGGGCTCACGCCCGATGTTATCTTGATCGATTATCTCGATCTATTGATGCCGATATCTATTAAGATCAGCCCAGAAAATCTGTTTATCAAAGACAAATATGTTAGTGAAGAACTGAGAAACTTTGCGATGGAGATCGGTGCTATCACTGTAACTGCAAGCCAGTTAAACAGAGCAGCAGTTGAAGAAGTAGAATTCGATCACAGCCATATCTCAGGCGGGCTATCAAAGATACAAACAGCAGATAACGTGATCGGTATCTTTACATCAAGAGCTATGCGCGAACGTGGAAGATATCAGATACAGTTCATGAAAACACGTAGTAGTAGCGGCGTAGGACAGAAGGTAGATCTAGCGTTTGATCCGGATACACTGAGAATCACAGACTGCGAAGAAGGCGATGATGAATATAATCCAAATGGTGGTCGTAATCGTATCGCAGAGAGTATCAAAAGTAGATCGACTGTAACGAGATCAAGCGAGGAAGCAGATCCAATTAAAGAGATGGGTAGAGTCAGAGCTGAGACTGGATCTAGTAAATTAAGAGAATTGTTAGGTAATCTAAGTGTTAACGAGGATTTATAAGTTTACTGCATTACCAATGGAACGCGAATGCGAAGTACATGACTGGCTTATATCACAAAAAGATATAAAAGTCCAATATAGTTATTTCCGTGAAGGGTCAGGAGCGATTGTTAGCGTATTTGAGGTTAAATTCCCCGACGCTAACAGTGCGCTCCTATTTGATTTAAAGTTTAGCGATATCGATTCTTACAATCGCTATTAAGCTGATTTAGTAAAAGACTTCATAACTGACCAGACATTATCATTAAACTGCTTTGTGCTCTTAATGAGATCATTAGTAAATGTCTTAGCGACGGTTGTCTGTGCGTCGATCATGCCAACTAGAGTATTCTGTAGAGTCTCGTCAGAAACTAATTGCTTAGTGACTGTCTTTTTAGTATTCTGAATAGTGTCGATATAGTTGTCGATTGAGTACATGATTTTCTCCTATGTGTGTGTACTGTGTTTTAGAAATATTTCGGAATACGTCCAGTGCGAATCATTTCATCGACTTGACGTGTTCTGGATTCTATTATGAAGTTATAGATACTGACTAATACGGCGATCATGCTGATTTCCCTATTACTAGATTGTGATAAAGGTTTTCCATAGCATCGGCTAATAAAAATACAAGTGTGATCATGATACTTTAAATGCTCCTGTGCTATGCTTACGTGCGATAAATTCAATATCGCAACGGGCAATACCAAGATCACGTAGATCACGATTGGTTAATTGATTGAGTTCATAAACTGTCTTACGGTATTCAAAATAACGCTTGATTGCAGCATTGACGCTTGATAAAAATGTTAGTAACATGACTGTCTCCTGTGTGTTTGTCTATGTTTTAATGTAACAGTATTTATATGGCAACGCAAGAAAAAATGTTGCATCGCAGCGTAAATCAGGTATGCAAAAATTGCATAGGGGTAACTAACTGCAATTACTGTAGCATAGTAGACAATTCAGGAACTATTTCTAGTAAATTTTCATCACGAAGCGTATCTAATCTCTTAGTAAAAATTTTAAATCTATGTCTTAAAGATTGTAGATAGATATCAAATTCAACACCTGCAGGACAATTAACTTTCAAATGATCGACAGATTCGGGAGAATTAGAAAATATATTTTTAACCAATGTATTTGTAGTGATGCTTGCTGCTCTTTTCTTTAATTTATGTGGCATTATATTAACACCCAGGTATTCAGGATGATACAATGTTTGATTACTCATAAAAGTTTTTTTACCAAATTCAACATCAACCCAATCTCTTAATTTTTGATGATTAAATGAATTATAAATGTAAATCACATTGTTTATAGAAAATTTATTATTGGGAGATTTATTGATAAGATTATCATATAAATTGTTCCAACTTCTTCTACAATCGTCCCAGGATATACTGGTGCCTCTAGTATACTCGTGTAATTTTTCTGTCGCATCAATACTTAAAATTAAATTAATTTTTGGAAAATGTTTTAGCAATGATAATGTTTCCGGATCATAGGCTGTACCATTTGTGATTACTGTTAAAAGTTTAACCTTATCGATTATATTTTCTTCGATCATCCTTCTCATTAGAATTTTATATCCATCGATGTACAGAGGTTCTCCGCCTTTAAATTCTAAATTCTGAATCGCCGGCGCCTTCTTCATATACTCGATAATAGTAGGGATCTCGCCTTGTAGATCTATATATTTTTGAAATTTCTTATCCCAATCATTTTCTTTAAACCAAGCTTCTTTTTCAAATAATTGATCTGCATCTTTAAACCAAGCCGTGCTGCTTTGTGGACCGCATATACGACATTTTTGATTACATTTGTTGCTTATATTAAGGTCGTACCAAACTCCGACTTCATATTCGGGTTCATTTATTTTTTCAAAATCTAGATATTTCATCATAGAAGAATTGTAGATTTGTCTAAGACTTTCTCCCCCGTCTAATTCACGACTATAACATCTAGAACATCCTTTAACTTTATTGCCCGCTATCATTGCTTGTTTAATTGCTATTAACCGAGGGTCGTTAAACGCTTCTTTTCTTTTAGTAGGATCCCAAGTAACATCATGGTTAAGACAACATATACGGCCATGTCCTAATGATGAAGTTGAATAATGAGTCCACGGTGCTACACAAAATGTTTTGTTATCCATGCAATATTTATTTCGATAAATATCCAAATAATAACGGAAAAAATAAATGATTAATACAGTACAAGTTGTTGATTCGATTAACCTAGAACTTATAAATGAGTTATTAAATGAATACCACTCAGGATCGCTTGTTGAAAATAATCATATGAATAAAGTATTACCTCGAGAAGAAACAGTTAATCTCATAGCAGAAATAGTTGAGCCTATGATTGGTAGAAAATTAAGTAGAGGATATCGTGGGGGTAATTTTTATAAACACATTTGGTCCTACGACCTACATACTGATTATAAAACTTGGCTTGATAATACACTTAATGTAGTCATACCATTAGAATTCGTAGAACCACAAGCTAGCCTAGTTATATTTGATCAAGTATGGGAACTTGATAGTGTTACTTGGAGTATGAATAGACCGGTGCCATACTTAACATTCAATACTGGAGTAAAAGGGTGTCCGTATGAATATCCTGTAAAAAATCTAACAGCCCAAGATGTGGATGACAAATTCCATCGTACACATTTATCTAGATTTCCAAAAGAATGTTGCTTTGGGCTAAGTGGTGAGGCTTATCTATTCCAACCAGGTAGTATGATTATATTTGATAATCGAAGAATACACTGTACCTCTAATCTACCCGATACGCTCGATCCGTGGAAAATTGGACAAAAGACCGGACTTAGTCTACGATACAAAGTTCTAGATTAAAAATTATACGCCATACTTATTTTTTTTCGGCTTAGCTACAGGACTAACACTGTGTACATTACTGGGTTCTTCGCTCTTTTGGCTAGTATGTTTTTTAGGACGAACACCCATTATCTTATGAGCCTTGTCTAATATCTCTTTGTCACCGTCTGTATACTGTATAGTAAACATCTCCGGACCTACACTCTGTCTAGCAAAGTCATGGTGATCATCGGCGGGTGCCATCGCAGAAGCTACACCAAAACGATACATGTCATAATAATGCCCGGATATCTCTGGATAACTCTGTGCGCTAGGTATAGTAGCCCCGGCAGTACCATCCAACTTGCCTTTGTCTACTACTTTACCTTCGTTAACAAACTCACTGGCTCTCATTATACACCGAATTTGTTGCGTTTTGGTTTAGCTATTATGCTTTGTTTATTAGTATTGTCGAGCTCGGTGCTGCGATTGCTGCTTAAACGTTTTACTTTGCCAGCACCTACTTGTTTAGCAGCATAGTTGATTATCTCTAGTTCTTCATCAGTGTATGTACTTAATAGCGGATCACCGCCGATATCATTGGTAGCTTTAGTTGGAAACTCCGGAGCACCTGCTAATGCCAATCCAAAACGATAGTTAAGGTACGCCGACCCTGTACTCATATTACCCGATGGCATAGTAACTGCACCACGAATTGCAGTAACATGTTCTTTTGGTAACGTATGTGTATCTTCGTTGATGAACTCTTTTGCTCTCATCATTTATTTACCAATTTCTTTGTGGTATGATAAAGACCTAGATTACCACAGTTGCCCGTAGAACAGACTATAGGATCAGCAGATAACGAAAACTGCTCAGGAAATAACAGATCGTATATACTAACAGCATCGCTATACTGCTGCTTACAGGTAAACTTACCCATACGACCCTTGCTGTCTATCTGTAAGAACTCATGGTGGGCCCAACAATCGTATCCTGTAAAGTCTCCAGTTAGATTAATAACTTCTTTTGGAGTAAATCGAACTGGATCTCTATCGGTAAATCCCATGAATATCCTAGCACGGTAAGTCTCAGGTAATGGTGGTACTACATCTTTACGATAGGGTATACTGTTTATAATACGCTTGTGCTTGGACTTATAACTGATAGATTTATTAGTTCCCGTATCCCGTAACAGCTTTATCTGTATGTTAACCGGTCTATTACGGAATTCTTCTGTTAAACGATCGTATACTGCTATAGACTCATTAAACAGATCAGGATCAACCATTACATGCACACTTAACCATACCCTATTCATTAATAGGTTTAATATGTCGGCTATGTGTTGATATTCAGCTTTGTGCATGTGATAAGATATGATAGCACTGTAAAATTTAGGACCGTTAGACTCCCACCAACGTATAGTACGCGATCCATTGGTTATGATGCCTACAGCACCTAATGTCTTTAAAAAATCTATAAGAGAATCGATATCATGATAAAGGGTAGGCTCACCACCACTTAGTGTAAACAATACCTTACGGTCTGGACTGTTACGCTGTAACTCTGATACTAGATGACGTACATTGTTACGCATGATGTCATCTAAAGGCGGTACACGATCCGTGCCTGTGTTGGCCCCTGGAAAACAATATGAACACTGATAATTGCAGTAGTTGCCCAATACCCAGTCTATGATGACCCTGCGTGTGTCTAACGATATATTGTCTATCTTGTGGTCTTTATAAAACATCGTGGTATTTATGAGCCAGAACCCGCAGAGCGGTAGCGCGGTTTTTAAGCAGATTTTTTACTTTATAATACTAGCAGATTATAGATATCATACTCATATAAACCACGACGCCATGTAGATACCATAAGACTAATCCCCAATCAGTTAAACACAGTAAGAAAGAATAAAACACGATACGTAACATAATGTATTTACAATGTTAATCACCCTGACCAGGATCGGGACTAAAATATTTCCCTAGCTTACCCTGCTTACCCTTAAACAGATCAGCATCGACGGGAGAATCACGCTTGATCGTGATGTTGGGCCATACGCGACTATACTGATCGTTTAGCTTAATCCAACTATCTGCATCCGCGATAGTATCCGGACGTATGGCATCAGCTGGACATTCGGGTTCGCAAACTCCGCAATCGATACATTCATCAGGGTTGATTACTAACATATTGTCGCCTTCATAGAAACAATCAACTGGACAGACTTCCACGCAATCCATATATTTGCATTTGATACAATTATCCATAACTACATAGGTCATTCAACTAGATCTTTCTCGAAAGGTTTGTTTAACTCACGTACACGCTCCCGCAATACACTTATAGCTGTGTGTATATGCCCCGTATCGCTGGGCTGTAGTCGAGACTCTAATACTCGTATTTCACGCTCTAGATGCGCTATGTGCTCAAGATCATCCCAATCCATACACATAATATAACATACTAAACAGTGTAGATCAACGGTAAATAAAAGATGCGTATACAAGAACTATTAACAGAATCAGAAACATCCTTACAAACAATTATACAGTCTTTCGTTGACAGTCCTGTTGGGCAAAAATATAAACAACACGATTGTAAAACAGTAACTAGAGCATTCGTACAGTGGGCTGAACAAAATAAAATTCCAGCACTGGTAATTTCATTGGCTCCACCTAGTGCTGAATTTATCAAAAAAAATCCACAGTTTAAAGGTAAGAGTGGTCAAGGCGATGGACACATTATGCCTGTAGTTAACGGTAGTGCTATTGACTTTACTGTAAGACAGTTTGGAATTAACAGACCTTTTGAAAATCCTTTAGTTACACCAACTAATAGTTTACAATTAGTATATGGAAAATTTGGATATTTTACAGACAAGCCTGAATGGTTCCTGGGAGGTAAATCTCATTGGATGGGTAAATTAAGTTCAATACCAAAAGAAATCTTTAATCAAAATTTCGGTGATGAAATTTTAGAACAGTATGTAGATGAACTATTAACAGAATCAGAACCATTCTTACTACCAGCATATAAAGATGTAAAGGGTAGAATACACGTAGGGAAAAAGGGCGAGAACCACGGCGCTGTAATAAGGGCAGGTGAACGTAAATACGGTGAAGAAGGTGAAGCTGCTAGCGATGGATTCGTTAATCATAAAGGACACTATCTTAATCGTGAACGTGCTATGGACTACGCTATAAAGCATGATCTAATAGCACAAGGATGGGAACCCTATATAAATCCTAATGAACTGCACACAGATGCGCTAGATGAACTTACTGGCTATAGAGAACACCCTATATACAAACAAGCAGCAGCTATGAAAAAAGATCCTACATTTATACGTAAGGACGATGATGTAATAGATACTGATCGTATAGATCAGTTCGTAGATAAGATAAAGGCTATGGGATATAAACCCGTACAGCTAGGCAGAGGATACTTTGGTGAAGTATTCCAACATCCACGTCGTCCCAATGAGGTTATCAAACTATTCCATAAGAACCCTAACTATCTCAAATGGGCAGAGTACTGTAAAGCATACAGTAAGAAGAATGAACACTTACCCAAGATTACTATGATAAAGAGCGTAGATAATCAAACAGCATTCGTTATGATGGAGAAACTCGATCCACTAACGGATAAAGGTTTCAAAGATGCTATGGGGTTTGTATGGAGTATGTACGGTCCTTGGCCCACTCCAGCACAGGTACTACACGCTGGATTTAAACTAAAAGCAGAGTTTCCTAAACTATACTACACGTTTAAGGATATGAGTCAAAAGTTTAGCAGGATGAAGAACTGGGATATGCATAGTGGGAACTTTATGCAGCGTGGCGATACTGTAGTGATAACAGATCCAATAGGAGAAGGTGGCGTATGAAAATTAGAGAAATCTTAGAACGAGCAGAATCTCGCTTTATACAATCGTTGAGGGTGGATCCAACAGTATATGACTTTGGAAACCGTAAAGACCTTGGTGATGCTAATATCCAGATGCAACTAATGAAGAATATCGATAGACAGGGTAATAGACCAATCGTATTCCAAGATGGCAGCGAGGTAAATCTAAGCAGTGTATTAAGCCATAAGATCCTATTGACTTTAGGTGAACTACTGCCTAAAGAAAGACATATACAGGTGAGAAGAATAATAAAAAATTCCGATAACTTTAAACAGTTTATCCACCAATATATAAAACGATAAAAATCTACAGTACCCGACCTAGTAGGCGCAGATTTAAAAATTTTGTCGCAAAAAAAATTGCCATGGAGTACTTATGCTTTCTGGGTGGTGATTTTGCAACCCCATGAGTGAAAAAAAGCGGCGGATGCGCTGCTCAAATTGTGTTGCAGTACTGCAACACTATACCACCCCACCCCAGGCCTAGAATGACCAGACCACCATGGCCTTGACCATTACCGTGTTCTCTATCGCCCAATAAGCCCAACTGTGATGCATCCACCCTGCGTCTATCTGTGTAACTATCCATACCTTGTCGGTGATCATCATCCTACTAAGTCTCCTATACCTATGATCAGTAGCGCGAACATGAGGAATCCTAGCACCCATCCTAACAGCAGCCACCAATATGCTAGCATGAGGAAGAACAGTCCCCCGAACAGGGCTATGCCCATCCAGCATAGCCACCATGCCGCGCCTAGACTAGGGCTTATCAATAGCAGGACCAGACCCCCTCCCCATGTAATGAATAGCCAGTAACGGAAGACGGGGCTGTATGCGGCTAAGACGTGTGCGGTAATACCTACTAGGATCGCGCCAGCGAATGCTCCGCCCATTACCTTCGTTCCTCAATGTGCTGTATATCCCAGGGCATCCATCCTGCTTGCGTTGCGATCTCTAACGCTCTAGCGCAGCCTGTGGCTATGACTGATAAGCTTGCACCGCAGTCCATGACTATGTTATAACGTTTCATTGGCAACATGTTAGATTCCTTTACGTACTGTTAAGATATCTTTATCAGAAGATGCACCATAGCAATAACAACGGATGATTTCTTTCCGCTTTCCTTTGCTGTCCTTTAGATCGTAGAAGTCGCAGAGCTCTTGTTCTCTGCTCTGTTCAGTCAGCTGTTGGTTCATACCATACAGCACCACGTTCTTCTGTTGTGCAGTAGCGGGGCCTGTAACAGCTAAGACGATTGCTAAGGCTTTAAACATGTTTGCTCCTCATGCTGTTATAATAGCAGGTCTTAGGAGGTTGTCAAGCTTAATAGTTAGGAACTTGATAGCATTCGCGGCGTTCACCACGGAAGTAGCCATAGCGATCATATACGGGGACGATCTGGCATTCTGTTCTGTATTGCGGGGGAGCTGGATAGTAAGGAGCCGCATAGCTAGGTTGGCTAAGTCCGTAGATAGCCCCGCCGAGGATGAGACCGCCTACTAAGGGTGCGACCCAACCACCACCGCCACCTCTGTGATGATGTCCACCACCTCCATACCCGCCACCGTGTCCGCCACGATGTTGAGCTTCAGCAGTGCCTGCGAGTGTTAGGGTCAGTATTACAGCGAGGGCGATCTTCTTCATGTGCCTTACTCCTTATCCTATTATTTATAATAGCATAGGATAGATGCTTGTCAATTGGTGCCCGCGGTCAGATTCGAACTGACACTGTGAAGATTTTAAGTCTTCCTTCTCTACCATTGGAATACGCGGGCCTTAATAGTTGGTGGGCCCACATGGACTTGAACCAGGAACCTACGGT
>Ga0114968_10000698_pt1 | contig 25105 bp, 13 predicted proteins | sample M_130807_EF_Meta_FD_87020 | JGI IMG/M metagenome (GOLD analysis project Ga0114968, IMG submission 87020) | Freshwater microbial communities from Lake Montjoie, Canada to study carbon cycling - M_130807_EF_MetaG | ecosystem: Environmental > Aquatic > Freshwater > Lake | place: Lake Montjoie... | reverse complement strand
TGGCTGTTTTGTTTGGCTTGATGATGCTGAAGCGTCCGGCGTCCTGGCTCACGAAAGGATTGCTGCTGAAGCTGAACTCGGGGTCCATGAGGTAGTAGTTCAGTGTGACTTCTCCAAGGTTTTTCCAAGTCAGGGCGATGGTCTTGTTTTCGACTTTGAAATCAAAGCCGGGCTCGGTGGCGGCGAGTTCGGCCTGCTGTTTTTCGCGATCGGGCTTGTCGCCTTTTTCTGCCTTTGCGGTCTTGCCTTCGATTTCTTCAAGCTGCGTGGATACATCGGCGAACAGAAGCTTCCAGCGTGGCACTGGGTGATCGGCATACTTCGCAGCGAGGCCGCGTGCGGCGGCAAGATCGCCCTCATAGAAGGCGGCATAGCACTGGAAGTAGTCGTGCTGGATCTTGGTGGGCAGCTTGGCGGCGTCGACGGCCTTGAAGCGTGCGAGTGCTTCTTCCACGCGATCTTGCAAGAAAAGGAAGTAGGATACGCTGAGATTGTCCATGGCATCCAGCTGAGGCTTGTGTGCGAGGATGCCGAGAAGCTTGGTGTATTGCTCCAGCACGGCGGGATTGGCGATGCGCCATTCACCACCGACGCGGTGGGCGCGCTGGTTGACGAGCGGGGAGTATTCGAGCTGCTCATAGCTGCGGCGTTCGATGGGATCGATGGTGAAGAGCTTGCTGGTGAAATACGGACCGCATGCTTCACCAAAACCCACCTTCAACCATTCACGCAGCGTGGCGGCATCGTTGTGAAGCAGCGCATAGGTGTCGATGGTTTCATCGTCGAGATGGTGCGTGCGCATGTATGCCATGAGCTTCTGATAGAAGTCCACGCTTTGACGGCATCGCCACGCGACACGGGCCAGATCGAGAGACTCAAGGTTTGCCTGATCAAGGAAGGTGATGACCTCCGCTTCGCTGCTGTGCTGCGAAACATAATCCCATGAGGCTTTGTCCACCTCGGTGAGTTTCGGCACGACATTGAACTCAAACGGTTTTGCGCCTGCCGTGCTGGTGCTGGTGGCGACGTTGACAGGGAAGTGCGCGAACTTGATGCCCGCTTTGGCTGGAATGAGCGGGAAGTAGAAGTGATACTCGAAGGTTTGCGTGGTGTAAGGCTCCAAGCGGATCTGGCGAGAGTCGGTGGCCTTGCTGCCGAGCACGGGCAGTGCGCCCTGCGGGATCTGCAGCAGCACCACGGCCTTCACGGGGCTGCTGGTGGGATTGGTGACGACGATGTTTGCGCCATACGTCGCGCCGGTGAGAAATTCGGTGGTGACGTATTTTTCGAACTTCTCGTTCCCCTCCATGCGGTAGCGGTCGCTCTGACGGAAGAAGCTTTGGGAGACGAGGAGCTGGCCTTGTGCGTTGTTTTCGACAACGGCGGGCTTGATCTCTTTGTGATACAAAATGCAGGGGCCGCCTGCGGTGAAAGTGAACTTTCCATTCTCGGTCTTCGTGGTGTGCTTGGGAGCCTCAAAGGGAAGGTCGAGCACGGCGAGCGCGAGCATCATTTCGGTGAAGTTGCGGCAGGCTTCGGCGACGTTGGAAGAGACAAAGCCGCCCTTGGACCCTGCGGCCACCCAGGCAGCATAATCGCGCCAGAAAGCGTTCACAGTGACGAGTTCGGCGGTCTGGTCGGTGATGCGCAGCTTGTAGTAATTGTTCTCCGCCCATTCTTTGGTGGAGCCGAGGGCGCGGAAGAAAATGCGAACCTGCTGCTGTGAATCCCTGACGGATCCAGCGTCGAAATAGAGGAGTGTTCCAGCATTGATGGTGGTTGCGCCTGTGTAGGTGTTGGCACCGCTCAATGCCCAGCCACCTGCTCCCGATTTACGTAACGCTTCTTCTCGTTCTTGGCCGAGGGCAGCCATTTCCTTGGGCATGTCAAGCGCGCTGTTTTTCATCGCCGGTAGCTGCTGTAGTTCGACGGCGGTCAGGGAGCGGCGTTCTGAGGCATTTTCGCTCAATGGGACAACGATAACAGCACTGGATTCCACCTTGAATTTCATCTGCGCCAGTTCAGTGACGTACCTGAGGGCTTCAGACAAAGGAACATCTTTGAGATCGAGGCTGATGCTCGCGGATGGTTTAATGTCTGACGGGGCCATGTGGATGTTGATGCCGCTTTTGTTCCTGAGGAACTGCAAGGCTTGTTCAATCGAAGTATTTTGAAAATTCACATTTGGGAGAATGATCGAATTCATTCTTTGCATCAGGCTGGCCGCGCCTGGAGCCATCGGAGCCGGTGCAGCGCCGTCGGCTGCATATGGGTCTGCGGCAGACATTGGTGAAGCCGGTGGCGCACCAAATGGATCGGCGCGCATAGCTAGGGCTGATGCTGCTCCTTGGGGGGGTGGAGCTGGATTTGCCGGAGCATTATCGTATGCTACTGAAGCCCCATAATTTCCGTCCATGGTTCGTCCTCGCAGTGCTGTTTCGAAGAGGTAATCCTGTTGTTCGGGATTCGGTGGAATCATTTCCCATAGCTCGCGCACATGGCGTGCAGCATTCGGGGCTTCGTTTTTGATGCGATGGGCGAGAAGGATGCGCTCGACGATGTTGAGGCGGGCGTAGGCCCAGGGTTCCAGATATGGGGCGAGATCGAGGCCGAGAAGAAAGTCATCCATGAAGGTCTTGTCCTTCTTGTTGACGAGGTAGGGTTTCACCACGGCATCGAAGAAAGGCTTGTCTTTGCGGAAGAGGAAGAAGTTTAGTTCATGGCTGGCGAACTCACCGTATTTGGCGCGCTTCTCTTCTTCTTTGAGCTTGGGCCAGTTCAGCAGCCATGCGAATTCGGCGAGGTTTCCATCGCTGCTAAGCGTGGTGAGCAGTGAGTGGATGCCGCCAAGGGTGTCGTAGGTTTCGAGTTCGCTGGTGAGGATGTCGGCGAGGGTGAGGGCCTTGCCGGTTTCTAGTACGGTGATCTCCTTTTTCTGTGTGAACGGCGTTTTGGGATCAAGATTTCGTGCGAGGCGTTGATCGGCGAACTTGGTGGGAGCTTCCGGCAGCGTGAGCGTGCGCCAGGACGCGTTTTGCAGGTCTTCGGCGTAAATCTGCACGTGCTGGCGGTCGCCGAGGGCTTTGCGTTCGATGCGGACCACACCGTCTTTGTCCGGCACAAGATTGTAGATGACTGGTGCGGATGCGGCGAGGAAGTCGAGATTGGTGCCGCCTTGCGGGCCGGCTTGGGCTTTCATTTTCTTCGCTGCCATTTTGTCGGCATCGTTGGCAACGCCAGCGGCACCTCCGCGAGTCATGGCAGCGGACTGGCCTCCGAGCTGAGCGAGTTCGTCGAGATCGGTGCTGCGGATCTCCCAAGGATTCAGCAGCAGGCCGGGACGGGTGAGCATGTTGCCGGGGAAGAGCTTGGCGTAGCGGCGTTCGAGGATGTAGCGGTATTCGTCCCCGATCTCACGGCCAGCGGAGTAGAGATTCGGGTTTCTCGCGGGAGTGCCGGAGGCGGCACCGAAGCGAGTGAAACCACCGAGTGCGCCGAAGATGCCGCTGCCGGGATCAAAGCGGGATGCTGCGAAGTGAACGCGCGCAAAGGGACTGCTGTGGGCGAGTTTGACGGTGATGAATTCCTGACCGTTCTCGATGCTGAGGATGTGGAGCGGTGTGTTGCCTTTCAGTTCAAGCTGGCGGTGCTTGCCAAGCACCCAGCCGCCGAGGGTTTCGCCTTTTGTAACTTTGATGGTGATGAGCGGCTGGTCGGGGATATGCAGCGAGTAATCGCCCGGTGTGAGGCCGTTGATGGTGAGGAAGCCGTTTTCGGATTTGAGGAGGGCTGCAAGGTCTGCGGTGAAGGTGCCAGAAGACTGAGCAAGGAGTGACGCGGGCAGGTTGCCGGCATCATGAATGGGGACGCGAATGGTTTCGCCTTCCTTGGCATGAATGGTGGTGGAGAGTGTGTCTTCGGCATCGAGCAGCGGCCAGAGTGTCTGACGGCCATTGGGGATTTTGGCGGCGACGGATTCGATGCTGGTGAGTTTGCCGAGGTTCACGCGGCCTTGAGCGTCGGTGCGTAATGGGATGACCTGGGAGCGATTGAACTCGCGGTGCTTGAACGTGAAAAGAACCTGTTGATCGGCGATGGGCTCTCCGTTTTTGCCGAGGAGTTCGAAGACACGCTGACCGTCAAAGGTGCTGAGGTGGCCATCGTTGACGGCTTCGGTTTTGTCGATGCCGTTGAGCGTCCAGGTATGATTGGCGCTGAGGTCTTTCTTGGTGCCGCCGGCGCTGAGCACATCTACTTTGGCACTGAAGGCGATGGTGAGCGAGGCGAGCCGATCGGGCACGGTAAACTTGTGCTCCAAGACACTGCCCGCGCTGAGTTTGAGATCTTTGACCTCGCGCGCAGTGGAGATGCCATCATGCGTGGTGCTGGTGATCGTGAGCTTTGGTTCGGTGAGGAATTCCGGGGCGAGGTGCACTTCTCCCATCATCAATGCGGTGCGTACGGCGAGGGTAGCCTCGCGGCGGGAGAGAAGCTGCTCGCGCTCGATGTGGAACTGCGCGTCGAGGCGGTAGTCCTCGGCATGGTGGGTGAGGGAGGTAAGCGTGGCAAAGGTGCCTGCGGCATCTCCAATGATGAGCTGTTTGGTGCCAGGCTGATTGGTGAACGGCACGACGATGCGTCCGAGTTTTTCATTGCGCACTAGCTTGCGGCCTTCAAACCATGCCACCGCATCATTCACGGGCTGGTTCTTTTCGTCGAGGACGAGGATCAGGTCCCCGCTGGGGCCGGTTTGCTGAAGGACATGGAACTGGCCGGTGCGAATGAGGGCGCGGCTGCTACGGCCACCACCGATGAATTCAATGATCCACGCTCCGCGTTTGCCTTTGAGCTCGGGGAATTTGAAGGTTTGCCGCTCGCGCGTGAACGGTCCGTTTTCAAAGGCGTGAGTCTGTTCGCTGTTGGCCACGAGGCCGTCGAGATTGAGATCGGTGTTGAGCTGGCGGTGCTGCGTCTGGAAAAAATTCAGCGTGTTCAGTTCGAAGATCTTCACGATGAGCTTCGGTGTGTTTTTGACGGTGACATCAAACTGGATGTCGTCACCGGGCGCAAACTGCGGCGCATTCGTGGCGGGGAATTCGATATCGACGCGCTCCTTGAGCTGCTGGAATTCGGTGGGCGTGAGCAGCGAAGCCCAGCGTTCGGGACTGCCGATGCCGTGGGTGATGAGCGCTTCGGCCAGCACAGGAGTGAGCCATTCTTCCGCAATGTAGGTGGTCCATGGTGTGAGCACATCATTCGGATCAGCATCAGGCTTCACCTCGGAGGCAAAGAGGTGGAGGAAGTACTCGCGGACGAGCGGTTCGTCCGTGCTGAGGGGTGGGGAGAGCAGCAGTGGCTCGCTGAGATCGGCGTTGAGGTCGGAGAGTTCGCCGGGGATGACGTCCTTGATGTAGGTGTAGTTGATGTAGTTGAGCTGACGCGGGAGCTTGATGTACTTGACGAAGCGATTGCGGTCATACACACCCTGCTTGCGGTCGTGATCCAGGCGCAGGTAGAGGATGCGGGCCTTGAGCGTGTTTTGGGAGGGCGGCAGTTTTTGTGCGAAGGCCCACACGCGGTCAAGCCAGGCTGCACGTTCAGCGTCGTCGTATTCCAGATTCACATCCGCGCTGGGGGCCAGCTTGCGCAGGCGCGTGTTCACGAAGTCATGTTGACCGAGCCAGTGCGGGAAGGTTTGCAGCAGCGCATCAAGCTGCTCCGGAAGCAGGGCGCGATGAATGGGCAGGGACCCAAAGGTGCGGGATTTGTCCGTCTGAAGGTCGGCGATGATGGCCTGAACCAGATTTGGCACGTCGGGGCGCTGGAGCTTGCTGAGCACGCTGCGCCGCTGATCAGGCGAGAGCGGCACTTGATCACGAATGAGAGAGGCGAGAGCCTCCAGGGAGAGTGATTCAAGGCCGCGATCATTGTTCAGCGCATCACGGAGAAAGACCTCGCGGCTGATTTTGGCGGGATCGAGCTGCGTGGGGAGATCGGGTTTTTGATCGGGGACCTCCTGCTGGTGGTCGTGACGAATGCCGAGACGCTCAATGAGATACTTCAGCGTGGCCTGCGGATCGCGCTCGTAGTCTAGGAGGGCCTCGCGATTGAGAATGATGCGGCGGGCTTCGTTTTCGTCGGGGACGCGTTCACGCCATTGATTGAGGATTTGATTGAGCTTCGCGTTATCGCGGATGTTTTGATAATGGAGGGCGTGGAAGAAATAATACTCCTCCGAACCGGGGACGAGTTCGCCGAGGGCTTTTTCACGGTCGGCGGCGAGGGCGAAGCGCTCGATGAAGCCGATTTCATTGTCGGCAAAAGCCGAGAGAGGGAGTAGGAGGGCAAGGGCGAGCAATTTCATGGCCGGAGGCGGGTTGGGGTGAATGATGCGGCGAGCATCACGGCGGAGGCGAGCTTTTATTGTAAAGACTCTGTCAAAGGACGCAGGCGGGCAGGCAAAAAACCGTTTGAAACCCAGGGGGGGGGGACTACTATCTCGCCCCTTACTTTCCCAGACCCCCATGGCCGACGCTGCAAACAAATACGCCCAAAACGCTTCCGGAGCTTACTATGTCGATGACCAGTGCATCGACTGCGACCTCTGCCGCGAAACGGCCCCTGCAAACTTCAAGCGTGACGACGACGGCGGTCACTCCTTCCTCTATAAGCAGCCTGAATCGGACGAGGAGCGGGCACTGTGCGAAGATGCGCTCACCGGCTGCCCGGTGGAAGCGATTGGTCGCGATGGCGAATAAGTCCTTTCTGGGGCGCTGGCCATTGCTTTCACCGCACCCCGACCGGCTCTGATGGTGAAATTTCAGGGCACCTGTAGCCAGCGCTGAGCCACCACCTTGTCCAGAATCACGCACTGGTTTGACTGGGCGTTTGGCGGGAAGGAGACCAGCATGGTGTAACCCTTGAAGCCGGTAGGTCCGGTGGAGGCGAGGTCTGTCTCAATCCAGCGGGCCAGTTTGGTGCCTCGTTCACAGAAGGCATAGACCGAACTCTCGCCGTTCTCGGACATCAGCTTGATGCAGAGATATTTTTTCGAGTCGGAGAACTCAAAATTGTAGTACTCGAACAAACGTACATAGCTGCGCATGAGCACCGGTTTCGTGGGGCGCTTGGAGCGGAACTCCTGAAATGACATCTCGCCATAACCGGTGAGGCTTTCCCAGTCGATCAGGAATCTCCCCTGCGGACCGCGCAGCATGGCGACTTCCAGCGAGCCCGTGGGCCGGCTGCTGCTGTAGCTGAAGTAAAGAATTTCCGTGCCGTCGATCTCGTAACGCGCCTTGCTGAGCAGACTGCCAGGCTCAGGGTCTCCGGCCCCCTGAGTGTCATAATAATCCTTCATCAAGGCGGCGACACGCTCCGAATGGGCCACCAGCGGCACGCGATCTTTCCAAGACTCGGTTTTCCAATACTGGTCCAGCAGCGTCAATGCCTGTACCACTTCATCACTGGATTCCAGCAAAGGCAGCTCCCGGATGCTGGACTCGGCAGGATGCGGGGAATCCTGCGGACTGGAGGCATAGGTGTGAGCAGGGGGCGTGGTTGGAGAGGTTTTGGGCGGCTCCTCACCACCGGCAAGGATTTTGGGCAATGTTGATGCTGGAAGGACTTCGGTGGTTGCCCCCTCGAAGGAAATTCCCAAATTTTCCAGATCTTGAACCCGCTTCTCAGCATTTTGGTCCAGTTCGAGCAGGGTGCTGCGGTTGGAAAGGTTGAAGAAATACAACTTCCATCCTACGTAGAGCGTCAACGACAGGATGACGCACAGGGTGATGGAAACACCCATGAAGGCGCGGTGGGAACCGATGGAACCAGAAGTCATTGGTGAAAAAACAAAGCAGACGGGGTGCCACCAATCATGGCGGCGAAATATCTCATGCTCAAGCACTTGGTTGATGCATCTCTGTCCCCGCCTAACTGTATGAGCCCGCCCATGAATTACCCCGAAAAAGCCCGCCGCGTCATCCAGCTCGAAATCGATGAGCTGCAGAGGCTGCATGCGCGCATCGATGAATCCTTCGCCCGGGCCATCGAACTGTTGCTCGCGGGTGTCCGCCAGCGGGGCAAGCTGATCGTCTGTGGCGTGGGCAAAAGCGGCAACATCGGCCGCAAGCTCGCTGCCACGCTCAACAGCACCGGGGCCACCACCGTTCTGCTAAATGTGGGGGATGCGCTCCACGGCGACCTCGGGGTTATTGATCCGGGCGATCTGGCGATCATGCTCAGCTACAGCGGTGAAACGTCCGAACTCCTGGACCTGCTGCCGCATCTGAAGCGGTTTGACATTCCGATCATCGCCATCACCGGCGGCTTGCAGTCCACCCTGGCCAGGAATGCGGACGTGGTGCTGGATGTCCACGTCACGCAGGAGGCCTGCCCGCTGAACCTGGCCCCCACTTCCAGCACCACGACGATGCTGGTTTTGTGTGATGCACTGGCCATGGCCCTCCTCGAAGCGCGAGGCTTTCAGTCCGAGGACTTCGCCAGACTGCACCCCGGCGGCTCGCTGGGGCGCGCCTTGCTCACGCGTGTGAGCGATGTCATGCGCAGCGGGGAGCAGTTGGCGGTCATTCAGCCGGACACAGCCGTTCGCGAAGCACTCCAGGCCATGACCCGCGCCCGGAGCGGTGCCGCCATCGTGACAAATCTGGACGGCACTCTCGCGGGGGTCTTCACGCACGGGGACTTTGTCCGTGCTTTTCAAAAGAACAATGCCATCGCGGACATGCCTGTGTGTGATTTCATGACGCCGCGCCCGGTGAGCATCCAGGCGAGCAAGATCGCCGCTGAAGTTCTGGCCACACTGGAGAAAAACCGCGTCGATGACATCGTCGTCGTCGATGATTCAGGCAAACCCGTCGGCATGGTCGATACACAGGATCTGACCCGGCTGCGGCTCGTGTGAGCTGTCAGAAGTCGGTCACTTCACGATAATGCCGCACGCGGTAGCCGCGCTTGCGAAACAGCTCGATCAGACCGGTGTCCGAGGTGAAATGCCCGGTGCCCACCAGCACCATCACCTTCTCGCCGCGTTTGAGCATCTGCTCCAGCCGGTCCATCCAGGAAAAATTGCGGGCGGTGAGGAAAAGATTCATCAGGTCGGGATACTTCTCCGCCTCACGGAACAGCATGGCCTTCAATTCATCCAACTGGCCGTATTTCCAGGCTTTGATCATCTTCTCGAACTCCTCTTCCACCGAACTGACCTCGCCCAGCGTCTGCTCCAGCAGTTCGCGCTGCTGCTTTTCACTGAGGGAGGCAAACAGCTGGATTTGAAACTCCACGTTCTCCAACCCTTCGGCGGGTTTGCCGTCCTGCCTGGCACGCTCCTCAAAAAAAGTATCCACACCCTTGTCCGACTTCGCCCCCAGCGCGGCATATTCGATCGAGGTGATCATGAGCGCCACGAACCATGGCCGGAAGCGGTTCAAGGAGGAAGCCTCCAGGCCATGCTTAGAAGCCCATTTTTTCACTGTTTCCCAGGTTTCCTTGCTCACATTCGCCTCCAGCGACGTGTCCGCCGAATACAAACCGAGCTGCGACATCCGGCTCGTCAGTTCGGGGCCTGACGCCGCGCCCGGCGGCAGTTCCAGCACCAGCTTGTTCGAATACATGTACGCCGCTTCATAAGCCGGGGCCAGCGGGTAGTCTTTCTCGCGTAAAATGTGGATCGTTCCGCATAGGAAGAGACGACCACCGTTCGGCCCGTCCACCACCCACACGCTGCCATCACCGCCCCCATCGGCGACAAATGCCGCCGCATCAGGTTTTGCAGCAGCCTTCACCGCTTCGCGTTTGCATGCCACCACGCAGACGCAGAGCGTTAGGGCAAGGAGGAAACGGGGGAGCGGCATCGGCACGATCCAAACACGCGGCGGGTGTTGGATGCAACTGGGATGTGTAATGTTGTCGGCAAGCTCCAGAAGCTTTGAATTGTCTGACTCGACAAAACCCGCCATACCTTCATCATGCAGGCATAGCCATGAAAGCACTGCCTTTTCTTCTCCTCTGCGCGCTGCCGCTTTGCGCCGCAGACCCCATTGAGATCAAACTCTGGCCCGAAGGCGCGCCCGGCCAGATGCTGCCGCATTCCAAGGGCACGGAGGACTTCATCCGAACCAAGGCAGGCAAAAGCACGATCACCGACATCCACGATCCCACGATCACGGTGTATCACCCGGAGAAACCCAACGGCACCAGCGTCGTCGTCGCGCCCGGCGGCGGCTATGTTTTTCTCTCTGCCATTCACGAAGGTAGCCAGGTGTGCGAATGGCTCAATACCCTCGGCATCACCGGCATCCTGCTGAAATACCGCACCCCGACTCGCGATGAAGCCGCGCCCCATGAAAAGCCGGTGGCCGATGCCGGCAAGGCCATCGCTCTCGTGCGGGAGCATGCCAAGGAGTGGAATCTTGATCCGAAACGAGTCGGCTTGCTGGGTTTCAGTGCGGGAGGGAATCTGCTTGCCCACATCGCCTGCGATCGCGCCGCACCGGCGGAACTGCCGAATTTTGGCGTCATGATTTACGGTGGTGGTTTCGTGGACTTTAAAGATCCCACCAAGCTCAAAGAAGGCTTCACTGTGCCGAAGGATGCTCCGCCGATATTCCTTGCCTGCGCTCATGATGATGGCCAGAACCCGACCGCAGCCACCGTGCTTTATCTTGAGTATAAAAAGCTGAACATCCCGTGTGAAATCCATCTCTTCACCAAAGGTGGTCATGGCTTCGGCATGCGTGACAACAAGCAGCCCATCAATGCCTGGCCGCAACGGTGTGCGGAGTGGATGGGGGCGATGGGATGGCTGCCCAAATCACCTTGAGTCTTGCAAGACGCCGGGATTGTCGGCTTAGTGGATCGCATGAAACCGTTTTTGCTTTCTTTGCTGGTCGGGTCATCTCTTGTGGCTGCCGATGTCGCTTCGGTGGTAAAACAGGAACTGCCATCTCTCGTCACGCTCTACAAAGAACTGCATGCGAATCCGGAGCTGTCGCTGCATGAGACCGAAACCGCTGCACGCATTGCCAAAGAGCTGCGTGAGGCCGGGCTGGAGGTCACGGAGAATGTCGGTGGTCATGGTGTTGTCGGCGTTTTGAAAAATGGCGATGGGCCGGTGATTTTGGTGCGTACGGATCTCGACGCGCTGCCGGTGAAGGAGCAGACGGGATTGCCTTATGCGAGCACGAAGGTGGTGAAGGACGAACTCGGGCGCGAGGTGAGCGTGATGCACGCCTGCGGGCACGACATGCACATGGCCAGCTTTATCGGCACGGCGCGGGCATTGGTGAAATTGCGTGACCAGTGGCAAGGCACGGTGGTGATGATCGGCCAGCCGGCGGAGGAGCGGGTGCTCGGTGCGCGGTTCATGCTGCGCGCGGGTTTGTTCACGAAGTTTCCCAAACCGGACAAGGCCATCGCACTGCATTGCTCGTCCGACATGGCGCATGGCACGGTTGGCATCGTCGAAGGCTTTGCGCTGGCGAATGTGGATTCGGTGGAGATCGTCGTGAAGGGCGTTGGCGGGCACGGTTCGATGCCCCACCTTTGCAGAGACCCCATCGTGCTCTCATCGCAGATCGTGGTGGCCTTGCAGACCATCGTCAGTCGTGAGGTGAAACCCGGCGATCCGGCGGTGATCACCGTGGGCAGCATCCATGGGGGCACCAAGAGCAACATCATCTCTGACGAAGTGCGCCTGCAACTGACGCTGCGCAGCTACAAGAAGGAAACGCGGCAGCACCTGATCGACTCCATCAAGCGCATCGTCAATGCCCAGGCGGAGTCCGCCAACATGCCTGCTGACAAGATGCCGGAGGTGCTGGTGTCAGATGATCGTGCGACGGCGCTCTACAACCAGCCTGAGCTGTGCCAGGAGGTGCGACAGTACATCGGGGCAGCCATCGGTGCAGACAACGTCCTTACGCGCGAGCCCGTCATGGGAGCGGAAGACTTCTCCGAATACGGCATGACAAAGGACAAAGTGCCGCTGTGCATGTTCTGGCTCGGCACGCAGCCGCCTGCAGTCGTGGCCGCAGCCAAAGCCAAGGGCACCACGCTACCGTCGCTGCATTCGCCTTACTTCAAACCCGTTCCAGAACCCAGCATCGAGACTGGCGTTACGGCGATGACCTCGGCGGTCATGGGCCTGCTAAAAAAATGAGGCGACGGTTTTATTTTCGGCTGAGCTTGTAAAACAACCAGCCGCCAATGCCGAGGAAGATTACATTGGGCAGCCACATGATGAGGTGAGGCATCGCCGCCGGTTTGTCATTGAGCGTGTCCGCCAGAATGATGAAGACGATGTAAACCGTGGCTGTAATCAGGCTCAGGGCAAAGCCCGAGGAGGTCTCGCGCCGCTGCGCCGTCACCCCCAGTGGAATGCCCACCAGGGCAAAGGTGAAACAGGCCAGCGAAAAGCTGTAGCGTTTGCTCAGTTCGGTGAGGGAGAGGGAGCGCGTCACTGCCGTCAGCGCTTCACCCGTGACCGTGTCCTTCCAGGTGCGCACCTCCTCGGCCAGCGCGCTGGTGGTCTTCATGCTGGCATTCACGCGCACGGCGTCTTTCTGCATCTCTGACAGGGGCAGGGTCAGCCATTGGGTGTTCATGGCCAGACCTCGGACTTGGCCCTGACCCGGCGCGGGGATGGTCTCCTGAGTCATGCCCTCCAGTTCCATCTGCAGGTCGATCGAGCCCGGCGTGGTGTGCAGGGTGGCTTTGCTGGCGTGGATGTAGGTGCCGGCCTGGGAGTCTTTCAGCATGATGATGTGCATGTCTGTCAGCGTCTTGTCATGACGCTTCCCCGTATAAATGCGGTAGCCGGGCACACGCTCCAGCACTTGGCCTTCCTGGAACAGGGTTTCAGGATTCTTCACCGCCACTTGGTAAAACAGGCGTTTCATGCGGTCCTTCGCCGCCGGTGCTAGGCTTACGTTCACCCACAGGCACACGCCGCTCAGCAGCACCGCCAGCACAAAGACTGGGGCACAGATGCGCGGCATCGACATCCCGGTCATGCGCAGGGACACCAGTTCATTGTCAGCGGACAGACGGCCAAACACGAGCAGAATCCCCGTCAGAAACGCCCAGGGAATCGTGAAGATGAGCGAGAACGGGATGACCAGCATCACGAACTCCGCGATCACCGAGATGGGCAGCTCCGTGTTGCCTAGCAGTTGGTCCAGTTTCTTGTACACATTGCCCAGCACCATCACGCCGCTGAGCAGCGCCACGCCGATCAGCGTGGCTGATGCGACCTGGCGGCCAAGATAGCGGTCAAAGATGCGCGGAAACATGTGGAAGCTCAGGCTAGCGAGTCTTCACCGCCGGGCAATTTGAGATTGCCATAGGTTGCTTCAAACGACCGCCTTCTTCACCTTGCCGAAATCCGTTCCCAGGAAGCGCTTGGCCAGGTTCTCCGCCTGCTCGGAATGATCGGTGAGGTAGATGTCGAGCGTGGGTTTCGATTTCGTCGTGCGCAGCATGCCGCCTTGTTCAAGGCTGGCTTTCACATGCGCCGCGCAGGTGCTGGCGGAGTCCACCAGTCGCACTTTTTGCCCCAGCATGCGCTTCAGCACCGGAATCAGCAGCGGATAATGGGTGCAGCCCAGCACCAGGGTGTCGATGCCCTTGTCGAGCATCGGCTTCAAATACTCGCGCAGCACGGACTTGAGCGCCGGATGATCGGTCCAGCCTTCCTCCACAAACGGCACCAACAGCGGCGTGGCACGCGCCTCGATCATGATGTCCGGTCGCCGCATCGCGATCTCATGCTGATAGGCATGACTGCGGATGGTGCCCGCCGTGCCGATGATGCCCACGCGTTCACAAGTGGCGTCAGCCAGCGTTGCCTCCACCCCAGGCCCGAGCACACCGATCACGGGTACGCGGAACGTGGCCTGCAGCAGCGGTAGCGCATGCGCCGTGGCCGTGTTGCACGCCACCACCACGGCCTTAACGCCATTCCCGACGAGGAACTGAGTGTCCTCCATCGAGAAGCGTCGGATCGTGTCCGGCGATTTCGAGCCATACGGCACGCGCGCCGTGTCGCCGAGATAAACGATCGATTCATTCGGCAGCAGATCCCGCAGCGCCCGCACGACGGTCAGGCCGCCAACACCGGAGTCAAAAACGCCGAGAGGGCTGCTGGCGGTGACGGGGGTGCTCATGGGATGAATCAACTTTTCTGCGTGAGCTCCACAATGATCGCCTTCTGCGCATGCAGACGGTTCTCTGCCTGGTCGAAGATCAAATCAGCGTGGGCTTCCATGACTTCCTCGGTGATTTCCTTGCCGCGATAAGCGGGCAGGCAGTGCATGACGAGTGCGCCTGGGTTGGCGTGCTTCAGCAGGGCGGTGTTGATCTGCCAGGGCTTGAGGGCCTCGATGCGGTCGGCGCTTTCGGCTTCCTTGCCCATGCTGACCCAGACATCGGTGTAAACGACATCGCAGGCACCCACGGCTTCGGCGGGATCATCGACGAGGCTGACGGTGTTGCCGGGCACACGATGCATGAAGCTTTCCTGCGGTTGAAACGCTCTGGGGGCACCAATGACGAGTTCAAAGCCGAGGTGCACGGAGGCCCAGATCCAGGAGCGGGCCATGTTACAGTCGCCATCGCCGAGGAAGCAGATGCGTTTGCCTTTCCAACCGCCTAGTCGTTCCTGGATCGTCTGCAGATCCGCCAGCACCTGGCAGGGGTGCTCGTCGTCGGTCAGCGCGTTGATGGTGGGGATGCCGCTGTATTGGGCGAAATCCACCACATCCTGCTGGGCAAAGGTGCGGATGACCGCGCCATGAATCATGCGGCCCATTACCCGTGCGGTGTCCTTGATCGGCTCGCCACGACCGAGCTGGATGTCGGCGCTGGAAAGGAACATCACCGAACCGCCCAGTTCACGAATGCCCACTTCAAAGCTGACTCGGGTGCGCGTCGAAGACTTGCTAAAAATCAGCGCCCACTGCTGGCCGGTGAGCACCTGCGGTGACGCCGTGCGGTCCTTTTTCAGCACGCAGCCCAGATCGACGATTCTCTCGATTTGTTCCCGGGTCAGATCTTCGATGGAAAGGAGGTGATTCATAGCATGGCGGGTTTATGCGAGCTGATCGAGCACGCTCTTGAAGATGGCGAGCCCTTCGTCGGCATGGGCTGCAGTAATGTTCAAAGGTGAGAGCCAGCGCACCACATTGGGGCCGGCGGGAGTGACCATCATGCCGGCATCCAGCAAAAGCTGCGCAAGGAAGATGGAAGGCAATTTGCCGCCGGATTTGGCTGAGATGGCTTCGGCATTCAGCTCAAAGCCGATGAAGAGGCCGAGCTGGCGCACCTCCTTGATCAGCACGTGATTCCAAGCGCACGCCGCCGCTGCGATGGCTGCACCGCGAGCTTTGGCATTGTCACAGAGATGTTCGTCCAAAATCGTGCGCAGTGTGGCGATGCCGACGGCGCAGGCGAGGGGAGAGCCGCCATAGGTGGTGCCATGTGTGCCGGGGCCGAGTGTCTTGCTCAGATCGCGGCGGTCATTGACCCAGAACGAGCCGAGGGGGAAACCGCTGCCAATGGCCTTGGCCCAGCTGATGCCGTCGGGTTGGATTTCATCCCCTGGAATGATGCTGCGCCAGCCTGCCATTTCTCCTGCACGGCCAAAGCCACACTGGACCTCATCCAGCAGCAGCAGCAGATCTTTTTCGCGGCACAAACGCTGGGCGGCGCGAAGAAACTCGGGCATGACAGCGTTCACGCCGCTCTCGCCCTGAATCGGTTCCACGAGAATGGCTACCGTCTTGTCAGTGATCGCTGCTTCGAGTGCCGCGATGTCGTTGAAAGGGGAATAGACAAATCCAGGCGGCAGCGGACCAAAGCCACCGTGAATCTTCTCCTGCGCCGTGGCGGTCATGGCACCGAAGGTGCGGCCATGAAACGAGCCTGTGAAGCTGATGATCTCGTAGCGCCCGCCGGTCTGCTGGCCGTATTTCCGCGCCAGCTTGAGCAGGCCCTCATTCGCCTCGGCACCGCTGTTGCAGAAGAAGCACTTGCCAGGAATGCCGACGCATTCCTCGACGAGAATGCGTGCCAGCTCGGCCTGCTTGTCGATGCAGTACCAGTTGGAGACGTGGATGAGCGTGTTCGCCTGTTCCGTGAGCGCTTTCACCACGGTAGGGGGGCAGTGACCGAGCGGGCACACGGCCACGCCACCGGCGAAGTCGAGATACTTCTTCCCATCACGATCCCAGACATAAGGGCCTTCGCCACGCACGGGCCACACATTGTAACGACCGTAGTTGGGCAGGACAAACTCCTGCATCAGTTGATCACTCGTTCTCATCTTGGGATTACAAATGGATTTCAGTTCCGATCCCGCCGTCGGTGAAGATTTCGAGGATTAGGGCATGCGGCAGACGACCGTCGATGAGATGCACCTTGCCCACACCGCCGCGCAGCGAATCGAGCGACGAGTCCACCTTGGGAATCATGCCGCCGCTGATGATGCCTTCGGCTTTCAGTTGGGTGATGGAGGCTTCATTGAGGCTGGGGATCAGGGTGGTGTCGTCCTTTGGATCACGCATCACGCCGCGCACATCGCTGAGAAAGATGAGCTTCGTGGCCTTGAGCCGCTTCGCCAGACCGCAGGCCGCGAGATCGGCGTTTACGTTGAGCGTTTTGCCCGAGGCAAGCTCACGCGCGACAGGTGAAACCACAGGAACGAACTCGCCTGCTACAGCGGCCTGGATCAGGCCGACCTTGCAGTCACTGACTTCGCCGACCCAGCCGAGATCGCCCTTCATCTTTTCGCCCAGAAAGACTTCCGTGCCGGGAATGCCGACCGCTTTGCCGCCAAAGGCGTTGATCTTGGTCACGATCTCCGGGTTGATCACGCGGGCCAGTGTTTCCTCGACGATCTTGATCGTCTCGTCGTCCGTGACGCGCATGCCATTGATGAACTTCGCCTGCAAACCGGACTCGGTCATGGCCTTCGAGATCGCCTTGCCGCCACCATGCACGATGACGGGGTTGACGCCCACGGCTTCGAGGAACACCACGTCACGCAGAAAGGTGTCCACCTGCACGGGGTCTTCCATCGCACTGCCGCCGACCTTGATCAAAAACGTGCAGCCACGGAAGCTCTGCATGTAAGGCAGGGCTTCTAGCAGTACGGCGGATTTGGTGATTTGAGCGTCGTGGGGCGACATGGAGGAATTCGGGGAAGACGCAAAGGAGCGGATTTGACCGTCACGTCAAGCACCGCACGTGTGGCATTTTTCCTTTTGCCACTCGCATCACCACCTGTCAGGCATGCCGGAAAGGACGAGCATCCACGAAAAAAACGTCGAGGCTGCCATGGTGGCATTTCATAGAATACGAAAGTATCAGACCGTGTCATTTCAGGCTCAGGGGGGTGGCATGATGAATGCTTAGACAAGTAACATCCCCTTATTTCTTCGCTCTTCTTTCTCACCCAACCTATGGCAGTCCATAGGCGGTGAGTTGCGAGGAGCCTTAGCTTAAAAAAGCCCTCCCTCTGATGAACACCACCGCTCTGGTGCGATGCAGTTGCATCGTGCTCATGTTTCTCCATGCCTCCGTGCTCAACGCCCAGCTGAGCTGGGACCTGTCATCCACCACCGGCATTCAGGTGACTGGTGACGCCACGTGGGACACCACGCTGACCAACTGGAACAACGGCTCCACCAACGTGGCATGGGGCAACGTTACCAACGCCACCACCACGGCGGTGTTTGGTGTCGCCAGCCCCACGGCCGCCACTGGCGGCACCATCACTGTGTCCGGCACCATCAACCTTGGAGGAATGAAATTTCTGCCGTTTGCCTCCATACCCACTCCTTTCTCTTTCACCTTCGCGGGAAGCGGCACGCTGGCCTTTGCGAACGATGCCGTGATCGAACTGGGAGACGTGGTTTCTTCCGGCAGCACCGGTAACCAGTTTGTGAATCTCAACACAGTTGTCACTGGCAACAACATCACCATCCAGCGGGCTACGGGTGCCTCCAGCGGCGCTTTCCAGTACCTGCGCTTCGGCGGCAACAACACCGCGCTGACGGGAACGCTGACGATCAAAAGCACCTCCACAGCCATCTCCAACTTCATCCTCATCAGCAGCGCCGCCGCACAGGCCGCCCTGAGCCGGGTCGTCATCGAGTCCGGGAGCGTTTATGCCATCAACGGAGCCTCCAGCAACTACGCCGTGCCCATCACTCTAGGTGGTATTGGCCAGGGAAATGGAGCCATCCGCATCGACGCCAGCAGCATCACGATCAGCGGTCCTCTCACCCTGACCAGCACGGCGCTGCTGAACAGCAACAGCGGCACCACGGGTACAATTGTCAGTGGCGCCATCGGCGAGACCGGTGGTTCCCAGGGCTTGCAGCGTTCGGCGGTGCTCACCTCTTCCACGATGTCATTCACTGCGGCCAGTAATTTCACTGGAGTCACCACCCTGGGCCGCAGCGGCGCAGTCGGCGGTGTGACCATTCTGGACTTCTCAGCCGCCAGTGCTCCCACGACTGACATCTTCTACAACGGAGTCACGGCGGGAGGACTGAGCTTTGTCGGCAGCAGCAATGCGGGCACCTTTCTGAACCTCGTTGGCAAGGCAGCCACTGCCAACGTGCAGCACTTTGGCGCGGTCACCACGGCGGCGGGAACCCTGGGTGTGGTGACGCTGACCTCCGGCACCGGGGGGAGCATAGATCTGAGCCTAGGCACGATCACCCGCACTGGCACCGGTCTGCTGGCCTTTATCGCCCCGGCATCGGGTTCCATCACCACCACGAGTACCGGCTTCCTCGGCCCATGGGTGACTTATCGGGACACCAGCGGGGTCACCTCCTGGGCGCAGGTGAGCGGTGGCGTTTTGGTGGGTGGCTATGCAGGTGATCTTGCTTACAGCTCCGGCAAAGCCATCTCCGCCGTGAGCGGTTACGCTTCGTCGAAGAATCTGACGGTTTCGAATGCCTCGGGTGGCAATGTGACCCTCACTGGTGCGACTACCGACATCAGCACCATCAGCATGTCCGACCCATGGCTGGCTCGCACAGTCAATCTCGGGGCCAATATTTTGCGGCTGGGTACCGCCGGTGGCATTCAACTGGCGGCGGGCGCGCAAAACCTCACCATTTCCGGCGGCACGCTGACTGCGGGCGGCGCCAGCAACACCGCCGGGCAGGTCATTCTGACGAACAACTCCAGCACCGCATTGCTGCAGGTGGATGCCAACATCCTGGCCAACGGCACCGGCGCGGCCACGCTGATCGTCAATGGAGTGAGCGGCTCCAAGACAATACTGACGGGCAGCAACGTGCTGGGCGGCGGCGCGATTATCGCCTCCGGTACGCTCGAAATTCGCAATTCGAATGCCCTTGGCAGCACCGGCACAGTTGCGGTTTTCGACGGCGCGGCGTTGCAGCTTTCCGGGGGTATCACGTTGGCGCGGACGCTTAGCGTGGGCGGCGGCGGTGTGGCATCTGATGGTGTGATCCGCAACCTCAGCGGCAACAACACCATCGGCGGTTTGGTGACGACCACGCAGCCGGTGCGGATCCAGTCTGATGCAGGAACGCTCACCTTTTTCAACACCAACGCCACCACCAATTCCATTACCGCCGGCAGTTCCAGCTACACCGTCACCTTCTCCGGCGCGGGCGACATTGTAGTGAACAGTCGGCTCAACTTGACCAGCCAGACCACCACCAAGGAAGGCACCGGAAGGCTGACTCTGGGTGGGGACAATTCCGTCATCACCGGCGCTTTCGCCGTGACCTCGGGCATGTTGCGCGTCACTAACGTCAATGCTCTCGGTACCACGGCGGGGGCCACTACGGTCAGCTCAGGTGCCACATTGGAACTGGCCTATGCTGCGGACACGACTCTTGCAGAGCCGATCACCTTTGACGGCGCGGGCTACAACAGCACCGGGGCCATCCGCAATTTGTCCGGCAATAACACGCTTTCCGGCACTCTCAGCGTCGGAACGCAGGCTCTGACCACGATCATTGCGGACAGTGGTACCACGCTCACGATCTCCGGCACGATGCGTTCCGGTGCCACCGCCGCAGGCACGCGTACGGTCACGCTGGGCGGTTCCGGTACCATCAACATTACGGGAGCCATCACCAACGGCACCACCCCCGCCACCTACATGACGGCTATCTCCAAGGCCGACAGCGGCACGGTGAACCTGCGCGTGGCCAGCACCTTCGCGCCCGCCACCACCAGCGCGACCACTCTGGCGACCATCCTCGCCACGGTACGCGGTGGCGTGCTGAACTTTGACTTTGCCAACGCCGCTGCCACCACCAACCTGATCGTCAGCAGTAACAACCTCTCCCTGAACGGCGGCACGCTGCAGATGACCGGCAAAGACGGCACGACGAACCTGCAGGGAGTGATCTCCACCACCCTCACCGCAGGACGCAGTGCACTGGTGGTGACTTCCGGCGTGGGAGGCACGATGAATGTGGCCCTGGGTACGATCTTGCGCGCCGCCGCCTCCGGCAGCGCGACGAACATCACCTTGCCGGCCAGCGGTAGCATCACCACCACCACCACTCTCAACACGAATGGCATTCTGAATGGTGGCCTGGTGGTGGGCGGCACCAGCTGGGCCACCTCCGCCGCCACGCAGACCACTTCTGTGAGCTGGGTGAACACCAGCGACACCGTTTCGATTGGCAACATCGCCAATGGCACGCAGGTGGCCTTCACCGGCACGGCACCCGGCGGCCTCACCGCTGGTGTGTCCTATTATGTGGTGAACTCCAACGCCAGTTCATTTCAGGTGGCGCTGAGCGACGGTGGTACCGCCATCGCCCTGACCAATGATGGTACCACGGGCCAGATGAACCAGGCCGGGGCCATTACCGGTCTCACCTCCTACTCGTCCACCTTCACCTCGAACGCGAACGTGGATCTGGCTGCCGGAACCACCACTCAGGGGACCGCCACCATCAACTCACTGCGTTTCAATGCCGCCTCCGGCAGCACACTGACACTCAGTGGGAACCTTACCAGCGCCAGCGGGGGGCTGCTGGCCACCTCGGCGGTGACGGGGAATGTAACGATCCAGAGCGACAGCAGCACCGCGCGCACCCTCACCAACTCCTCGTCCGACTTTAACATTTACAATTTTGGCACGGGAAATCTGACCATCGCTTCCACCATCACGGTGACCGGCACTGCCTTCACCACGTCAGGTCCAGGTCTGATCACCTTTGCCGGCCTCGCCAGCACCAGTGCCACCCAAGTGCGGGTGACCGAGGGTACGCTGAGCATAGTGGGCAACAACCGGTTTACCGGGGCCACTGATCCCACCTTTACCATCGGCTCCGTGGGTGTGGCGGCCAAACTGATCTTTGGCAACGGTGCAAGCACCGGGGCGGAGAGCTTCACTGCAATCAATGTTCTTGGCACCACCAGCTCCCTGGTGGGCGGCGGCACGGCGCTCTACACCATCAGCATGCAGAACACCGGGGTGAATGACTGGCGGAACCTCATGATTGGCGGCACGGGAACAAATGAGAACAACTTGTCTTTGGAGGCGTTCTCCGCCGGGACCATTCAGCTGGGGGCCGCCAACACTTACGCAGGTCGCACCAACATCGGTCGCTCCACCTTCGAGGTCAGTGTGCTGGCCAACGCCGGCACCGCCAGTTCCCTGGGCACAGGCTCCCAAGTGTCCACCATTGACATGAACGACACCAATTCCACCAACGCGACCGTTTCCACCCTGCGCTATGTGGGCACGGCAGACGCGGTGACAGACCGCGCCATCCGCATGTACACCGACGGACAGACCATGCCATCCTTGGCTGGAGTGCTGGAGAACAACGGCACAGGTTCGGTGAAGTTTACCTCTGCGTTCACTGCCGCTGGCAGCACCACGCTGGCGCGCACCTTTCGCCTGTCCGGTACGAACACCGGCGCAAATGAAATCGTGAGCATGACGGACGGTCCAAGCAGCACCGTGACACTGGACAAGGCCGGAGTAGGCCGCTGGACGCTGACGGGCAACAGCACCTACACCGGCGGTACCACGGTGTCCGCAGGCACGCTGCAGCTGGGCAATGGCGGCACTGCGGGCATGGTGGGCGGTGGTGATGTGGCCATCTCCTCCGGAGCAAAGCTGGTCACCAACCGCAGCGACAGTTTCAGCATTAACAACAACATCACCGGGGCGGGCTCCGTGATTGTCGGCAATGCCTCCGGCGGCGCCGCCACGCTCACCTCCAACGCCAACACCTACAGTGGTGGCACCACGGTGAACTCGGGCACGCTGGTCTTCACCAACGTGTCTGGCTCGGCCACCGGCAGCGGTACTGTGACGGTGACCAGCTCCGCCACGCTGGCAGGCACTGGGCGCATCGCCCCTGCGGCGGGAAATCCAGTGCTGGTGCAGGGTACACTGAGTGTCGGCCAGACCTCAGGCACTGCGGCGGACATGGAGATCACCACTTCAGGGGCAGGCACCTTGTTCATGGACACCACCAGCGTGCTGCTGCTGGATTTGGTGAGCGGTGCCGGCTCCGGTACACTCAACGCTTCCACGGCTGCCGACATGCTGGTGCTAGGCGGCACGATGACCCTCAACTCCGGCAGCACCCTCCGCGTGCAGAACCTTAACGGCCTGTCCGGCTGGGCTGTCGGCGACGCCTGGAAGCTGATCGACTGGAACACGCTCTCCGGCACAGCTTCCGGCACTTTCACCACTTTGGACCTGCCCGTGCTTGGTGGCGGCCTGCAGTGGGACAGTAGCGCTCTTTATTCAACCGGCGTGCTGAGCGTCATCGCCGTTCCAGAACCATCACGCCTGTGGGTGCTGGCGGCTGGATTCTTCGCCGTCCTGATACGGCGCAGGCGTTGTTAGGCGAAGCCTTTCTGGCGTTTCGCATGAATGGCGGCGGAGTATTCCGCGCTGTTGAAGTCAACGTACTCTTCAGACAGGTCGCTGGTGTAAACGGTGTAGCCGCTGGTGCCGAGATTGAGGTCAATGGTGACAGTGAACTTGGATTCCTTCACGACCTTTTCCATTTCAGTGACCGGCGTCTTCGTGGCCAGTCCGCCCTTGCAAGCCTGCAGGCCACCGAAATAAATGTCGATGAGTTCTTCACGAATGCGTGCGCCGGAGTAACCGACGGCGTGGATGATGCGGCCCCAGTTTGGGTCGCAGCCATGGAAGGAGCATTTGACGAGCAGAGATTTGGCGACGGTCTCGGCCACCTTGCGGGCGTCGGCCAGCGTGCGGGCATTGCGGACACGGATTTCGACAAACTTGGTCACGCGCTCGCCGTCGCAGACGATCATCTTGGCGAGTTCCAGCATCACCTTGTGCAGCGCACAGCGGAAAAGCTCCGCCTCGGGCGAGCCCTTCTTGATCGTGGGCACATCCGACTGGCCGTTGCTCATCACAATGACGGTGTCGTTTGTGCTGGTGTCACCGTCGATGGTGATGCAGTTGAAGCTCTTCTCCACGGCGTAGCGCATGGAGCGGTGCAGCTCATCCTTGCCGATCTTCGCGTCGGTGGTGATGAAGCAGAGCATCGTGGCCATGTTTGGGCAGATCATGCCCGCGCCTTTGGCGATGCCGCCTATGCGGAAGCTGCCGTTGCCGCAGGGGACATCGACCGCGAAGGTCTTGGGCCGCGTGTCGCTCGTCATGATCGCACGCATGGCGTCATCGGAGCCGTCAGGCTGTAGTTTGGCCACGGCATCAGGCACTTTGACAATGATACGCTCAATCGGCATCGGCATGCCGATAATGCCGGTGGAGCAGACGAGAACCTGGCGCATTTTCACGCCAAGTTCTTCTGCCACAGCCTTGGTCATGGCCTTGGCATCCTGAATGCCCTTCACGCCGGTGCAGGCGTTGGCGTTGCCGCTGTTGGCAATGATGGCGCGGGTGTCGCTGTTTCTGATGTGCTGCTGGCAGACGCGTACGCAGGCGGCGCGGACTTTGTTGGTCGTGAAAACCGCATCCGTCATGGTTGGGCCGTCGGAAACGATGAGCGCGAGATCCAGGCGGGTGGCTTCAGGATTCTTGATGCCGCAGGTCACGGCGCTGGCGCGAAAGCCCTTCGCTGCAGTGACGCCGCCGTCGATGACTTTGAAAGAGACGCGGCATTCGCGTTCGTCGTGTGCTTTGGTCGCCATAAGATCAGACGTACAACAGTCCTGCGGTGGCCTCAAAGCCGCAGATCAGGTTCATGTTTTGTACGGCCTGGCCTGAGGCGCCTTTGCCGATGTTGTCTTCCGTGCTCATTAAAATGAGCTGTCCCGCACGGGCATCATAGGACCAGCCGATGTCGATAAAATTAGTGCTGGTGACATTTTTGGTGTCAGGAGATTGGTTCACCCCCAGCAAACGCACGAAGGGCGCTGTATCGTAGGCCGAATGCAAGGCGGCGCTGATCTGTTCAATAGTCACTCCAGTTTGCAGTTGCGCAAACGTCGTCGTGCAGATGCCCGAATGGGTTGGCATCAGGTGCGGCACAAACGAGAGCTTTACCTCACGGCCCGCAGCGAGGGCAAGCTCCTGGCCGATTTCGCTCAGGTGGCGATGCAGCGGCACGCTGTAGCTGCGCACGCTGTTTTGTACTTCGCAAAAGAGCAGGGGGATGCTTTCTTTCCGTCCTGCACCACTCGCTCCGCTCATACTGGCCACAGCCAGCGGTGCCTCTGCCAGCAGCCCCGCCTTCAGCAGCGGAATCAGGGGCAGCAGAATGCTGGTCGGGTAGCAGCCTGGGCAGGCGATCAGCCTCGCGGTCTTGATCTGCTCCTCCCGTACTTCAGGCAGCGCATACACAGCTTCATCCAGCAGTTCTGGCGCAGGATGTGCATGGCCGTAGAATTCTTCATACAGCTCCGGACTCCGCAGGCGGAAGTCCGCACTGAGGTCGATCACCTTGAGGCCCAGCTCCAGCAGAGGCTTTGCATACTCGGCGGAAACGCCATGAGGCAGCGCCAGGAAGGCGATCTCCGCACCAACGGCTTTCAACGCGGCCGCGTCAGGCGCAGTGAAGCTCAGTGAATCCGCCACGCCGATGCTGCGAAACCGTGGGAACTCCTTGGAGAGGACTTT
>Ga0114968_10000696_pt1 | contig 25147 bp, 10 predicted proteins | sample M_130807_EF_Meta_FD_87020 | JGI IMG/M metagenome (GOLD analysis project Ga0114968, IMG submission 87020) | Freshwater microbial communities from Lake Montjoie, Canada to study carbon cycling - M_130807_EF_MetaG | ecosystem: Environmental > Aquatic > Freshwater > Lake | place: Lake Montjoie... | reverse complement strand
TGCAATCTGCAACTACTTCTGCTTTTGCACGTACTACAGAAGGTACATTCGAAGCACCTACAAACACCAAGTTTGTTGGTACATTGAACGGCGCTATGCGTGTGTTCGTTGACTCTTATGCTAGTGACACAACTCCTGTGTTGGTTGGCTACAAAGGTTCAAGCGAAGCAGACGCTCCAGCATTCTACTGCCCATACATTCCTTTGATGTCAAGTGGTGTTGTGTTGGATCCAACAACCTTTGAACCAGTTGTGTCTTTCATGACACGTTATGGCTTCATCGAGTTAACCAACACTGCCAGTTCATTCGGCAATGCTGGTGACTATGTTGGTGAGATCGCTGTATCTAACTTGTCATTCTCCTAATCAGAGAAAACAACTTTCTCCGAGATGGGAAGGAAAAACAAAAAGGCTCTTCGGAGCCTTTTTTGTTGGCTAAGTAGATCATGCTGGAAAATTATTGGGATATTAATTGTGTTTATAATCAAAGTCATAGAAATCATTTTGATTATATAGAGCAAGGACTTCTGGCTAGACATTTGACGTTTGTGTCTGACAATTCATTAAAAATCAATCAAATGGATGTGTCACACGATGCTGAACTTATCTACAGATGCCAAAGTCAAACTGGGCGTATGCCAGTTTTGTGTTTGGATAGCAATCCTTACAATGTTGAAACATATCTAACCGAATTAGAAAAACACGTAGACCCTAAAATTTTTTTTGTGTTTAGTCCTGATATCAGATCAGAGCAAAGCACAAGATCAAATCTTGCACCCTGGCCGTCTTGGTTAATTAATCAACACTTGCACAAAAATATGCAAACAGGCCAGACTAAGACTCGTCGAATAAGTTTTTTATCAGGAATTCCTAGATATCACAGATTACTATTGTTTAGACAAATTAAACCTTGGGTTAGAGATAATGATGTTGTAGTAGTGAACAGTTTTAGTCAATCAAATTTTTGGAACTCTTTGCCAACAAATACAGTTGCTGGTTTCAACCAATGGCTAGGTGAAATACCCTGGTCAAATAGATTAGAATATTTTGATACTGATCAGTCATGCGCGGCGGCACACGATCAAGCCGGAAATAAACATCCTGCTTACACAGCATGTATTAACATCACAGGAGAAACGTTAGGGCATGGCACACAAGTTTTGCCCAGCGAAAAAACGTGGAAAGCCTATAGATCAGGATGTTTGGTTGTTAACTATGGAATACAAGATATGCCAACTGCATTAGAAAATCTTGGCATTGAAATTTGGAAAGAATACGATACTGCTCAGCCACCTAAACTCAAATGCGAAAAAATTGTTGAATTATTTCAGAGAAACGATATTGAAAATTTATATAATCAACAGCGTGATATGATTGATTACAATCAAACTTTAGTAAACAGTAAGAGTTTTGCAAAAAAACTAGCACAACCTGCAGTTGAAAAATTACAAATACATTTAGAAACAGTATGATATTGGTTAATGATCCATACGATTTAGTTCCTGAACTGTTTGAATCGTTTCCTGAATTTTTAAAATCAACTGAGGCTGAGATTGATGTACTACCAACTTTGTGTCCAGAAAGTGTTGAATACTCGAATCGACTTACTATTTTTATACAACCCGACCCAGTACTCTGGGCGGATAAGGAATATCAAAAACAAATAGCCGCTAAACCTAATGCTGTATGGGCAGTAAGTGGATTCTCTAAGAGCCGCAAGTCTTGGCAATTGAAACACTGTATCTTGTATTGGGCTAATTTAACATCAACAGTACATTTAAATCCCTTTATATCAGCGGTAGAACTAGGATATAAGCCCTGGTTGGCTACAGCATTGCTCGGAGGTTGGTTATCAAATCGAGGACTATTAATACATGAAATGAATGCACGTGGTCTATTAGAAAAATGCTTGGTAAACTATTTTGATCGATCACAATTCAATGAGCAAGAGAGACAACAATATAAATCACAATATCCAGAAAGTGCTTTTAATTATAGAACCCCAGAGTTGGATCAATTAGATGATTCTGTATTTTTAAAATTTGCATTTGATAATTTAGACAAAACAATAAACACATGTCGTCCGTTGCCAGATTCAAAACCAGGACAACATGCATGGATCAGTCAACTGATTCCTAGAAATATTTACAACTCGGCCTATATCAGTATTGTTGCTGAAACTGAAGCCGCGTCGGGTACGTTTTTTATTAGCGAAAAAATTACCCGACCGTTGCTGGTAGGGCATCCTTTTGTGGTATTGGGTTGTGTAGGATACCTGCAATCCTTGCGTGATTTAGGATTTCAAACATTTTCGCCTTGGCTAGACGAAAGTTACGATCTTGTGACAGATACCAAGAAACGCATTGGCGCTATGGTTGACACAGTTGATCAATTTGCAAAATTAAATGATCTGCAACGCCAACAAGTCTGTATAGAAATGCAATCAGCAGTTGAACACAATCGTAGATTAGTAAAAGATCAGCAATGGCGTTTTGGTCCTATTGCTAATGCAATTAAACAATATTTAAATCTTAAACCAGCCTAAAAACTTTTCAATTTTGGCCATGGGTGCTGACCAATCTCCATACTTTTCCTGACGGAACAATCGGGCAGTGGTATACCAAGGCGAATCATCACGATTCTGCATCCAGCGCCAGCAAGGACCATAAGCATTGAGTGGAATCCATAACGGGCGACCCATTGCACCTGCCAAGTGTGCGGCGGCAGTGTCTACAGAGATCACAAGATCCAAATGATGCATCAATGCGGCTGTGTCAGCAAAGTCTTTGATAGTTCCTGGGTAACACTCAACTCCTGCTGCCTTTACCACTGCTTCGTCTTCCGCACTGGCATCTACTTGCAAACTAACCCATTGGTGTTCAGGAAACTTTTTTACAAGTGCAGCCATGGTTTCTGCTGGCATACTCTTGTGTTGGTTGATCCATGAATCTTTGCGACCCGACCAAGCAACTCCAACTCTCATGCGATTTTTTGGAATACCTAGTCTCTCGGCCCATACTTTGACACGTTCTGAATCAGGCTGTACGTATTGTAAATAGTGTTGCACATGTTCTAATCGCATGTTTAAAAGTCTAGGCAGGCTCATCATAGCAACCCAGTAATCAAACGGACCAATTACATCTTCTGTATTGCAGGTTACTTCTAAAATTGCCGGAGGAGTATTGACTATCAAAGGTTTGATTCCTGGACTCACATGCAGTCTAATCTTTGCACCCATGTCTTGGAGATTGCCACAGAATCTCAAAAACTGAATTTGATCTCCAAGACCTTGTTCGCCAATGACCAGGATAGTTTTGCCACGTAAGTCTTCGCCAGACCATTCTGGAGCAGGTAGTTTGGGTTTGGTACCATCTAGGTGTTCGTAACGCCAACGACTCTCATATAACCGCCAACCCTGTTCATAGTTGCCCAGCATGAGATGCGCCACTGCTAGATTGAATTCTGCGGTAATGCTGGAAGGATCTAATAATCGTGCAGTTTCTAAAAAAGGAATAGCACGTTGTGTATGCCCCATTTCTCTCAGCACATTGCCGTAGTTGTTAAATGCGCCTGAACTGTTGGGGTCTTGCACAAATGCTTGTGCATAAAATGCAATGGCCTGTTCGGGTTTGTGTTGTTCTCTGGCCAGGTTACCACTGGCAATCAAGTCGTTTGTGTTCATGAAGATATTTAAGAAAACCGCCATGCCGGGTAAAATAAAACCGTTTTCCATAAATACTTGTCAACGCAATTTGGCGTTTTATGCGGCGATTAATACCCACCGCGTAGCCGATAGAACCGGCATAGGGCTTCTATAAGGAGAAATCAAATGGGAAGAGCACTTAAAATTCAAAAAAACAACGTTGGTTCCGGTAGTACAGTTACTGGTTCTAATCCTGAGGTCACAACCTACAACCAAACCATCTTAACTGATGCTGGCTTTCCAAACTTTGGTAGTTTGACTTCACCAGCAACACCATATAACTCAGCAGACACTCTTAATTCAGATCAGTTTGTGGGCGTGGTTGGCGGCTCACCTGCTACTAGTACTCCTAGTACTACATTTCCAGAGGTTTCGGCTGCGGTAAACATTTTGTTAGCAGATGGAACAAGCACAACTGGCGGAATTGGTCGTCTTATTCGTCAGAAAGGTGCGCATAAGTTCTTGGTTGCTTACACAGCCAGTACCACTGCTGATGAAAGTTTAATTATCGGACAGGCATATCAAATTGCTGTTGTTGGTACAACAGACTGGCAGGCATGTGGTGCTGGTGTCAACGCAGCCGCTGGCGATATCTTTACTGCGGTAGCAGTTGGGTCAGGATCAGGTACTGCATATCCAGTTGGAATTTGCATTTTGGAAAATGCAGCCGTAGGCGCACTAACAGCCGGTTACATGAGTATTGAATACTCAGTAGGCGACTCAGCCGCGGTGTACGCTAGTTACATCACCAACAAGTGGATCCGTGACTGGAACGGCATGACTTATGGCAACTATAGCAACAACAACACTGGTGAAAACATCTACTCAAGTGAAAACTTCTATGTAACCAACTTCTTCACAGACGAAGGTACAGTCACATGGTCTGGTGCAGAGATTATCAACGGTGTGGACGCAAACAACGGTTCTTTACAGTTGGCTCAAGTGGTAAACGTTACAAGTTAATTTGTAACCTCCCAACATCCTCCTTGCTAACTACAAGGAGGATTTTTTATGACCCTAGCATTTGTATGTGGCAACGGCATCAGTCGACAAGCCGTGGATTTAAATCAATTAAGACCATTGGGCAAGATCTACGGCTGTAACGGACTCTACAGAGATTTTGAACCCGATTGTCTTGTAGCCACAGATCGACCCATCGCAGAAAGTATACAAAATTCTGGCTATAGCAAAAATCACAGATTTTATACTCGCAAACCCGTAACCGGACTTGGTGCATTACCTGTGCCCAAAAAGTATCACAGCAACAGTTCGGGACCTATAGCCACCGCTCTTGCGGCACTAGATGGGCACAAAACTATCTATCTGTTGGGATTTGATCTGGGTCCTACGGTGAATCAAAAGTTCAACAATGTGTATGCTGGTACGGATTTTTACAAGAAACCTGATGCCGCACCTACCTACACAGGAAACTGGGTCAAACAATTGTGTACAATTGCTCAAGATTTCCCGCAAATAACGTTTGTACGTGTGTGTGGTACAACCACAGCAGACATAAGAGAGTTAAAAGTCTTTAACAATCTACTACACATACCAATGCAACTGTTTCAAGATCGTGTGAATACCGGTCAAGACCTTTGATTTTGCTCGAGTTCTCAAGTATATTTGATTGCGGTAAATACACTCAGAGACTCTAATTTATGGCACAGTACATCATTGACATTGGCGCGGTACCCGATGACGGGCAAGGTGATCCGTTACGGACCGCGTTTGATTATACCAACGAAAACTTTAATCAGATTTTCGCGGCTGGGCCAGTTCTTAGTAACATTCAAATTGGTAATAATACTATTACCACCACAGTACTCAATAGCAATTTAATTCTAAGCCCGTCGGGTATTGGACGAGTACAGTTTAATAATACTTTATTTCCTAGGCTGGACAATGTTTACGACATTGGCACGCCCAGTTTGCGTTTCAATTCTATCTATTTAGGTATTGGCGGTATCAATACCACAGGTGGTATCACAACTACAGGTAATATCACAGCCGGTTATTTTATCGGTAATGGTAGTCAACTCACTGGCATTGTGGCTACTACTGGTAGTGAAGTTGTAAACGGCACAAGTAACATTCTCATACCCTCAGCAGGGTCAAACATTTTTGTCACAGTCAATGGCACTAGCAATGTTGTAACGTTTGCTAATACCGGTGCGTATGTTGCAGGCGAAGTCAGCGCAACAGGCAACATCTCTGGCAATTATATTTTAGGTAATGGTGCTTTATTAACTGGCATCAACATTGGGTACGGCAATAGTAATGTGGCGGCTTTCTTGCCCACATACACGGGCAATCTAGTTAGTCTAACAGGACCGGTCACAACCACTGCTAATGTCACCGGCGGCAACTTACGCACAGCCGGACAGATATCAGCCACTGGCAACATTACAGGTGGTAATGTCAACACCGGTAGATTGAACGCAGGTTACGTCACTGTTGGCACAACTATAAGTGCAATTGGTAATATCTCTACCAGCAGTTATTTTATTGGCGATGGTAGTTTACTCACAGGTATCAATGCCAACTATGGTAATGCCAATGTAGCAGCCTTCTTGCCCACATACACCGGTAACTTGGTCAGTCTAACAGGGCCAGTTACTACCACTGCCAATGTCACCGGTGGTAATTTACGAACATCGGGTACAATATTAGCCTCGGGCAATATTACTGCCGCTAATCTTGACACTGGAAAAGTTAATGCCAGCAACATTGCCGCAAGTGGCTCAGTATCAGCAGTGGCAAATATCTCTACCAGCGCATATTTCATCGGTGATGGTAGCCAACTCACAAATTTGCCCGTTGGCAATTATAGCAATGCCAATGTAGCAGCCTTCTTGCCCACATACACCGGTAGCATGTCAAGCATGACTGGCTTGTTGCGTACCACTGCCAATATCGTCGGTGGAAACATTTCTATCGTTGGCAACATCACCGGCGGCAATGTTGATACTGGTAGAGTCAATGCTGGTAATGTAACAGTAAGCGGACCAGTAAGTGCCACAGGCAATGTTACAACCAGCGCATATTTCATCGGTGATGGTAGCCAACTTACCAATCTTCCAGCAGGAAATTATAGCAATGCCAATGTAGCAGCCTTCTTGCCCACATACACCGGTAACTTGGTCAGTCTCACCGGGCCAGTCACAACCACATCCAACATTACCGGTGGCAATTTACTGACCGCAGGACAGATATCAGCCACAGGTAACATCACTGGCGGTAATGTTGATGCTGGCAGAGTCAATGCTAACACAGTCACAGTTAATACAACAATTTCTGCTGCCGGTAATATAACAGGCAACAATTTAATTGGTTCAACGGTTACAGGAACCACAGTCACAGCCATCGCCAATGTAGTTGGCGGCAATATCACAACCAGTGGTCAAGTGTCAGCCTCGGGCAATATTCGAGGTAGTAATTTAAATGCACCTGGCGGCAGTGTAACATCTTACATTGTTAGTGCTACTGGAACAATACAAGGTGGTAATTTTGTTACCACTGGATCAATCACTGCCACTGGCAACATCACAGGCGGTAATGTAGATACCGGTAATGTTCATGCCGGTAATATCAATGTTGATAGTATTGTATCGGCTATTGGCAATGTTTATGGCAATAATCTTATTGGCTCTTCGTTGTCAGTTACAGGTAATGTTTCAGCAGGCAATGTGGCTATCTCAGGTACATTTGGTGCCGCGTCTCTCAGCGCCAGTGGCAATATCACTGGTGGAAATCTACTCACAGCCGGAAATGTCACTGGCGGGTATTTCTTTGGTAATGGATCTCAACTGACTGGTATCACAGTCAGTGCCGGCACTTCAATCTTAAACGGCAACAGCAATGTTATTGTGGCTGCCAATGGTGCTATAACAATAAGTTCTGCAGGTGTAAGCAATGTTGCAACATTTGCCAACACTGGTGCGTATATCATTGGTGAAGTAAGTGCAACAGGCAATGTTACTGGCACGTACTTGCTTGGTAATGGCGCATTTATTACAGGTTTACCAGCCGGATACAGCAACGCTGATGTGGCCGCCTACTTGCCAACTTATACTGGTAACTTGGTCAGTCTGACTGGTCCTATAATAACAACCGCCAATATATCTGGCAACTACTTTATTGGTAATGGTAGTCAATTAACCGGAGTCACTGCGTCTGACGTGAGTGCTAGTGCCTTAACTGGTAACACACTAAGTTCAAATGTCTTGTACTCAAGTCTGACTCAAGTTGGTAATCTAGCCAATCTAAGTGTTACAGGCAATGTCACAAGTGGCAATATACTCACAGGCGGCGTGTTATCAGCAACTGGTAACGTAACCGGTAATTATATTCTTGGTAATGGTGCGTTACTAACTGGCGTTATCACCAGTGTTGCTAATATCAACAACGGAACATCAAATGTCACTGTGGTCAGTTCGGGTGGTAATGTCTCTGTTGGTGTAGGCGGTACAGGCAACGTAGCCGTATTTGCTACTACAGGTGCTTATGTAACTGGTGTATTGAGCGCAAGTAGTAACGTAACTGGTGGAAACTTACTTACAAGTGGATTGATAAGTTCAACTGGCACAGTCACTGGTTCTAGTTTGTTAGGATCGGTAGCATCTTTAAGTGGCAACGTTACAGGTGGCAATGTACTCACAGGTGGATTGATCTCTGCCACTGGCAATGCCACCGCTGGTAATCTATTAACTGGTGGCGTTGTTTCAGCAACTGGTAACATATCTGGCAACTATTTTATTGGTAACGGTAGTCAACTAACAGGTGTCGCGGCATCTAGTGTAAATGCCAATGCATTGATTGGTAACACACTAAGTTCAAACGTTTTATATTCAAGTCTAACACAAGTTGGTAACTTGGCCAACGTGAGTGTGGTTGGAAACACAGTTAGTGGTAATCTGCTTACAGGTGGTCTTGTATCATCTACTGGCAATATTGTTGGCGGCAATGTAAACATAACAGGCGGTACACTGGCATTTGCTAATGCCAATATTGTCCAGACCAATCCATCGGATCTAGCAATTACTGGTGCCTATCAGATTAGTGTAAAACCAGCAGGCGGATCTTATCAATGGACATTTAACAATGACGGCACTTTATCTGGACCAATAGGATTATCTACCACTGGATATCTAACAGCAACAGGCAATATTTTAGGCAACAATATTTTTGCTTCAGGATTTGCAAGTGTCACAGGCAATGTGATTGCCGGCAATGTTAACACCAGTAGCATTCGTCCTACTAGTGGTGCATTAACCATCAGCACTGCCTCGGGTAATTTAAATCTACAACCAGCCGGCAACATTGTATTAGCCAATACATTTATTAATAGCGTAGCATATCCAGAACAAGATACTGATGCCGCGACAAAATTATATGTTGACAATATGGTGTCAACGGGATTGTCGTTCCACTCACCAACGTATGCAGCCACCACAACTACATTGGCCGCAACTACAGGTGGTACCATCACGTATGCTCAACCCAATGGTGTGAGTAATGGTGTTGGTGCTTACCTAAGTACCACTGGATCATTTAATTTAATTGACACTGCCAACGTTCAAACAGTTGGTACACGTATCTTGGTCAAGAACGAAGGTAATGCAGTATACAATGGTGTGTATACCTGGAGCAATGCCACTGCTATTGTGCGTTCTACAGACGCTGACCAATATGGATCAAACAGTGCAGAACAATTAAGCCTAAACGACTACTTCTTTACCACAAACGGTAATGTCAATGCTGGTTCAGCGTTTGTTGTTAACGAACCAACAGGCACAATCACATTTGGCACAAGCAATATCTCTTTTGCTTTGTTCAGTCAAGCCACAACCTACACAGCCAACGTTGATGCCGGTCTAAGTCTAATAGGTACACAATTTAATGCTAAGGTTGATCAGAATACCACAGCATTCGACGGCGCCGGCAACATTATTGTCAAAGCCGGCGCTAACTTAACCACACCCAACATTGGTGCCGCAACTGGTACAAGCCTAAGTTTAACAGGCAATGTCAACAGCGGAAATGTAAACACCGGTGGATTGATCAGTTCAACTGGCAACATTACAGGTGGTAACTTACTCACCGGTGGTATATTATCAGCAACAGGTAATATTATAAGTGTTGCTAACATCACTGGCGGCAACATCTTAACAGGTGGGTTAGTATCAGCAACTGGTAATGTTTCTGGTAATTTCTTTATTGGTAACGGTAGTCAACTCACTGGAGTTATTGCATCCGGCGGTCAAGGTAACACAATCACTTTAGGAACCCCTACAGATGGTAGCCTAACAGTCAACGTTGCATATCCTGGGTGGACCACAGCAACTTTTGTTACAGATGGCTTAGATGATCTAAATCAAGTGTCATTGAACATTGCCAACAGCACATACGTGGGCAATGCTTATATCATCGCCAATGTTTATTCTGGACCTAGTCCATTAACGGTGGCATTCACCAGTTATTATATTGGTAATCCCAACAGTTTCTTGTGGCAATTTGGTGATGGCACAGCCAACGCCACCACAGCCAATGCCACTCACACATTTAGTAATGCTTCAGGCGGAACTTACACAGTAACCTTCACAGCCTACAACACCAACGGAACCTATAACGGCAATGCGGCCAATGGTGCCAAAGGTTCTACCAGTACTGCCAACATTTCGAATATTGTGTTGTACACTCCAAGTCCAATACCATCATTTACTCTGAGTAGCAACAGTTTCAATACTGGTAATATCATAACCATAACCAACACCAGTCAGTATGTGGTCTGGTATGATTTGAGTTTTGGCGACGGTACTGCTAACTTTACTGCTGGACCTGGCTTAGGCAATACATCGTTTACCAATGTGACTCATCAGTACAACTCTGTTTCAGCCAATGCAGACAGTTTGTACAGTGTGATATTGAGTGGAACCAGTAACACAGCCGGACCTAGTAATGTCACAGTTGTTTCGTCTGCCAGCAATGTCAAAGTTTATGCACCACAAACTGGTAATGTGTTTGTCACTGCCAACAGAGCCAACGTGATCAACGGCCTGGGGGTGATAAGTTTCCGCAACGACTCAAATGGCACGCCAGGGAACACAGCCAGTTTTGGCGCACAACAATTGTATAACTTTAACTACGGTGATGGCAATGTTGGTAACGTCAACGTAGGCACAGGCATTGCAGGTAACCCAAGTGCTGCCAATGTCACTAACACGTTTGCACTAAGTGCTGCCAACCAGGCTGCCAATGCATATCAACAGTTCACTGCCAACTTGTTCTTGTACACTGGCTACAGTTCCAGTCCAGCCAAGAGTGGCAACATCACTATCACAGTTGAACCACAGACTCGTGCCAACTATATTGGAACCACTGCCAACGTCGTAACAGATGCCACTGCCAACACAGGCAATGCCAGAGTGGGATACCTGTATACTGACTACAACAGTTCCAATCGATCGACCTTTACCTTCCAGAACACCAGTCAAAACAGCAACTTGGCCAACTGGTCCTGGGGCGACAGTACATTCAGCAATGGTGTATCAAATGTGGCCAACACACTTCATACCTACAACAGCACCGGTGCTTTCACAGTGTCTCTCACAGCCAATGGTACACCCAATGGTATAACCAGTACAGCACAAAGCAATACAATCTCTAATGTTGGCTATATCTTTATTGCCAGTAACCCCACAGCACCCACAAACCTCAGTGGCTTCTCCAACTTGGCCATTGTTAACACCAGCGAAGGTACCAGTCCGTTATTGGCAGCCGGCGCAAGAGACGCATCGGGTGGTAACATTGTGGCCAATGGCACAAGCGTCACACGTTTTGCAACCACAACAACAATTGCTACCGCAGGTAATATTGTAAACGCCAACACAGGAATAAGTTCAAGTCAGTTGACTGCCAACTTGTTTGCCTATGTCAACAATGCCAATGCTGGCAACGTGACATTTAGCAATGTGAGTAACACCGTTGGAACATCTGGGGCCTTGGTTATAACGCAAGACCGAGACTTGCACGTGGCCAATGCCGCGGTGCCAAGTTATTTCTACAAAGTATTCAATGCCAATATCAGTTGTGCTTTGAGCAGTTTGGGCACAGGATACAACAACTACAAATTGGTAGACTCGGTGACAGGCAACACCAACTATGTGGGATTTGTCAAGGACAATTTGAATTCATCACCCAGCCTAGTCACTGCCAACACAGCAGTAGTTGAAGCCACAGCAGGAACCTACAGATATATTTCAGGCATTCCTTACTACAACACAGGATCGCCTACAATTACCATTGCCAATTTAGAAGTGGCAAACTTGTCTGGGCAAACATTTAGAAGTGCTGACCCGTTTATTTTGGCCAGCGGAACAGTATTAGAAGGATCAGGCGCATTGGTATCTGCAACACAGACCAAAGCACTCAGCACAATCAACAATGCCGCCAGCAGTTTCCTGACAGGTTCAAACTTGAATGCCAATGTGGGTGTTGCTTCAAACTACACACTTGGCAACATGACCGGTAACTTAACAGGTGCCAACAACGTAGTGGCCACGTTGCAAGCCAATATATTCAACGTGATAGGAACCAGTACCACAGTACAATTACCTGCTAACATACAGATGTATGCTGGTGCAAACTCTGGCATAAATGAACAGGCCATTGTGGCCAATGTGGCATCTAACACACAGGTGGCCTTACGAGTGGTAATGAGCACCGCAGGTAACACTCCTGTGTTTGCCAACAGCATAAACTACTATACATCTAATGCCTGGTCTGGGGCACAAACCATTGCTAACACGCCCGAAGCAGTTGTGCGGTATGGGGTACTCCAACGATATGCAGTTGACTTGAGCACAGGATATTTGCCAGTGGGACCGAACTTGTCAATCAGTGGCAATCGTACCAGCACACAGTACTTTACTTTTGCATTTGCAAGACCAAGTCTGGCCAACTTTGACATTAGATTGACCACAACCACAGGCGTTGCAGGTGTTTGGCTTGCGGCGCCAGGAACCACAATTGACTCCGGCGGATTCTCATCGCCTACTCCGGGATTCCCAGGGCCCACCAGTACCATCAACGGATGGCTGGAAGCATTCACTCAATATGCTGGATCAGGAGTTCCTGGTGCGGCAATAGCAACTGGTGGCAACGGTTCAAACGGATGTGCCTTGACCGGTGCGGACGTGATACCGTTAAATACAGCAATAGCCAACGTAGCATACACAATGACCCTAGGATCTCAAAACGCCGCCAACAGTACTGGAACCAACATTTTAATTAGAATTGCCTTGGCATCTGGACAGTCCATTACAGCACTATCAATAGGAGTAGCAACTTAATGGCTGCCTCGTTCAACGAATCGCAAAAAATTGACTACCTTTGGAAAAAGGTCGGCTACGGTGTAACCAAAACGGCCGAGCCTGCTTCCAAAGAAGCCTTCAACGAAAGCATACCCAGTCCACTGCTGTATCGTGGCGACCTTATTTGGACACAGAGTGGAGACATACCTGCCCTACCACCTGCCAATACCACATCACTGGTACAGGTATACAAAGATGGTGGCGGCGCTGGATACAGTCCCACAATACAATGTACTGAAGATCTAACAGCACCTGACAATCAAACCTGGAAAACCAATTTAACCAATTGGATACCCACACAGTTCGGTGACAACTACCTGGTACAAGTGTATGCTGGCGCCCCAGGGTTAAGTACTCCCCAAACGACAGGTACCAAGTTATTCGGTGCCGGTTCCGGTAGTGATGACACCTGGTTCTTTGACTATCAGTCTGGGGTACTAAACTTCAATGGCGCAACCATACCAACTCCTATTGGTACCGGAACAGGCAACACAATCTACGTTGTGGGTTACAGGTACGTTGGTGAGTTTGGTGTAGACACTACGTTTATCAGCAATGGTACCAGTAATGTAACTATTGCCACAGCCAATGCCAACATCACCATGGGGGTCAATGGCACAGGCAATGTGATAGTTGTGGCCAACACAGGTGCATACGTTTCGGGAGCAGTCAGTGCCAGTGGCAATATCACTGGCGGTAACATACTTTCAAACAATTACTATTACGCCAATGGTCTGCCAGTTCCTCCAGGAGTAGTATATACTGCCAACACAGCACCCCCAGTCAGTCCAGCACCCAAAGTAACTGACCAGTGGTATGATACAGCCAATGATGTTTTATATGAATTTCTAAATGACGGTACAAGCAACTACTGGGTAGATACTACTAGCCCTGCCTTTGCAGGCGGAGTAGTTGCCAACGTAGCAATTTCAGGCACCTTGGTACCAGTTGCAAATGTTACCTATGATATTGGTACCAGCACAGTATATTTCCGCAACACCTACACACAGAATCTCTATACCAACAATAGATTGCCCGCATCTAATATGCCCTTGGGTGCTGTGGTACAAACAGTAATGAGTTCAAGCCTGGGCGGTAGTACAACAAACAGCACTAGTTATGCTGATATCAGTTATGCAAACGTGACAATTACACCATCAAGTTCAACCAGCAAAGTTCTTATCATAGCCACTGGTACCAGTGAATTTACTGCTGTATCAGGGTTTGGTGTTACTTCTTATACTCAATTGGTTAGAGGCGCTAGTACAAGTTTGCAAGTTCAAAATACCGGAACATCAGGCACAGGCGGCACAGATGCAGGCGCAACAGGTGCAGTATCTTACAGTTACATGGATGCACCAGGCACCACAAGCCCTATGACTTATAAATTACAGCAAAAAATATCTACGGCCAGCAGTACACTTACCAGTACAAATATCTGGCTGATAGCCATGGAGATTGCCGCATCATGATAACATTGTTTCACGCCATTCAAAGTCTAGTACCTGGTGCAGAAGTCAGTGTGGGCACATTTGATCAAAAAATAGAGTGGCACAAACCCGAAGCGGCTCCGGTAACCCTAGAACAAATACAGGCAGAACAACAGCGTTTGCAACAAGCCTATGACTGGAACGAATATCAAAGAAATCGTGCTAGAGAATATCCTAGCATTCAAGAACAACTGGATGCCCTATACCACGCTGGAGTGTTTCCTCCAGCAATGGCAGCCAGAATACGGGCAGTAAAAGAAAAATATCCACGTTACTCGCCGGACCATACACAAACTGCAGAGCAAACTGCAACAACCATGACAGTCGACGAATGGTTGGCAGAACAAACAAAAATGCCCGCTGAACAATGGCTGGAACAACAGCAGTCAACAACCCACATGACCCGAGAAGAATGGTTAGCATCTCAAGCCCAGGTCAGAACAGCACAAGACACACAACCGGTGCATAACGCCACTCGTACAATGACCTCTGAAGAGTGGTTACGAGAGCAAGCATCTTTAGAAAGTGGTCAAAAAATGACCCGCGAGCAGTGGTTAGAACAGCAAAAAACCGTTGTACAACCGCCGCAAATGACCCGAGAGCAATGGTTAGCAGAGCAAGCAAAGATAAAGTAATTAACAAATGTGTCAAAGTAAAATTTTTAGTTTGGCATAAGTAACACATAGCAGGAGCCAATTCATATGTCATTTCCAACGTCGCCCACAAATGGACAAGTAACCGTAGTAAACCAGGTATCATACCAGTATTCTAGTGCCACTAACTCGTGGACTAGAATTTTATCAACAGCCAACGTTATCACAGCCAACACAATTGCTGTAAACGGTGCGCTCACAGTAGGTACTACGATTAGTGCTACTGGTAACATCACTGGCGATTATTTCATTGGTAATGGCTCGCAACTAACTGGCTTGGCAGCCGGAACTGCCAACTCAGCATTGGCACTGATCAACGGCACCACAAATCTTACAACAGCGACCAGTGGCAACGCCAATTTGACCATTGGCGGAACATCAAACGTAGTTGTTTGGGCAACTTCTGGGCAATATGTAACTGGCTTAATTAGTGCAAGTGGCACTGTCACTGGCGGCAATTTGGCCACTGGCGGAACTGCAAGTGCAGGCGGAAATGTAACTGGTGCTAATTTGTTGACAGGTGGTCTTGTTAGCGCCACCAGTACAGTAACTGGCTCCACATTGATTGGTTCGGTTGTAACTGCTAGTGGCAACGTCACAGGCGGCAACGTCTTAACTGGTGGATTAATTAGTGCTACAAGTACAATCACAGGTGGTAACCTATTAACTGGTGGATTAATCAGTTCGACTGGTAACATCACTGGCGGCAATGTAGGTGCTACCAATTTAAGTTTATCAGGCAATGTACTAAGCACATTAAATCTAGATGGCGCTTTGATTTCTACCAACAGTATAAGCACCACTAGCACGGTATCGGCCACAGCCAACGTAACTGGTGGAAACCTGCTCACAGGTGGATTGATTTCAGCCACTTCAACAATCACTAGTGCCGCCAACATCTCTGGCGGTAACGTCTTAACTGGTGGTTTAGTTTCAGCAACTGGTACAGTTACTGGTTCAACCCTGATTGGTTCGGTAGTAACTGCAAGCGGCAACATCACCGGTGGCAATGTCTTAACTGGTGGATTGATCAGTGCTACTGCTAATATAACCGGTGGTAACTTGGTCAGTAGCGGACAAATCAGTGCCGCTGGTAACGTTGACATTGGTACCAATTACTATTTTGGTAACGGAGCATTTTTGACTGGGGTAATTACCTCAGTAGCCAATATCAACAATGGTACATCAAATGTCAGCATCTATGCGGCCAATGCCAATGTAGCAGTCAGTGTGGGTGGCACATCAAACGTGGCAGTATTTGCTACCACAGGCGAATACATCACTGGTGTATTAAGTGCTAGTGGTAATGTAACAGGTGGAAACGTACTCACAGGCGGATTGATATCTGCAACATCAACTATCACTAGTGCCGCTAACATCACAGGTGGCAATGTATTAACAGGTGGTTTAGTTTCAGCAACTGGTACAGTTACTGGTTCTACATTAATTGGTTCGGTTGTCACAGCAAGTGGTAACGTTACTGGTGGAAACGTACTCACAGGTGGTCTAATATCAGCCACATCAACTATCACAAGTTCAGCCAACATTGACGGTGGCAACTTACTCACAGGTGGCTTACTTTCAGCAACTGGTACAGTAACTGGTTCAACGTTAATCGGCTCAGTTGTCACAGCAAGTGGCAACGTAACAGGTGGAAACGTACTCACAGGTGGATTAATTTCAGCAACTAGTACAATTACTAGTGGTGCAAATATCACTGGTGGTAATTTGTTGACAGGTGGCCTGGTATCGGCCACAGCAAACATAACTGGTGGCAACATCTTGACCGCTGGAGTAGTAAGTGCTACTGGCAACGCTACATTTGGAAATATCAGTACTTCAGGATCTGGCGGCAACATCAGTGGTGCCAACGTAATTTCTAGTACTACACTTAGTGCTAGTGCCAACGTCGTTGGTGGCAACATCACAACAGGTGGATTAGTTACTGCTTCAGGTAACATCACAGGTGGTAATATATTAACTGCTGGACAGATAAGTGCTACAGGTAACATTACAGCATCTACAAGTTCGTTCTTCATTGGTAACGGATCACAACTGACAGGTGTTACTGCTACATCAGCAGGTTTCCCAATCACAGCAGGAACTTCAAATATTGCGGGTGCTACTAACGGTAACATTGGTATCACCATAGGTGGTGCAAGCAATGTGGGACTTTTCACTGGTGCAGGTCTACTGGTAACTGGTTTAATCAGTGCCAACGGCAATGTAACTGGCGGCAACCTAACCACTGGTGGTTTGTTATCAGCAACAGGTACAGTACAAGGCTCAACATTAATTGGTTCAGTGGTCACAGCAAGTGGTAACGTCACAGGCGGTAATGTACTCACAGGCGGATTGATATCTGCAACATCAACTATCACTAGTGCCGCTAACATCACTGGTGGTAATATCTTAACTGGTGGTTTAGTATCGGCTGGTGCCAACATAACTGGTGCCAATTTGTTAACAGGTGGTCTAATATCAGCCACATCAACTATCACAAGTTCAGCCACTATCACAGGTGGCAACTTGGCCACAGGCGGTTTTGCAAGTGCCACAGGCAACGTAACTGGTGGTAATATCAACACTGGCGGATTGGTCACAGCAGGTGGTAACATAACTGGTGGTAATATTTCTACATCCGGTGTGGTAACTGCCGCAGGCAATGTGTTTGGTAACAATATTTTTGCCACAACATCTTTTAGCACAGCAGGTAATGTAATTGCCGCTAACGTTAATACCAGTGCAATTCGACCCACAAGTGGTGCGTTGACAGTTAGTACTGCCTCAGGCGATATAAACTTAAATCCTGCTGGTAACATTGTGCTGGCAACTGGTAACACCTACATCAACAACGTGGCTCAGCCGGTACAAGATCAAGACGCGGCAACAAAACTTTATGTTGATAACTTGGCTTCAACTGGTATCACTTATCACGAACCAGTGTATGCAGCCACCAACACCACATTGGCCACAGCCACTGGTGGTACAATCACTTATGCACAACCCAATGGAGCATCAAATGGTATTGGTGCTTACCTAAGTACTACTGGATCATTCAACTTGATCGACACTGCCAACGTTCAAACAGTTGGCACACGTATTTTGGTTAAAGATCAAGCCAATGCTGTGCAAAACGGTGTTTATGTTTGGTCCAACGCCACTGCTATTGTACGTTCAACAGACACTGACCAGTATGGTGCAAACAGCGTAGAAGAAATCAGTTTAAACGACTACTTCTTTACCACAAACGGTAATGTCAATGCTGGCACTGCGTTTATCGTCAATGCTCCTGCAGGTACTATCACGTTTGGTACTAGTAATATTACATTTGCTGTGTTCAGCCAGAGTCCAATTTACTCGGCCAACACCGCAGCCGGTCTGAGTCTGACTGGTACGGTATTTTCAGCCAAGACAGATGGCATCACAACAGCATTTGATGGTGGCGGTAACATTATTGTCAAAGCAAGTGCTAACCTTACAACACCAAACATTGGTGCGGCAACTGGTACAAGTCTAAACGTCACAGCCAATGTTGACGCAGGTAACTTGCAGACAGGCGGATTAGTAAGTGCTACAGGTAACGTAACTGGTGGTAACATCACAACAGGTGGATTGATTAGTGCTACTTCAACAATCACCAGCACCGCTAATATCTCAGGTGGTAACCTGCTCACAGGCGGATTGATTAGTTCAACTGGTACAGTTACTGGTTCTACATTGATTGGTACTGTAGTAACTGCAAGTGGTAACGTAACTGGTGGTAATGTCTTAACAGGTGGATTAATCTCTGCCACTAGTACAATCACAAGTTCAGCCAACATCACTGGTGGTAATGTTTTAACAGGTGGTTTAGTATCGGCCACAGCCAATATTACTGGTGGTAACTTGTTAACAGGTGGCTTAATCAGTTCTACTGGTACAGTCACTGGTTCAACCCTGATTGGTTCAGTAGTAACTGCAAGTGGTAATGTAACTGGTGGAAACGTATTAACTGGTGGATTAATTTCTGCAACCAGTACAGTCACTGGCTCTACATTGATTGGTTCGGTTGTCACAGCAAGTGGTAACGTAACTGGTGGTAACATTTTAACTGCTGGGCAGATAAGTGCTACAGGTAATATTACTGCACAAACAGGATCATTCTTCATTGGTAACGGATCACAGTTAACTGGTGTTACTGCTACTAGTGCTGGTTTCCCAATCACAGCAGGCAACAGTAATATTGCTGGTGTGACTGACGGCAATATCTCAGTCACAGTTGGCGGAAATGCCAACGTAGCAGTATTTGCCACAACTGGTGAATATATCACAGGTGTATTGAGTGCAAGTGGTACGGTCACTGGTGGCAACTTGGCCACAGGTGGAACTGCAAGTGCAGGCGGAAACGTAACCGGTGCAAACCTATTAACCGGCGGATTAATTTCAGCAACTGGTACAGTTACCGGTTCTACTTTGATTGGTTCAGTGGTCACAGCAAGTGGTAACGTAACTGGTGGTAATGTCTTAACAGGTGGATTAATCTCTGCCACTAGTACAATCACAAGTTCAGCCAACATCACTGGTGGTAATGTTTTAACAGGTGGCCTAATTAGTGCTACTAGTACAATTACTGGTTCAACCCTGATTGGTTCAGTAGTAACTGCAAGTGGTAATGTAACTGGTGGTAATGTATTGACAGGTGGATTGATATCCGCCACAAGCACAATCACTAGTGCAGCCAACATCACAGGCGGCAACGTATTAACAGGTGGCTTAGTTTCTGCAACCGGTACAGTAACTGGCTCTACTTTAATTGGTTCAGTTGTCACCGCAAGTGGCAATGTCACTGGTGGAAACGTACTCACAGGTGGATTAATATCTGCAACAGCCAACATTACAGGTGGTAACTTGGTTAGTAGCGGACAAATTAGTGCCGCTGGTAACGTTGACATTGGTACCAATTACTATTTTGGTAACGGTGCATTCTTAACTGGTGTTATCACAAGTGTGGCCAATATTAATAATGGCACATCAAATGTCAGTATCTATGCGGCCAATGCTAACGTAGCGGTCAGCGTAGGTGGAACATCAAACGTGGCAGTATTTGCCACCACAGGTGAATATATTAATGGATTATTGAGTGCTAGTGGCAATGTCACTGGTGGCAACATCCTAACAGGTGGATTAATATCCGCTACTAGTACAATCACAAGTAGTGCCAACATAACTGGTGGCAACTTGTTAACAGGTGGATTGATTAGTTCAACTGGTACAGTTACTGGTTCAACTTTAATTGGTTCAGTTGTCACAGCAAGTGGTAACGTAACTGGCGGCAACTTGTTAACAGGCGGCCTAATTAGTGCTACATCAACTATTACAAGTAGTGCTAACATCTCCGGTGGCAACTTGTTAACAGGTGGATTGATTAGTTCAACTGGCACAGTCACTGGCTCGAGTTTCTTGGGTAGTGTGGTTAGTGTAACAGCCAACATCACCGGCGGAAATATTGCTTCAACTGGTTTGATCAGTACCTCAGGTAACCTTGCTGGTGGCAACATACTGAGCAACAACTATTACTATGCTAATGGTCAGGCTATTGTGTTTGGCGTAAACTACACAGCAGCCACTACACCTCCTTCTAGCCCTGCTAACGGATGGCAATGGTATAATACTACAACTGACGTATTGTATGAATATCTCAGCGACAGTGTCAGTCAATACTGGGTTGACATAACAAGTCCGGCATTTGCTGCCGGCGTGGTTGCCAACATAGCAATCTCGGGTAGCATGTTGGTCAACGCTAATGCCGCATACGACATCGGTAGTTCAAGTCAGACATTTGCTAATGTGTATGCTCAGAACTACTATGGTAACGGTGCCTCATTAAGCGGTATTATTACTTCAGTAAGCAACATCAACAACGGCACATCAAACGTTACCATTGTGAGTGCAAATGGTAACATCACAACCAGCGTGGCTGGCACATCAAACGTTGGTGTATGGTACAACGGTGGTTTGAGCATTACTGGTGATTTGAGTGTGTCAGGCAATGCCACACTAAGCGGTAACATTCTGGGCGATAGAATCCAGAACGGTACAACACTGATTGACATTCAAACGCCAAACGGCAATGCCAACATCACAATTGGTGGCACAAGTAACACAGCCGTGTTTAGTACAACTGCATTGACTTTGGCAACCAACTTGTTGCCAAGTGCCAACATCACATATGATTTGGGTTCAACAACTCAGCGTTGGAAAGACTTGTGGTTGAGCAACAGCACAATTTATTTAGGCAACGCTCAGATCAGTGCCAACGCCACAGCAATTGTACTGACCAACCCAGCAGGTGGAACCACAGTATTGGCTGGTGCAACCGCAACATCCAGTGTGGCCGGTAACGTCACTGGTGGCAACATCATCACAGGCGGATTGATCACAGCAACTGGTAATGTTGCAGGCAATTATTTTATTGGTAATGGTAGCGCACTTACAGGCATTGATGCTACAAGTATTCAAAGCGGTACGTCAAACGTCAAAGTTGTAAGTTCAGGTGGCAATGCTACAATCAACATTGGCGGAACAAGCAATGTGGCAGTATTTGCCACCACAGGCGAATATATCACTGGTGTGTTAAGTGCAAGTGGTAACGTAACTGGTAGTAACTTATTGACAGGTGGATTGATATCAGCAACTGGCAACATTACTGGTGGCAATTTGTCAGGTACTAACATTGTTGGTACATTGACCACTGCCGCACAAACTAATATTACATCAGTTGGTACTTTGGGTTCATTGGCTGTAACAGCCAACGTCACAGGTGGTAACATCCTAACAGGTGGATTGATATCAGCAACTGGCGCAATCCAAGTTGGTGGAGACATGAGCCTGATAGGTAACATTGTTGATACTGGTACATTGTGGGTCAACACCAGCAGTAACGGCAACATCAACTTGAACCCTAACGGCTCAGGACAAACCAATATACCGGTTGGTATACTCAGTGTCACAGGCAACGTAATTGGTGGTAACATCCTAACAAGTGGATTGATTAGTGCTACTGGTGCTATTACAGTCAATTCTGGTGCTGGTGCAACAGCCATTGTGAATGGTGCTGGTAACGCGGTTGGTAACATTGGTAGTTCCAGTGTTTACTTCAACAGATTGTTTGCTCAAGCAACCACAGCACTCTATGCTGACTTGGCAGAAAACTATTTGGGCGATGCTGATTACGCTTCGGGTACAGTTTTGGATTTTGGCGGCACACAAGAAGTCACCATAAGTACTGTAGATTCCAGCAAGCGGGTTGCTGGTGTGGTTTCAACTAATCCGGCTCATTTGATGAACGCAGGAGTCGTTGGTGAACATGTGGTTACGGTGGCATTGATTGGTCGTGTACCAGTTAGTGTAACAGGCACAGTACGCAAAGGCGACTTGATGGTCAGTGCTGGAGACGGCACAGCCAGAGCAGTTACAATTGCAAGTCCAAAAGTAGGTACTATAATTGGTAAATCACTAGAAGACTTCGACGGCGACAAAGGCACAATTGAAATCGTGATTGGCAAGCATTAAAAGGATAGCGGATGGCCTTTCCAACGTCGCCGACGAACGGGCAAACAGTAGTTGTTAACAACGTTTCATATCAGTACTCGAACGTTAGCAACTCCTGGACCCGCATACTCTCAACGGCCAATATCATCACGGCCAACACGCTTGTTTCCAACGGCTATATCAGCGCAGCCGGCAACATATTAACAGGCAATTATTTTATTGGTAACGGTGCGTTACTGACCGGAATTACTTTAAATCCTGGCAACATCGCTAATGGCACAAGTAATATAAAAATAGTAAGTTCTGGCGGCAATGCCACAGTAAACATTGGTGGTACAAGCAACGTGGCAGTGTTTGCTACCACAGGTGAATATGTTACTGGTATCGTAAGTGCCAGCGGTAACATTATATCAGCAGCCAACATAACCGGTGGCAATCTCTTAACAGGCGGTGCAATCAGCGCCACAGGAACACTCAGCGTAACTGGAACCACAACACTAGGCACAGCCAGTACAGGAAACTTATCAGCAGGCAACGTGACCACAGGCGGATTAATCAGTGCCGCAGGCAATATCACTGGTGGTAATTTGTCAGGAACAAGTATTGCTGGTACACTGACCACAGCCTCTCAAACTAATATCACAAGCGTTGGCACATTGGGCTCATTGGCCGTTACCGCCAACGTAACTGGTGGTAATTTGTTGACAGGAGGTCTGATAAGTGCTACATCAACAGTCACTGGTTCAAGCATACTTGGCTCAGTTGTCACAGCAACCGGTAACGTCACAGGCGGTAATTTACTAACCGGTGGATTAATCAGTGCTACTTCAACAATTACAGGTTCGAGTCTGCTTGGTACTGTAGCCTCACTAAGTGGTAACATTACTGGTGGTAACGTACTATTTGGTTCGGGTATTGTTTCAGGAACTGGCAATATATATGGTGGTAACATTTCTGGAACCATTATAGCCAGTTCATTCTCCACCTCTGGTAACATAACCGGTGGCAATATTTTAACTGGCGGCCTAGTGAGTGCAACTGGTAACGTAACTGGTAATTATATTTTAGGCAATGGCGCATTACTAACCGGTGTTATTACCAGCGTAGCCAACATCAATAATGGCACCAGTAATGTAACTGTTGTGAGTTCTGGTGGCAACGTCACTGTTGGCGTTGGCGGAACAAGCAACGTGGCAGTGTTTGCTACCTCAGGTGAATATGTAACAGGCGTAGTAAGCGCAAGTGGTAACGTAACTGGCGGTAATTTACTTACAGGTGGGCTAGTAAGTGCCGCAGGTACTATTACTGGCACCAGTCACTTAGGTTCAGTGGTATCTGTTACTGCCAACGTAACTGGTGGTAATGTTTTAACCGCCGGCGTAGTGTCAGCAACGGGCAACGTCACAGGCAACTACTTCATTGGTAATGGTAGCCAATTAACGGGTATTTCGGCCACGTCTATCGCAAACGGCACAAGTAATGTAAGTGTAGTTAGTTCGGGTGGAAATGTCACTGTTGGTGTTAATGGATATAGCAATGTTGCAGTTTTTGGAACTAATACACTAAGTTTGAGTGGCCCTTTTGCTACTCCTAAGACAATCGACAGCAACGTACTAGTAGCAAATGCTGTTAATGCAATACTAGTTAGCCCAGTAACTGTGGGTGCGTTGGGCAATATTTTTGTCCCTAATGATGCAACATTAACAATTTTTACTCCGGCTTAGCAATAAATATAGCATGAAAAGGACAAGAGAATGGCAATCACACTAGACGGCACAACTGGCATATCAGTATCGGGTAATATAACAGCGGCCGGAACACTAACTGTTGGCACTTTTGTTCCAACGGTACTTAGTGCTACAGGTAACATAGTTGGGGGCAACTTGCTAACTGGCGGATTGATATCCGCAGCCGCCAACGTAACTGCTCCTTATTTTATTGGTAATGGCGCGGCATTGACCGGACTCAGTGCCAGCAAAATTTACAACGGCACAAGTGAAGCCAACATTGGCACATCAGGTGGCAATGCCAACATCACCATTGGTGGAACATCAAACGTAGTAGTTGTGGCCACAACTGGTGCGTATGTAACCGGCATTGTTAGTGCCACAGGCAACGTAACTGCTCCTTATTTTATTGGTAATGGCTCACAGTTAACTGGGTTACCAGCAAGTTATGGCAACGCCAACGTGGTGGCTAATTTGGCCGCTTTGGGATCAAACCCAGTGTCCACAACAGGTAACGTAACTGGTGGCAACTTTTTAACAGGTGGACTGATCAGTGCGGCTAGTACAGTAACTGGCACAAGTCACTTGGGCTCAGTTGTTTCTGTTACTGCCAACATAACTGGTGGTAATCTACTTACGGGTGGATTGATATCAGCCGCCGCCAACGTAAG
>Ga0114968_10000692_pt1 | contig 25227 bp, 25 predicted proteins | sample M_130807_EF_Meta_FD_87020 | JGI IMG/M metagenome (GOLD analysis project Ga0114968, IMG submission 87020) | Freshwater microbial communities from Lake Montjoie, Canada to study carbon cycling - M_130807_EF_MetaG | ecosystem: Environmental > Aquatic > Freshwater > Lake | place: Lake Montjoie... | reverse complement strand
TCGTACTTGAATCCGCCTAATGCTCCTGATCGAATTGCAGGCGCATCGTAGGAAGGCGAAATTTCATTCTTGTGGCATTTGCATTAATTTTTGGCGACATGCTCCTTTGGCTTGCGCTCGAATGGATATTTGGGAAATTGACATATATCTGTCATAAATTGCGCGCTATCGCTGTTCACAATATCTGCTTTACTGCTGTGCAGAAAGAATACCTATGGCCATACCTACCGACGACGATTTAGTGCGCCGCATTCGGCTCGACCTTCTGGACAGTTTTGATGAAGAACTGGAAATGGAGGTCGAGGACCGCGCTTTCACCGATGAAAACTCGGCCAATGGCACCGACGAGTCGCGCGCGGCGCGCTCCAATTATTTCCGGGAGTTATTTCGCCTCCAGGGCGAGTTGGTCAAGTTGCAGGATTGGGTGGTCGCAACCGGTCACAAAGTCGTGGTCTTATTTGAAGGCCGCGATGCAGCGGGCAAGGGCGGCGCTATCAAACGCATTACCCAGCGCCTGAACCCGCGCGTCTGCCGCGTTGCAGCGCTGCCCGCGCCCAATGACCGCGAGCGTACGCAGTGGTATTTTCAGCGTTATGTGACGCACCTGCCTGCGGCGGGTGAAATCGTATTGTTTGACCGCAGTTGGTATAACCGCGCCGGCGTCGAACGCGTGATGGGTTTTTGTAGCGACGAGCAATATGAGGAATTTTTCCGCACCGTGCCCGAGTTTGAAAAAATGCTCTGCCGCTCGGGCATACAGCTAATTAAATATTGGTTTTCTATCTCCGACGAAGAGCAGCACTCGCGCTTTTTGGGCCGGATTTACGATCCGCTCAAGCAGTGGAAACTCAGTCCCATGGACCTGGAGTCGCGCAAGCGCTGGGAAGATTACACCGTGGCCAAAGAGGTCATGCTCGAGCGCACGCATATCGCCGAGGCGCCGTGGTGGATTGTTCAGGCCGTGGATAAGAAAAAAGCCCGGCTCAATTGCATCGACCACCTGCTGGGCCAAATGCCTTACCACGAAGTTCCGCACGAGCCCATTGTCCTGCCCGAGCGGGTGCGCCGCGAAGACTATGTGCGCCAGCAAGTGCCCGGTGAAATGTTCGTGCCGGAGATTTACTAAAGCGACTGCCCGCGCTAGCGCCCCAGCAGCGCTTGGAGTTGGTAAATCGCTTCCATCGCTTCGCGCGGGCTCATGGCGTCTGGCTGCAGGGCGGCCACGGCCGCCTCGATGGCGCTGGGCCCGGTGGCTGCCGGTGCGGGCGCCGCAGCAAATAAATCCACCTGGGCTTGGGCCACACTGGCTTGGCGCTCCAGCGCCTCCAAGGTGTGGCGCGCTTGGTGCAACACCGGCGCCGGCACACCCGCCAGGCGTGCCACCTGGATACCGTAGCTGCGGCTGGCCGGCCCGGGCTCCAAGGCGTGCAAAAACACAATGTCGCGCCCCGACTCGGCGGCGCTCACGTGCATGTTGACGGCGCCATGGTGCCCGGCCGGAAACTCGGTCAGCTCAAAATAATGCGTGGCAAACAGCGTAAATGCCTGCGTCTTGTCGTGCAACTGCCCGGCAATCGCGCTGGCCAGCGCCAGGCCGTCAAACGTGGACGTGCCGCGCCCGATCTCGTCCATCAGCACCAGCGACTGCGGCGTGGCGCTGTGCAAAATCTGCGCCGCCTCCACCATTTCCAGCATAAAGGTGGACTGCGCATTGGCCAGGTCATCGGCCGCGCCGATGCGGGTGTGGATGGCATCAATCGGCCCAAGCCGACAGGCCTTGGCCGGCACATACGCGCCCATGCTGGCGAGCAAGACAATCAGGGCCACCTGGCGCATGTAGGTTGATTTACCGCCCATATTGGGCCCGGTGATGATTTGCATGCGCTGGCGCGGCCCTAGCTGCGTGTCATTGGCAATGAAGTTGCCGCTGCTCAATTCGGCTAAGCGCGCCTGCACCACCGGGTGGCGGCCTTGGCTAATTTCAATGCAAGGGTGGTCCACAAACGTCGGGGCACACCAGCCCAGCGTGCTGGCGCGCTCGGCCAAGGCGCACAGCGCGTCCAGCGGCGCTAGGGCGCGAGCCAGACGGGTGAGGGCGGGGACAAAAGCCTGCAGTTGGTCCAGCAGTTGTTCAAACAACCATTTTTCGCGGGCCAGGGCGCGCTCCTGGGCGCTCAGGGCTTTGTCCTCAAAGGCTTTGAGCTCGGGGGTGATAAAGCGTTCGGCGTTTTTCAGGGTCTGGCGGCGTCGGTAGTCCTCGGGCACTTTGCTGCTTTGGCCCTGGCTGACCTCGATAAAAAAGCCATGCACTTTGTTGAACTGCACGCGCAAAGTGGCAATGCCAGTGCGCGCCCGTTCGCGCACCTCCAGGTCCAGCAAAAACGCGTCGCTATCGGTTTGGATGGCGCGCAACGCGTCCAGCTCCGCGTCAAAGCCGCTTGCGATGACGCCGCCGTCGCGCACCATGGCGGCCGGTTCGGCAGCGATCGCCGATTGCAGCAGCGCAGCGCAGGCCGGCGGCGCCTGCAAATCGTGGCTGATGCGCTCGAGCAAACCGTCTTGGCCGTCCAGGCTTTGGGCCACCAGGGTGCTTTTGTGCAAGGTGTTCAAAAGACCCAGCAGCTCGCGCGGGCGCACCTGGCGCAGGCTCAGGCGTGCCGCGATGCGCTCCACATCGGCGCTGCCCTTAATCTGTGCGCGCAAAGTCTGCCCCAGTGCCTGCGCGCCGCCGTCGCGTTGGTGCAGCGCATCAATGGCCTGCAAGCGGGCGCGTGCTTGGGTGCGCTCGCGCAGCGGCGACAGCAGCCAGGCCTTGAGCATGCGGCTGCCCATGCCGCTCATGCAGGTGTCGAGCAAGGAAAACAGCGTGGGCGCATCTTCGCCGCGCAGGGTTTGGGTCAGTTCCAGGTTGCGCCGCGTGCTGGCGGGCAGGTCAATGCGCTCGCCATCGCGTTGTACCTCAATGGCGCTGACGTGCGCCAGCGCCCGGCCCTGGGTGTGCTCGGCGTAGGCCAGCAAGGCCGCGCCGGCCGCGTGGGCCAGCGGCAGATCCTGGGCATTCCAGCTGGCCAGGCTGGCCGCTTGGAGGGCTTCCAAAAGCTTGCGCTGGCCCAGCGCGCTGTCAAACTGCCAAGGCGGGCGGGCGGTGAGCGACAGCCCGCTGTGCATGCGTACGTGTTGCAGCCGCTCTTGCAGGCTGCGTGTGGCATCGCTGCTGTAGGCCAGTTCGCTAGGCGCCAGGCGCAGCGCCCAGTCGGCCACGGCATCGCTAGGGCATTCGGCCAGATGGACCACACCCTGGGTCAGGCTCATCCAGGCCAGACCGCAGCGGTTGCGCGGGCCTTGGTGTACGGCCATGAGCAAAGATTCAGACTTTTCACTGAGCAACTCGGCATCGGTCAGCGTGCCTGGCGTGACCACGCGCACCACCTTGCGCTCGACGGGGCCTTTGCCGCCGACCTCGCCCACCTGCTCGCAAATCGCCACCGATTCGCCCAGACGGATCAGCTTGGCCAAATAGCCTTCCACTGCATGAAAAGGCACGCCCGCCATCGGAATCGGCTGGCCCGCGCTTTGGCCCCGCGTGGTCAGCGTGATGTCGAGCAGGCGCGCCGCTTTTTCCGCGTCGGCAAAAAACATTTCATAAAAATCGCCCATCCGGTAGAACAGCAACGTGTCCGGATAGTCCGCTTTGAGGCCCAGGTACTGGACCATCATCGGAGTGTGCGGGGCGTCGGGGGCGTTCATCGGGGAAGTCTAGCAAGTGTTTCGCGCACAATCGCCTGCATGCAACCCCCCGCCTCGCCCCACGCAACCGAATCCTCCCACTGGCACCCCGTCGCCAGCGTGCAGGCGGTGGGCGCGCAGCCTGTGGCCGCGCAGTTGCTGGACCAGGCTTTGGTGCTCTGGCGTGATGAGAGCGGCGCCATCCATGCCTGGGCCGATCAGTGCCCGCACCGTGGGGCGCGCCTGTCCTTGGGGCGGGTGTGCCATGGGCATTTGGAATGCCCTTACCACGGCTGGCAGTTTGCGGCCTCGGGCGCTTGCGTGCGGGTGCCGGCCTTGCCCGCTTTTGTGCCGCCGGCGGGCCATGGGGCGCGGGTGTTTGCGGTGCAGCAGTGGTGCGGGCTGGTGTGGGTCTGTCTGGCGCCGCCCGCCGAAGGCGCGGTCCGGCGGCTGCCCTCCTTTGCCGCGCAGGGCGACGCCCGTTTGCGCCAAGTGCTGTGCGGCCCCTATGACGTGGCCACCAGCGCGCCGCGCATTGTCGAAAATTTTCTGGACATGGCGCACTTTGGTTTTGTGCACGACGGCTGGCTGGGCGCGCGGGCCTCGCCCGAAATTGCCGACTACCAGGTGCAGCCCACGCCCACGGGCTTGCTAGCCACCGGCTGCAGCGCGTGGCAGCCGCAGTCCAATCTGCACAGCACGCGCGCCGCCTTGGTGCAATACCAGTACGAAGTGACCGGCCCCTACAGCGCCGTGCTGACCAAAGCACCAGAGGCCGGCAGCACCACGGTGCAGGACTGGCGCGAGTCCATCGCCCTGTTTATCTGTCCGCTGGCGTCCGAGCGCAGCCGCGTCTGGTTTTGTTTGGCGGTGGCTGATTTCGCGACGCCCGACGCCCAATTGCAGGACTTTCAACACACCATCTTCACCCAAGACCAGCCGGTGCTCGAGTCGCAAAACCCGCGCCGCCTGCCGCTGGATGTGCATGCCGAGGTGCACACGGCGGCCGACAAAGCATCGGCGGCGTACCGGCGCTTTTTGCGTGAAGCGGCAATAGGGTTTGGCACCTGTTAAGCGGCGGGCGTTTTTGGCCCAGCGGAACTACGCCAGTTCGGTGTAGCCCAAAGCAAGGGCGCTGTTTTCCATCGCCACGCAGCGCTCATAGGCCATGGCGTCCAGCACCGCAAAACCGACGATGGCCAGCGCTTGCAAGGCTTGCATGGCCGCTGGCTGGGCAAACAAGCCCTGCAAGGCGCTGCGCAGTGCCTGCACCTCAGCAGCTGGCGTGTCCAGCGAGCTAATTAAAGGCAAGCCCGGGTAACGGGCGGTTTGTCCCACCAGGCACAGCCCTTGGGTGATCGCGGGCGTGTACCGCAGCATCAGCGCCCAAGTGACGCAGTCGATGGCGGCCACGTCGGCGCGGCCCTCGCGCACCGCATCGACGCTCAAGCGGTGCCCGCCCGTGGCCAGCGCCTCCCCGAAAAAACGCCCTTGCTTGGACCACGGCGCCACCAGGGCGCGCAGGGCGTTGTAGCCCGATTGCGAATCTGCGCTGTTGTAGGCGGCGCGCAGACCTTCAAACGATTGGGGCGCAAGTTGGCTGTGTTCCTGGCGTGCAACCAGCACGCTGGCGCAGTCCGTGCCTGCGCATTGCGGCGCGCTATATACGAAGCAACCGATCACCTGCACCCGTCCGCGCAGGCCGCGCGTAAGCGGGTAGCCGCAGCTTTGGCTCAGCAGCAGCCGGGGGGCCAGCCAGTGGCTGTGCAGGTCCTGTGGCCAATGCAACTGCGTTGGCAGGCCACTTAAACCCGCGGCAAGCAATGGGCCGCGCAAAACCGTCCACAGCGACTGCACCGCCTCGGGCGCGCCCAAATACATGGGCAGGGCGACGCTGCGCTCCGTCATGCCGGGGGCGCGGGCAGATCGCGTGTTGGTTGTCCCGGCGGATCCACCGGGCGCAGCGCATGGCGCAGGAAAAAGCGCCCATAGCCATGGATCAGAAACCCGCCATTGCGCTGCAGAAAAAGTGCGCGCTGCTGCCAATACAGCGCCGGGATGTGATACCAAGCCAAGCCCGCTTGCGCATGGTGTACCGCGTGGTAATTGTTGTTCAGATACAAAAGCCGCCACAGCAAGCCTGCCTCGTTGATGGCAATACGGTGCTGCGGGTCAGCCGCCGGGCGGTGCTCGTAAAACGAGCGCATAAAGGCCAGGCCTAGACCAAAGTAGCTCAGCAGCAAGTACAGCATTGGGTTGATGCCGCTATAGGCCTGTACCGCCCACAGCATCAGCGCCAGCAGCGCGCCGTGTTGCAGCCAGGTCCAGCGCAATGCCGGCTCGGCCCAGTAGCTGCGCGTGAACAAGGGGCGCAACAAGCGCGCAATACCGAAGGCTGGACTGATAAAAAACCGCCCCAGCGCTGTGCGCTGGGCCACCAGTAGAGCGCGTAAAAGTACGTTGTGGGCGGCAAAGTCCTGCGGGTCCAGGTAATTGCTCTCGGGGTCCTGGCCGGGGTAGGTCAGCAGCTCGTCGCGGTGGTGGGCCAGGTGGCTTTCGCGGTAAACATCAAAGGGGTACCACACCGCCAGCGGCGCCAACCCCAGACATCGGTTGAGCCAGGGCCAGGGGCTGGGGTGTCCATGCACCAGCTCGTGTTGCAAGCTCATATACCAAGCGGCGCTCAAGACCAGCAGCGCCAGCGCGGCGGGCGCCTTGCTGCTGCGGTACCAGCTGAGCGCGCCCAACCAAAGACCGTAAATGCAGACGATGAGCAAGCAGGTGGGCCACTCCAAGCCATAGAGCTGGAGACGCCCAGTAGCCGGGGCGGACGCGTTTGTTGGGGAGTCGTGCAGGGGTGACATAGCAAGCGGGCCTGGGCGCAGTGGGGCTCCAGAACGCCCCAATTGTAAAATCTGCGCAGTGGCAGCCCGGGTCCGGCGGGTCTGCTGCGTTTTTTCTCCGGGCCATGTAGAGGACTACCATGTATAAAAACCTCGCCTCGACCGTGCGCGCCTGTGCGCGCGCCACCGGCGAATCCCCCCGCTCTTTCGGCTGCTTCACCCCGCTGGCCGTATGAGCTACCAAGTTAAAGAGATTTTTTACACCTTGCAAGGCGAAGGCGCGCATGCCGGCCGGCCGGCGGTGTTTTGTCGCTTCGCCGGATGCAATTTGTGGTCCGGGCGCGAGCAAGACCGCGCCAGCGCCGTCTGCCGCTTTTGCGATACCGACTTTGTCGGCACTGACGGCACCTTGGGCGGGCGTTACGACGGCGCGCAGGCGCTGGCCAGCCAAATCGCCGCGTTGTGGCCGGCGGCTTTTGCCAGAGAGCGCTTTGTAGTGCTCACCGGCGGCGAGCCGCTCTTGCAGGTGGACGCGGCCTTGATAGAGGCGCTGCACGCCCAGGGCTTTGAGATTGCGCTGGAAACCAATGGCAGCTTGGCTGTCCCGGCGGGCATCGACTGGATTTGCGTCAGCCCCAAAGCCGGCGCACCTTTGGTGCAGCGCCAGGGCCACGAGCTCAAGTTGGTTTGGCCGCAAGAAGGTTTTGGTGCGGACGATTTAGCCGCCCTCCAGGCGCTTGCGTTCACGCACCACCGGCTGCAGCCCTTGGACAGCATTTTGCGCAAGCAGCACACCGCAGTGTGCATTGAGGCTTGCCTTCGCAACCCGGTGTGGAAGCTCAGCGTCCAGACCCACAAAATCACAGGCATCCGATGAACACCCCCCAGCAGTTTTGCATCAGCCAAAAATTCTTTTTTGACGCCGCCCACACCTTGCGCCGTGATATCGAGACAGAGGGCAGCCTGCGCGTGCACGGCCACACTTACTTCGCCGAGGTGAGCATCGCCGGCACGCCCGATGCTGTCTCGGGCATGGTGGTCGACCTGGGGCGCGTGCGCCAGCGCATCGAGCTGCTACGCCCACAGTTGGACCACCGCCTGCTCGACGAAGTGCCCGGCCTGGGCCCGGCCACCTTGGAGAACCTGTGCGCCTTCATCTGGCGTGCCTTGGCTCCCGACTTTGCGGGCCTGGAGCGCGTGCGCGTCTGGCGCGATGCCTTGGGCGACAGCTGCACCCTGGGCCGCCCATGAGCGCACGCGGTTACCGGGCCAGCCTGCTGTGGTTCCCCGACCCGACCCAGCCCGTGGTGCGCTGGGAGGAGGACGGCCTTTTGGTGGTTGCCCCCGACGCGCAAGGCCGCCAGGTGGTCCAGGCCATTGGCGACTGGCGCACCCTGAGCGCGCTGAACTGCCGCTTACCGGTAGAGCACCTGCCCGGACGCATCATCGCGCCCGGTTTTGTGGACATGCATGTGCATTTCCCGCAAACCAATGTCATCGGCTCGCCTGCCGACGGCCTGCTGCCTTGGCTGGAAAACTACACCTTCCCCGAGGAGCAGCGCTTTGCCGATGCTGCCTATGGCGCCGAGGCGGCCACTTTTTTTGTGGACGAATTGCTGCGCAACGGTGTGAGCACGGCGCTGGCCTTTGCCACCACGCACAGCGCCTCGGTGGACGCGCTGTTTAGCCAGGCGCAGACGCGCGGCATGCGCCTGATCACCGGCTTGTGCCTGATGGACCGGCATGCGCCGCCGGCCTTGCTCAACCAGCCTGGCCCGGGTCGCGACGCGGTGGAGCACAGCCTGTGCGAGTCGGAGGACCTGATTGCCCGCTGGCACGGCCAGGGCCGTCTGGGCTACGCCATCACGCCGCGCTTTGCCCCGACCTGCAGCGACGCCCAACTGCGCGGCGCCGGCGAGCTGGCGGCGCGCCACCCGGACGTCTGGATCCAAAGCCATGTGGCCGAAAACTACGACGAGATCGCCTGGGCGCGGGCGCTGTTCCCGCAATCGGCCAGTTATTTGGGCACTTACGCCGATTTCGGGCTCTTGCGTTCGCGTGCCGTGTACGCGCATTGCATCCATTTGGACGCGACCGACCGGGCGCTGATGCGCAGCAGCGGCGCTGCGGCCGCCGTTTGCCCGACCAGCAACCTATTCTTGGGCAGCGGCTTTTTTGATTACGCCGCCGCCCAGCAAGCCGGTTTTGCCTACGGTTTGGCCAGCGATGTGGGCGGAGGCACCAGTTTTAGCCCGTTCCAGACCATGCTGGCGGCGTATTACGTGGGGCGCGAGGGCCAGTCCAAAGCCGGGCTGTCGCTCTCGCCGCAAAATTTGTGGTGGCAGCACACCGCCGGCGCGGCCCAGGCCCTGGGGCTGGGCGGGGTGGTCGGCAATCTGCTGCCTGGCTGCGAGGCGGATTTTGTGGTGCTCAACCCGCGCGCCACGCCGCTCTTGGCGCGCAAAACGGCGCTTGCCAACAGCGTGGACGAGCTGCTTTTTGGCATGGTGGTGCTGGGCGATGACCGCCTGATAGAGCGCACCGTGCTGGCCCAGGCGTCAAACCTACAATAGCCGTCCAACCCGTACCGAGCCCCTTATGAGCATCAAAAGCGACAAATGGATACGCCGCATGGCCGAAACCACCGGCATGATCGAACCTTTCGAGCCCGGGCAAGTGCGCCAGGCCGAGGGCCGCAAAATCATCTCCTATGGCACCAGCAGCTATGGCTACGACATCCGCTGCGCGCCCGAATTCAAGGTGTTCACCAATATCCACAGCACTGTGGTGGACCCGAAAAACTTTGACGAAAAAAGCTTTGTCGACTTCCATGACGACGTCTGCATCATCCCGCCCAACAGTTTTGCGCTGGCGCGCACCCTGGAATATTTCCGCATTCCGCGCAATGTGCTGACCATTTGCCTGGGTAAATCGACCTATGCGCGCTGCGGCATCATCGTCAACGTCACCCCCTTCGAGCCCGAGTGGGAAGGCTACGTGACGTTGGAGTTTTCCAACACCACGCCCCTGCCGGCCAAGATTTATGCCGGCGAGGGCTGCGCCCAGGTGCTGTTCTTCGAGAGCGACGAAGTCTGTGAGACCAGCTACAAAGACCGGGGCGGCAAATACCAGGGCCAGGTGGGCGTTACCCTGCCCAAAGCCTGAAAAAACCCCGAATCGGGCGTATCGGGGATAATCCGACTTGCGCCCCGGTTCCTGGGGCAACCTGCTATCGGATGGATAGCACCACTTTTTGCTATGCATGCTCGAACAGACCACTGATTCCCCAAGCGCTCCCAGCAGCGATTCCCTCTCCACGGACACCCCCGTGATGGCCTTTGCCCAGTTGCAACTGGCCGCCCCCCTGGCCCGCGCCGTCGCCGAGATGGGCTATGAATCCATGACGCCGATCCAAGCCCAGGCCATTCCCGTGGTGCTGACCGGCAAAGACGTGATGGGCGCCGCCCAGACCGGCACCGGCAAGACGGCTGCCTTTTCGCTGCCGCTGCTGCACCGCCTCTTAAAGCACGAAAACGCCTCCACCTCGCCCGCCCGCCACCCGGTGCGCGCTCTGGTGCTGCTGCCCACGCGTGAGTTGGCCGACCAGGTGGCCCAGCAAATCAAGCTCTACGCCAAGTACACGCAACTGCGCAGCGCGGTCGTCTTTGGCGGCATGGACATGAAGCCTCAAACGGCCGAGCTCAAAAAAGGTGTGGAAGTGCTGGTGGCGACGCCGGGACGCTTGCTGGACCATATCGAGGCCAAAAACGCGGTGCTCAACCAGGTGGAATATGTGGTGCTCGACGAAGCCGACCGCATGCTGGACATTGGCTTTTTGCCCGATTTGCAGCGTATCCTGAGCTATCTGCCTAAGCAGCGCACCACGCTTTTGTTCTCGGCGACCTTCTCGCCCGAGATCAAACGCCTGGCCAACAGCTATTTGCAAGACCCGATCACCATTGAAGTGGCGCGCTCCAATGCCACGGCGTCTACGGTGGAGCAGCATTTCTACAGCGTGGGGGACGACGACAAGCGCCGCGCCCTGCACCATGTCATTCGCAAGCACCAGCTCAAGCAGGCCTTTGTGTTTGTGAACAGCAAACTCGGCTGCGCCCGCCTGGCCCGCTCGCTGGAGCGCGAGGGCCTCAAAACCACCGCCTTGCACGGCGACAAAAGCCAGGACGAGCGCCTCAAAGCCTTGGAAGCCTTCAAAAGCGGCGAGGTCGATTTGCTGGTCTGCACAGACGTTGCAGCGCGCGGCCTTGATATCAAAGACGTGCCCGCCGTGTTCAACTTTGACGTGCCCTTTAACGCCGAGGACTATGTCCACCGCATTGGCCGCACCGGCCGCGCTGGCGCATCCGGACTGGCGGTGAGCTTTGTGGGCGGTAAAAACGATGCGCGCCTGGTGGCCGATATTGAAAAGCTGATCAAAACCAAGATTGAGCTCGAAGCCATTGAGTTTGACGAAGACGGCCCCGCTGCGGGCCAGGCCCGCATCAACGATGGCCGGCGCATGTACCAAGACGAGGCGCGCGACGATTCACGCCGGGCTCCGCGCAGCACCGAGCGCGGCGGCTTGCGTGATATCGCCCATGAAGGCCAATACGCCCGACCTGCCCGCGACGAGCGCGCCCCCCGGCGCGACTACACCCGTCCGCCTGCAGCGCCCAAAGACCCGTTTTTCGACCAGCCTTACGAGCCCAGTGTCGCGCCCGAAGTCAAGCCAGCCTGGGAAGCGGCGCCGCGTACCGGCGCGCGCAGTATTTCGGCCAATATCAAGCCCAAGCGGCGCGTGGCCTTTTTGTTCAAGGCGGCCGACGCGTCTTAAGCGGCCTGCCCGGTCGCGCCGTTTAGCCGCCGGGTTGTTGTGCTTGCGGACAGTCCACCTGCAGCAGCGTATGGCGCAACACGCCGCTTTGCGTGCCCGGCTCCAGGCGCAGCGCGCTCAGGCAGCCGCCCCAGACACAGCCGCTGTCCAAAGACAGCACATCAGCGCGCCCCAACCAGCCCAGCGTTGACCAATGGCCAAAGGCCACCGTGTCCTGCGCTGTGCGCCGCCCCGGTGCGGCAAACCAGGGTGTGAAGCCGGCAGGCGCAGCGCCCAGGCCTTCTTTGGTTTCAAACTCCATGCGGCCCTGGGCGTCGCAAAAGCGCAAGCGCGTAAGTGCATTGACGATCACCCGCCAGCGGTCCGGGCCTTGCAAACCCTCATCCCACTGCGCTGGCGTGTTGCCGTACATCTGCGCCAAAAATTCGCCATGTTGCGGGCCCTGGAGCACGGCCTGCACCTCGGCAGCCAAGGCCAGCGTTTGCGCGCAGTCCCACTGGGGCAGCACGCCGGCGTGCACCATCAAGACCGACATGCCCTCGTGCGCCAGATGCATGGCCAGCGGCTGCTGGCGCAGCCAGTGCAGCAGCGCGCTGCGGTCGGGCGCGGCCAGCACGGCGTCCAGGGTGTCGCTGCGGTGGGGCTGGCGCACGCCCTGGGCCAGCGCCAGCAAATGCAAGTCGTGGTTGCCCAGCAGGCAGCGGGCGGCGCCGTCCAGGGTCTGCACGCGGCGCAGCACCGCCAGCGAGTCGGGACCACGGTTCACCAGATCGCCCAGCAGGTACACGGTGTCGCGGCTGGCCGAAAAGCCGATGTGCGCCAGCAAGCGACCCAGCGCGTGGTCGCAGCCTTGGACGTCTCCGATCAGGTAGTGGGCCATGGATTAGGCGCCTTGGCGGGCGTTGCCCAGCAGCACGGCGGCGATTTGCTGCGCCGTGCGCTCGATGGCTGGGGCATGGGCCAGCAAGTCGGTCAGGCTCAGGCGCGCCGTGGGGGTGTGGCAGGCTACGGCTGCCACACATTGGCCCTGCGCATCGCGCACCGGGATGGCGATAGCCACCATACCGTTGATGAATTCCTCGTTGTCCACGCCTATGCCGCGTTTGCGCGTGCGTTCGATTTCGGCCATCAACGCGGCCACGCTGGTGTGGGTGTGGGCGGTCTTGCGCTCGCGCGCCAGCCCTTCGACCAGCGCCTGGCAGTCGGGCGCGGGCATCTGCGACAAAAACAGCTTGCCGCTGGCCGTGCAGTGCAAGGGCACGCGCGAGCCCGGCGGCAAAGTCATGCGCAGCGGCTCGGTGGTTTCCACCCGGTCGATGTAGAGCACCTGCGCGCCTTCTCGGGTGGTCAGGTTGCAGGTCTCGCCCAGCCGTTGCACCAGCGCGCTGAGCAGGGGCCGGTAGCGGTGCGCCACGGAAGCGGCGTGCAAGGTACGTAAGCCCAGGGCTGCGGCGCGTGGGCCCAGCGTGAAGACGGAGGTTCCGGGGTCGCGCATCACGTAGGCCTGGCCCTGTAGGGCATGCAACAGGCGCATGACGGAGGCCTTGGGCAGGCCCAGGCGCTCGGCCAGCGCTGACAAGCTGATGCCGCTGTGCTGCTGCGACAGCGTCTCTAGCAGCAACAAGGGGCGCAGCGCACGGGCATCTGCGCCGGCCGCATCTTTGCCGGAGAGCTCAAGTTTTGAAACAGCGCGCGGCCTGTTTGTTTCAGATGCGGGCAGGGCCGATAGATCTGCTTGCATATTTGCTTAGGGCGTTTTTACGATGATGCACATGGTATTTTCCTGGCATTGTCCACCCTGGGGTGCAGCAGGCCAGGGTGAAACGGGGACAGCCGATTGCAAACCTTTGATTACGTGATTGTCGGCGCCGGCTCGGCCGGTTGTGTGGTGGCTGCCGGTTTGTCGCAAAACGGGCGCTACAGCGTCTGCCTGCTCGAGGCCGGGCCGGCGGACCGCTCGTTTTGGATCCATTTGCCCATTGGCTACGGCAAAACCATGTGGGATCCGCAGCTCAACTGGCAGTTTGAGACCGAGCCCGACCCCGGCATGCACGATCGGCGCATTTACTGGCCGCGCGGCAAGTGCTTGGGGGGAGCGAGCTTCAGCAACGGTCTGATTTATATCCGCGGCCAGCAGCAGGGCTATGCCCATTGGGCCGCGCTGGGCAATACAGGCTGGGGCTGGGACGATGTGCTGCCCTATTTCCGCCGCGCCGAGGGCAATGACCGGCTGGGCGGGCCTTTGCATGGGCAAAACGGGCCGCTCAAGGCCTCCTCCATCCGGGCCAAGCACCCGCTGGTGGAGGCCTTTATTGGCAGTGCCACCGCTTTGGGTGTGCCGGCGACCCAGGACTTCAACGGCGACCGCCAGGAGGGCGTAGGCTATTACCAACTCAGCACGCATAAAGGCATGCGCTGCAGCACAGCCAAAGCCTATTTGCAGCCGGCCCGCGAACGCGCTAATTTGCAGGTGATTACGGATGCCCGTGCCACCGAACTCTTGTTTGCCGGGCATAGCAAGCGGGTGTGCGGGGTGGCCTACCGGCGCCAGGGCCAGCGTTGTACGGTGCAAGCGGCCCGCGAGGTGATCGTCTGCGCCGGCGCTTTGCAGTCGCCCCAGTTACTGCAGCTGTCGGGCATCGGGCCTTCGGCTTTGTTGGCCCAGCACGGTATCGCCGTGCGCCAGGACCTGCCCGGCGTGGGTGGGAATTTGCAAGACCACCTGCAATTGCGCCTGATTTTGGAGGCCAACCGGCCCATCACCACCAACGACCAGATGCGCAGCCTGTGGGGGCGCGCCGCCATGGGGCTGGACTGGTTGTTGTTTCGTCGTGGCCCCTTGGCCATTGGTATCAACCAAGGCGGCTTATTCACCCGGGTGGACCCCAGCGCGGCGACGCCGGACATCCAGTTTCATTTCTCGACCCTGTCGGCCGATATGGCCGGTGGCAAGGTACACCCGTTTTCGGGGTTCACCATGTCGGTATGCCAGTTGCGCCCGCGTTCGCGCGGGCATGTGCGCATCCGCTCGGCCGATCCGCTGCAAGCCCCGGCGATGCAGCCCTATTACCTGTCGGACCCTTATGACCAGGCGATAGCCATTGCTGCAGTGCGTTACGCGCGCCAACTGGCACAGACCGGGCCGCTGAGCCAGCTGGTCCTGCGCGAGCACCGCCCCGGCCCGCAAGTGCACAGCGATGACGAGATTTTGGATTTTTGCCGCCGCTATGGCGCCACGATTTTTCACCCCTCGGGCACCTGCAAAATGGGCCCTAACAGCGACCCGATGGCGGTAACCAATCCGCAGTTGCAGGTGCGCGGAGTGACAGGTTTGCGTGTGGTGGACTGCTCCGTCATGCCCACGCTGGTTTCGGGAAACACCAACTGGCCGGTGGTGATGATCGCGGAGAAAGCCGTAGACTTGATTTTGGCCGACGCAGCATCCGGGCCCTGAATAGGCCTGGGGTTTTATTCATGCAAACAAGGAGACACGACATGCAACATTTTGAACAACGCCGCACACTTTTGGGCGCTATGGCCGCCGCCGGTTTGGGCGCCAGCGCGGCCCTGCCGGGCCAGGCACTGGCACAAAACGCGCCCACCACTTGGGGCTGGCCCCAGCCCTATACCAAGGTCTCAGACAAGTCCATCGCCTGGCTCAAAGAAAAGGGCTGGTGGCCGCTGGGCGTGGGCTGGCAGGCGCCCTGGTCGGGCCAAAACACGGTCATGGCAGTGATCGACCGCCAAGGCTTTTTGAATAAGCGCGGCATTGAGGAGAAGTTCACTTCGTTCACCGCCGGTCCGGCACTTAACGAGGTGTTCGTCTCTACCAAAATCCAGGTGGGCGCGGGTGGCAACTTTCCGCTCAACTCGCTGATTGACAAGCAGGTGCCCCTCAAAGTCGTCTCGATCGTGTGCCCCAATTTGCGCCACCATGTGATCGTACCGCTGGACTCGCCGCTCAAGTCGGTCAAAGACTTCAAAGGCGGCAAAGGCGGCGAGCCCTATGTCATCGGCATTGCGACCGGCTCCTCAGCCGAGTTTTATTTCCAGATGATGGCCGGCATCAACGGCATCCAGATCGGCAAGGACGTGATCCTGAAAAATATGCCCCCACCTGAGCAAATGCTGCTGCCCAGAGGCATCGACGCCGTGGTCCCCTGGGACTACACCTGCTCGCTGATGATGAACGAGCGCAAGAACGGTCGGTCCATCGACGTGAGCTACCCCTACAACATTTACCAGGGCTCGATTTACCTGCGCAAGGAACTGGTCGATCATGTACCCGATGTGGTGCAGGCAATCACCGATGCCATCGTCGAGGCCACGCTGTGGATCCGCCTGAACCCTGAAGCGGCCGTGGCCACTATGCAGGAAGATCCTAATCTCAAAAACGTGCCCACCGCGCTCTTGCTACAGCAAACCCTGGAATACAACAACCTGTACAAGCCGACCTATCTGTACCCGATTGTCGATTTCTGGGCCCATGAGAACGAAAAAATCGCCAATTGGCTGTTTGAGAACAAACGCTTGCAAAAGCCATTCTCGGCCAAGGAGTTTGGCGCCGTTTTTGCACCGGAGTTTATGCAAAAGACGTTTGAAACCCTAGGCTGGAAAATCCCTACGCTGCCACCCACGATTTCGTCCAAGTGGCCAGGAAAAATTGGCGAACTTCCTTACCCACCCTACGACACTTTGCTCAATATGAAGTCGCCGCAGGCATGGCCTGAGCGCAGCGACCTCACCCGGGCCTACACCTTTAACGGCCAGACCTTCAAACCCTAAACTTTTTGGGAGTGCGCATGTCTGTTGCAAACACAGGGGGGGGCGGGCCCCCGCCGGGGCAGGGCTGGACCTGGTTGACCCGTTGGGCCACCTTGCTGGTGCTGTTTTTGGTGTGGGAGTGGGCTGCGCGCATCTGGCTACCCAAGAGCCAGCCCGATTTGGTCACCCTCATGCCGCCGCCCAGCGGCGTGCTTGCCGCAGGCTGGGAGCTAATCCTATCGGGCGACTTGCAGCACCACCTGTGGGACTCACTCAAGCGCGAGCTCAGCGCCTTTGGCTTTGCCTTGGTGGCCGTGCCGCTGGGTATCGCTATGGGCTGGTGGCCAGCGGTGAACCGCCAGCTCGACCCGGTGATCGAGGTCTTGCGGCCTATTCCGCCGATTGCCTGGATTCCGCTGTCGCTATTGTGGCTGGGTATTGGCAATGCGCAAAACCAGTTCATTATTTTTCTAGGGATATTTTTCCCGCTGCTGCTCAACACGATCCAAGGTGTGAAAAACATTGAACCCAACTTGGTTCGCGCCGCGCGTTGCCTGGGTGCGGACGAATGGCAGTTGCTGCGCCGCGTGGTCTTGCCCGCCGCCCTGCCTATGATTTTGACGGGCGTGCGCGTCGGTTTTGGCGTGGGCTGGATGGCACTGGTAGCGGCCGAGTTGGTTGGCGCTACGTCTGGCTTGGGCTTTTTGATCAACGACGCCCGTAGCGTGCTGCGCACCGACGTTGTGATTTTGGGCATGCTGACCATTGGCTTTGTCGGCTTGTTCATCGACTTGCTGATCCGCCGCCTTGCCAAGGCTGTCTTGCCCTGGTCCTTGGCGGCACAAAAATAACGCGAAACAGAAGGAATACCGCATGGCACGCGTCACCGTCGATCAGGTCGACAAAATTTACCCGCCCCAGCAACGCGGGCAGCTGCCGGTGCAAGCGCTCCAAGGTGTGAGCTTTACCGTCGAGGAGGCCGAGTTTTGTTGTTTGCTGGGCCACAGCGGCTGTGGAAAAACCACCTTGCTCAACATCATCGCTGGCTTTGAGCAAGTCAGCGCCGGCAGCGTGCAGCTCAATGGCCAGCCGGTAGGCAAGCCCTCTTGGCAGCGCACCGTGGTGTTCCAAGACTATGCGCTATTCCCGTGGCTGACGGTGGCGCGCAACATCGCTTTTGGCCTGGAAAACAAAGGTGTGGATGCCGCCCAAATCGCCCGCACCGTTGCGCAGCAGGTGGAGCTGGTGGGCCTGCAAGGATTTGAGTCGCGCCTGCCACATGAACTTTCGGGGGGTATGCGCCAGCGCGTGGCCATTGCCAGGGCGCTCGCAGTCGACCCGCAAGCGGCGCTGTTTGACGAGCCGTTTGCCGCGCTCGATTCACAAAACCGCGCTTTGCTGCAGGACGAGCTGGTGCGCATTTCTCGCCAAACCCGCAAAACCATGGTGCTGATTACCCATAGCATAGAGGAGGCGATCAAACTGTCCGACCGCATCATCGTCATGACGCGCCGCCCGGGCACCGTCAAAGCCAACTTGCAGATCGACCTGCCGCGTCCGCGTGACGAGGAAGATCTGGCCGTGATTGCCCTGAAAAAGCAGTTGCGCGCCCTGATCGCCGACGAGCGCGAACCAGAGTCCGCCAGCTAGCGTCGCCCCTGCGGGGGCGACTGCAGTGGGCTTGCAGTACAGTGGGGCCATGTACCACAGCCCCTTGGCGCCATGGAATTTTTGCTGATTGTTTTTTTGACGCTGCTCAACGGCGTGTTTGCCATGTCCGAGCTGGCCTTGGCCGCAAGTCGGCGCGCACGCCTCGCGGCGCTGGCCGAGGCGGGCGATAAGGGCGCGCAGGCGGCGCTCGATTTGCTTAGCAACCCCAACCAGTTTTTGTCCACCGTGCAGGTGGGGATCACCTCCATTGGTGTGCTCAACGGCATCGTGGGCGAGGCTGCTTTCAGTCAAGGTGTCGCCGCGTGGATGGTCTCGCTGGGCTTGGCCGAGCGGGCGGCGGCCGTGTCGGCCACGGCGCTGGTGGTCACGTTGATTACCTTCACCACCATTATTTTTGGCGAGTTGGTGCCCAAGCGCATTGGCCAGCTGCATCCGGAGGCGGTGGCTTGCTGGGTGGCGCGGCCCATGCTGTGGCTGGCGCGTGCGGCCAAGCCCTTTGTGCGTCTGCTCTCGGGCACCACGGCGGCGATGCTGCGGCTCTTGCGCATAGACACCAATGCCGCGCGTGCCGTGACCGAAGAAGAGATTTCCGCCAGCCTGGAGGAGGGCGTGGACGCCGGCCTGATCGAAGCGCATGAGCACCAGATGGTGCAAAACGTGTTTCGCTTGGACGAGCGGCCGCTAACCTCTTTAATGACGCCGCGCAGCGACGTGCAGTGGCTCAGCGCCACCGACAGCGTGGCCGCTTGCCTGCGTCTGGCAGGGCGCGGCGCCGGCAAGGGCGCGCATTCCTGGTACCCGGTGTGCCGGGCCTCGCTCGATGATGTGGTGGGTGTCATCAGCGTGGCGCATTTGCTGGACCTGGGCGCGCACAGCGACGAGCCCCTGGCCGCCCACGTGCAGCCCGCCGTGTTTGTGCCCGAGACGCTCAACGGCATGGAGTTGCTGGAGCAATTTCGCGTGCAGGCGGCGCGCCTGCTGTTTGTGGTGGACGAGTACGGCGTGGTGCAAGGTCTGCTGACGCCGCGCGATTTGCTCGAGGCCATCACCGGCGAGTTGCAGTACGGCGCCCAGACCGACGCCTGGGCCACCCAGCGCGAAGACGGTTCCTGGCTGCTGGACGGCGTGATGCCTGTCGATGAAATCAAGGCCCGTCTGGCGCTCGATGAATTACCGGGCGAGGAGCGCGGCCGCTACAACACCCTGGCCGGCTTGCTGATGGCGCTGACCGGTCACCTGCCCGCCGTGGGCGAGCGCATCCGCTATGAAGATTGGGTGTTTGAGGTGGTCGACCTCGATGGCCGCCGGGTGGACAAAGTGCTGGCTACGCGCAGGGCGCCGCCCGCCCCGCGCAGCGTTTAGCCCCGAGGCGCTAAACACCCCGAGCGTTTACTGCACCTGCCCGCTGGGGCGTTCAAACACCCGCTCGCGCCAGGCTTGCAGCGCCTGGTAGCCCAGATCGGCGGGGCGAAACTTCATCAGCCCGCGGGCAAACTCCAGTGCGCAATACGCGGTGATGTCGGCGATGGTGAAGCGCTCGCCAGCCATCCAGGTTTGGCTTTGCAACATGGTGTCAAACACCTGTAAATTGGCCTTGAGCTTGTCGGCCTGCGATTGGCCAAATGCGGGGAACTGGGGCTGCTCCAAGCTTGCCAGGCCCGGGTGGCTGTGGCGGATGCTGGTGGCGACGCCTAGCAAAATGGTCCACTCCACGCGCCGGTCGGCCATTTCGATAAAGGCGCGCTCGGTGGCGTCGGTGCCCATCAGATTGGGCTCGGGCACCAGGCCCTCCAGATACGTACAAATCGCCCGGGTTTCGGTCAGCACGCGCCCGTCGTCCAGTTGCAGCGCGGGCACTTTGGCCAGCGGGCTCTTGGCTAGGTAGGCGCCGTCGCGGTGCTCGCCGGCGTTGAGGTCGAGATGGACGCGCTCCAAGTTATCGATGCCTTTTTCGGCTAGAAACATATTCACCCGGCGGGGGTTGGGTGCGCGCAAAGAGGTGTACAGCAGCATGGCAGTGCGGATTTAGGTGGAAAACTGGCGCGCCGCTTGCAGGCTTTGGCGCAAGGCCATGGCCTCCTGACGAGCGGCTTGGGCAAACTTCGCGCCGCTGTCTGCATAGAGCACCGAGCGCGAGGCGTTGACGACGATGGTGCCGGTGGTCTGCGTTGCGCTACCGCGCCAGGCGGCGCGCACCGTGGCGGTGGCGTCGCCGCCTTGGGCGCCCACGCCCGGAATGAGCAGTGGCAAAGTGGGCGCCAGGGCGCGCACCCGGGCCAGCTCTAGCGGGTAGGTGGCGCCTACCACCAGGCCGAGCTGGCCGTTGTCGTTCCAGGCGGTTTGCGCCAGCTGCGCAATGTGTTCGTACAGACGGGGCTGGCCGGGCAGGGCGGCCAAGGCCTGGTTTTGGAAATCATCACCGCCGGGGTTGGAGGTGCGGCAGAGCAAAAATGCGCCTTTGCCGCTGTAGCGCAGGTAGGGCTGCACCGAGTCGCGGCCCATGAAGGGCGACAAGGTGACCGCATCGGCACCATAGCGCTCGAAGGCCTCTTTGGCATATTGCTCGGCGGTGCTGCCGATATCGCCGCGCTTGGCGTCCAAAATCACCGGCACCTGCGGCGCCTGGGCGCGCAGATAAGCCATCAGGCGCTCGAGTTGGTCCTCGGCCCGGTGCGCCGCGAAGTAGGCAATTTGCGGCTTGAAAGCCATGCACTGGTCGGCTGTGGCGTCGATGATGGCGGCGCAAAAGTCGTAAATTTTGGAGGCATCGCCGCGCCAGTGGTCGGGAAACTTGGCCGGATCGGGGTCCAGGCCCACGCACAACATCGATTGGTGCTGGCGCTCGGCCTGGCTGAGCATGTCAAGAAAAGTCATGGCGGCCATTGTAGGCAGGCCAAAAAAAACGCCACCCGCAGGTGGCGTTGTGTCGCATGTATTGGCCAGCTTAATGGAAAGGCGCTTTGGTGAACTTGGCGCACACGCCCTTGATCATGTGGCGGCGGGTACCGTCCTTAAAGGTCAGGGTTTGCACAAAAGCGCCATCAGTCAGGTCGATGGTGAATTCTTCTTGCGTCACCATCTGGCCAAAGCGCTCGAACATGGCCGGGCGGCTGACAAAGGCCTTGGTGCCTTCCATCTTGAGCGCGCCTTTGCGCGATTCGGTAATCGAGTACTCGCCCTGGTACCAACCCGAGGCCGCTTCAGGCTCCAGGCCAGCTACCAGAATATCCGGGTAGACCTTGGGCTCGGAATTGAGCGCACCCTGGGGTGTGGAGACCGTCACTTCGCAAACGAATTGGCCCCCCTTTTTGCCCAGCTTGCCTGCCGCGCCTTCCAAGTCGGCCTCACGCGAGCCGGCCGTGCCGGGCGACAAATGGATGACCCCCAGCGTCACCAGGCCCCAGCCGGTCAGCGCCGCAATGATCAGTGTGATCACGACGGCCGTGACGACGGCGCCCAATGCGGATTGCTTTTTCATGGTGGGTCCTTAGGGTGAAACAGCGCCGGGCAGTGGCCTGTGCTTAGTTGGTCAGGATCTCGCGGCCGTTGAGCGGCTGCACCGGACGGGCATTCATCTTGAAGGGGAAGGCCTGTACCTGCTCCTTGGCAATATTGACCGTGGTCTTCAGAATAAAGAAGCGCACGCCTTCGGTACAGGGCGGCGTGGTCAGCGAGCCTTCGTAGCTGTAGTAGTCAAATTCGCGTGGCAGCAAATTGCCAGGGTTGAAGTTCACGCCATCGGGGGCGTATTCCACACCTTCTTCCTTGGGCAGATTGGCCCACAGGGTTTTGATTCCGGGGTTTTCATTGCCTTCTTTGAGCAAAACGCCCAGCACGGCGAGCTTGCCATCGGCGTTTTTGTGCACAAAGTGCACCACCATGGCCATGGGCTTGCCGTCAATTTTCTCTTCGCTGGGGCGGTGGAAGTGAAATTGCAGCAAATCGTGGGCGATACCGTCGATGCGCAGTTTGCTGCCCGGTGTCACCACCACCTGGATGGTGTGGCCGTTATTGAGGATCTTGAGCGGGCCTTCTTTGTAGTCGGCCGTCACCACCATGCGGGTTTTGACGAAGGGGTTCTTGATGTCCAGGGGCGACTGCGATTTGCCGGCGGCGCAGGTGGGGAACTCTTTACCCCACTTTTCCGGGCCCATTTCGCCCTCATAGCCCCAATGGGGTGCAGCGTGCTTCTCGTCTTTCTTGCCGCCGTGGCCATCATCCTTGCCTTTGGCTTTGCCGTGGCCATCGTCCTTGGACTTGCCGTCGTCTTTACCATGGCCGTCTTTTTCTTCCTTGTCGCCGTGGGCTTTTTCCGACTTGGGCAAGCAGTCGGACATGACCTTGACTTTTTCACCTGCAGCGAGCAGGCCAAGTTGTGCGGCGCAGATGGTGTTTTTGCGGTCACCGAGCTCTGACATTTGCAAAGCTTTGCGGAAGGCTTCCAAGGTCGCTGGGTCTTCAGCGCCCTTGGTCAGCAGACGGATGGCGCCTAAGCCCACCTGGCGCTCAGCGGACAGCGATTTTTCCTTTTTGTAGGCGCCTTCGAGGTCGCTCAGGGTCGAGCCATTGGCCAGTGCGGCCTTGACGGCTTCTAGCTGCTTGGACTTCACTTCCATCGCAGCCATTTCTTCGTGTAATGCAGCTGCCTCTTCTTTGGCCGTTTTAATGGCCTCTTCTTTTTCCTTCACAGAATTTTCTGCCTCTTCGGCCGCTTTTTTCAGCTCCGTGATTTGGGCTGTAGCGGTTTTGGCCGTTTTTTGGTTCATAAACCCAAAAACAGCCGCGCCGACCAGCGCAATGGCGAGAAATACTTCAAACAGGATTCTTTTCATAGGTGCTCTCGAGGTTTGTATTCATTCTGAGGAAAATTTGGCACTCCAACGCACCGCCGCAAGCTACCGCCCTACAGCGGTATCCAATAGCCCATCAGCGGAGAGATCGGCATAAAAGCAGGTTTCTTGAGTCGCAGGGCTTACTTGCGTTGCCTGCCGCGATAAGAAATTCCGTCCCCCGTGCCATCGATCAGTATCATATCTAATTGGTCTTCGCCGCTGGCCAGGCGCTGCACCACCGCCGCGCCCGTGAGTGATTTGGCGCTGGACAGGGGCGCCCAGGTGCAGCCAGAGCGGGCCGGGATGGTAACGCTGGCGCTGAAAAAATTGGCACCATTGCCTGGGTTCAGTTGCAGCGCCGAGCCCACGCTGTCAAGAGCGCATTCCCATTGGGCCGAATTGCGAAGCAATTTACCGCTGGCATCGAACTGCAAAATACTTTGGTAAGTCGACAGCCCGCTGGAGAGCACGCCGGTCCAGCTTCCGGTTAAAGCACTGGTGCTGGCAGCGGCCTTGGCGTTGTAGGCGCTCGCCGGCAAGGCGCTGGCGGTTAGCGTGAAAGGGCTGCTTGGGGCATCCGTTCGGTTGACCGTGACCTCGGCCCTAAAGCCGCTGGCCGAGCCTTGCGTCAGGCTGGCGCTGGCGCTGCGGCGCATGCCGGCCTCGGATACCAACAGCGCATTGGCCGCCGATTGGGCCGCGCCTGCGGTGCCGAGCACCAAGCTGCCAGAATACAAATAGGGCGCCAAGCCGTCGCCGCGCAAAAAATACCAGCCATACCAATTGACCTGGTTGCCATTGGGTGTGATCAGGCTCAGAAACTCGGCCCCTGTGCCGCTGGCGCTGCCGCTAAACAGTCCCGTAACGTCCGTCAAGGGGATCACCGGCTCAGTGGGCGTCGTGCCGCTGCTGCTTGTGGGTGACCCCAGTTGGCCACCGCAGGCGGCCAAGAGCAGTGCCAGCAAAAGCCCCCAGCGTTGGCGACGCAAAAAAAGGCGCGGTGTCATGGCATGGACTCCTTGGAAGGGGCGATTTGGCCCGCCGGGGCCACCCAGGCGGCCTGCAGCCAGTGGCAATAGTCGTCACTGTAAGGCCAGGCGATGTGGCTGACCCAGGTGCCGGGTGCAAACACGTCGTCGGTCAGGTGGTCTAGCCAGGCGCCATCGGCGTCCAGCTGGCTGCCAAACTTAGCAAAGGCTGCGCGCTGGGGCGCCCCTGACTGGCCAGACTGCGCACGCGCCTGCTTTTGCTGGCGCGCCATGGCAATGCGCGGCCTGGCCGAGCAGGGGGTGCGTACCGGGCCGGAGTAGGCGTCGTGCACGCTGCCCCAATGGCGGCCTTGTAGTTTTCGGGCCACGGTGGCCACGCGGTGGCTGGCCTCGTCCACATCCGGGTAGTGAAAGCGCAGCTGGCCCAGCACGTTGTCCAGCAACACCAAGGCTTTGGGGTGTTCGCGCAGCACGCTGCCCAGGTCACTGAACGCATCGGCGCGGTGGCAGCGCAGCACGGTGCCGCTGGCGCGCAGGGCCGCGCCGTGGTTGCGCCGGAACAAGGGCCCGGCCAGGCGGTCCAGGTCGTAGGTATCAATATGGGTAAATCTTTGCAGCCAAGCGCTGTCCATCATCCAGCCGGCGCTGGCGCCGATGAGTAGCAGCTCGTGATGGCCGCTTGGCGCCTGGGCCAGCCAGTGCGCGATATCTTCGCAGCTGTGCTTCCACAGCGGGCGGTGGCGCCAAGCATGCCAGTGCCACAGAATGCCGCCAGACGGATTCATGGGGTCTGGGCACGCACGAACAGCTGCACGCCCAGCTCATCCATGCGGGTCTGCTCGCGTTTTTCCACGAATTTTTGGACTGTGACACGGTCGTTTTCGTGCAGCGTTTGCATCTTCAGACGATCTACTTCGGCCAGTTGCATGTGGTGGGCCAAGGTGGCCAAATGGGTGTTGGAGCGCTCGATGTCATTGCGCACCCGCTCGCGCAGTGTCAGCAACTGCGACATGAACTGGCGCTGGTTCATCGCGTCGCTCATGCCATGGGATTGGTCGGCCGCTGCTGCTTTGCTGCGGTATTCCTCGTACATTTGTTCGAGCTTGGCCTGGCTGCCCAGCAAGGACTGGCGTAGCTGCTCGGCGCGCGTCGTGTCCTCGCGCAGTTGGTTGATGCGGCGTTCAGCCTTGTTTTCCAGGGCGGACCAGCAGGCGCGTACTTTCATGGCAGTGGCCTTGGGGAGGGCACGGACAGGGCGGGCATCACAGCTCCATCAGCACGCGCACATCGGTGCGGGTCTGGCTCTCGTCCACGCCCTGGTACATCTCTTGGCGCAAAAAGTTTTCCATGGCCGGGCGCGCGGCAATCGCCTGGTCGATTTCCGCATTGGTGCCGGGCTGGTAGGCGCCCACCTGGATGAGGTCGACGTTTTGTTGGTAGAGCGACCACAGGCGCCGAAAGCGGTTGGCCAGCTTCAGATCGTTGGGGGCGAGCAGGTTTTGCATCACCCGCGAAATCGAGCCGGTCAGGTCAATAGCGGGGTAGTGCGCCGCGTCGGCCAGTTTGCGCGA
>Ga0114968_10000690_pt1 | contig 25277 bp, 20 predicted proteins | sample M_130807_EF_Meta_FD_87020 | JGI IMG/M metagenome (GOLD analysis project Ga0114968, IMG submission 87020) | Freshwater microbial communities from Lake Montjoie, Canada to study carbon cycling - M_130807_EF_MetaG | ecosystem: Environmental > Aquatic > Freshwater > Lake | place: Lake Montjoie... | reverse complement strand
GCCTGTGCTGCCTGTGCTGCCTTTGGTACAGACATATCTACTATATTTAGTAGCTAAATTAAATAATTTGCATTTAACGCTTGTCAGTCAAATACCAAAGTTAAGTACACCCCTTCAAGGGTGTACTTAACTTAAATACAAGACGTTACGATAAAATTCTCAAGTTAAGAATTTGACTGTAATTTTTTGTGGTCACCATGCAAAATAAGTTTCCACCTGCATGGCTCCTGGGTCAATAGGTTCAGGTTGAAAATAGGGCTTGGCATCTGCACCAAACCAAGATTTATATATTGTCTGCAATATATTACGGAGGGACTGGCTCATAACATTTTCTTCAGTAAATTTATTTTCTACCTTTTGTCCTAACGCATTAATATAAGAATTTAGCAATCTATTTATACAACCTTCAGTCCATATAATCAAAGTAACATTCTCTTTAGTCATTCTTTTAGATTTGATTAAAGCATCCACTGTTATGTCTTGATTCTTTACTGTCATTTCGTTAACTTCTTTAACCGCGGCTTCCAACATTAGACGCGCGTCCAAAATTAATTTATTAATTACGTAATCATTACTTGGATTGTTTTGACTTTTTAATAGATAAGCATCAGTCAAATAGGTCGCCAAATAATATAAATAGCTTACAAAGCTGCCGTATACGACTGGGTCATCTAAAGTGTATTTTTTAGGGACTTCGGGTTTGGGCTCTATTTTTTTTTCACACTTTTCGTCCTTGTTAAGGCGCGCTCTTATTTTTTGTAATTCTTCCTGTGTTTGGATGAAATCCTGTCCCAGTTCAAACTCCATTACATTATAAAAAACCTCCAGTTTATCTGACTCAGATAATATGCCTAGGAATAGACTCAGTGGAATATTTTTTGGGTAGCAATGTATCCTATCTATATTAAACCACAAGTCCGTTTGAATTTTATAAAATTCAATTGTTACTGTTGGATTTTTAAGGACAAAGTCTCTGCGAAAGTGAATTGTGCGTAATGGATAAAAGTCTTTGTCCATTGTTTCTAAGTGGTTTCCATCTGAGTCAATGATGGTCGTTGGTGTTGTAAGGTCAAATAAATCGTACATGCATTCTTCTGTTTTAATTTCAGATACTTCTGAATGCTCCAAAATGATAAGCAGTTTTTCAAAATACCACTTAAGTAAGTGCAGCCTATTTGAGACTACAATTTCCAGGTCGCCACTATTATATCCAGGCAATTCAGGTTCAGCAGTAATGTATGCATAGAAACCCATGAATATTTCAGGAGGCGGTACCATCTCTTTGCTATTTAAAATCGTGTAGTAATACGTTTTAAATATAGGAATAAAATCTATCAATGCTGTAATTTTTCCTTTGAAGGAATTATATTCTGCCTCATCGTCCACAGCCAGATAATCTTCAACCCAATACAATAAATGTTCAGTTATTATTTTTACTATATTAAGCATCATTAGCGCGCGGCGTGTTTTATATTTGAAACTGTACTTTACGTTTAGTGGTTCTTCATCATGAATATCTTTTAACTTATTTAAATCTTCTAAGCTATTTGCAGTAAGCTTTTTCCTTAAGTTTCGTATAAAATCATCAGGCTCTATTGGCTCACGGGCGCGATTCTTCTTAATTCCGATATATTCGAAAAAATCTATTTTCTCAAGCATTTGTTCATTCATATGGTCTTTCAAATCCGGCATTTTATTGATAAACTTATCTTCTAGTTTTAGCGGGTCGTGAAAATACAAACCTTTATGTGTCGCCGTATGGAACTCAATTACAGCTTTATTAATAAGGTCTAAAAATACCAACTCACAATCCTGGGCTTCTGTGTCAAGGGTATTGTAATACGTTTTTAATTTTTCAATTACTGAACTTAAATCTTCTTCACTTGTACTTTCATCTGATAATACTATTCCTGCAATAATATATTTGAATAACTCTTTTGCATTATCATCCAAGCCCTTCAACCTTGACGGGTTTTCAGCCTTATTCTTGGTAGGTATTACGTACCAATCCAAAATAGTTCTTGAGTTTGATTTGTCATTATTGCTTTCTGCAAAATGCGTTGTCCAATCTGGCATCTCTATATTATGCGGGGTGTATTTGCGCGCATGAGCGCGGCGCTGAATTTTTTATCTTTTAACTTCACATAATATAGTATGGCTAGCCCGGGCACAACAGAAGAACAAAATCAGAGGCTTTTAGCTGCTGGAATTAACCTTCCTGCTATTATTGAAATAATCAAAATAGATTATAAACGGTTGCGCTCTGAATCAAAGCTGTTTGAAACGCTACACGGGTCTGAGGCTGATAAAAAATGGTCTAAAGCCCTTGATAACGCTATTTCTGATATTACATCTTATGCTCTTAAAAGGCTTGGTGAAAGTCCACTGACTGCAAAAGCTAATGTAGAGGCTGCGGTTAAGGGTCAACAATAGTAATGTTCTATTATAGGATGCCCGGAAAGCAACAGGAAGCACATAAATCTGCTGCTGACTTGCGAAAAGCCAAAGCTAAACAATCACGCAAAGCACGTCTTAATGCGCGAAAATACAGAGTTGCGCAAGTCATGAACCTAGATGTAGCGTCTATGGTGGCGAATTATACCGTGAAGGAGGTTTCGATGAAGGTTAGTGGACAATCTGCTGCTGATATTGCGGCTGCCGACCTTCGGCGCGATAATAATGAAATGATTGCCATGGAGCAGGTTAAAGATGCTGAGCGCGCGCTAGCCGAACAAAATGCGGCAGCTGAACGTGCTATTGGTGCTGCAAACGCATCCTCAGCCATTGCAGAATCAGCTGATGCGGGATTACAAGAGGCGATGGATTCTATTCAAAAAAAGGCACAAGAAATGGTTAATAGCGGAGTTGATTCGGTTCAGGCTGCAGCAGATGCCCAAAAAGCCGCTACTGCTGCAGGAGCCGCAGCAGTACAAGCCGATTTTGCAGAAGCGGCGCGCCTTCAAAGAGAGCTACGTGACCGCGCAGCCTCATTGAGTGATGCAGAGCGGGCGGAATTAGAAAGAAAACTGTCCGAAATAGCAGACCGAACCGGCGCGGCGGCGGAAAGGATTGGAGCTGAATTTGCAGCAAAAATAGCGGAGCTAAAAGAGTTGTTTTCTAACATTGATAATGCATTAGGGGACCTTTATAAAACATGGAAAGATGGCATTGACCTTAATGCATTGAAGGAGGTTATGAATAAGTTTCTTAATGATATAATGAAAAAGATTATACCCTGTCCTGGTGAAAAATTATATGATATTTACTACTGTAATAAGCACGCCGTTTTTTGTGAAAAACAACTGGATGCCGATGGTTTAAGAACCACAAAACCTTTTAGAGGGGTTAAGGCAATGGACTATAAAACGGGGGCTCAGATAGACGTCCCTGAGGGTTGGGCGGGTTTATGCTGTGAAAGAGACAAAGATGTAACATGGGATAAGGCGTTTAGTCCTGATGGTAACTTTACACACGTTCAATGGCCATCTTCTGTGTGTGATAAATTTTTAGATGTCGGGTTGTGGTTCAGTGGTATACCGCTGGACGTGCTTGCCACGAAAGACGCGCCTGGCAGTCAGGTAACACGCCAACATGATTCGGGTAAAGAGGTGTTTGAAAATAAAGATTTCAGGCAAAAGTTAAAAGATAGCGGATATATGAAACTATTTTTCGCACATGGACCAGCTAAGATTAAACTACGAAGGGACGTAATGACTGGAAAATGGACATACAAAGTGAAAAATGGCAACTTAGTAAGATACGAAAGATATATTCCTAAACTACCTGATGATTATAAGTATTTTGAATTTTCGGAGAAAAATTTTGACTGTATTAAGTTTGAAGATGATGCCAATATAGCGTACGCAAAAATAGATGAAGAGTGCGCTGCTAAATGTGGCCAACTAACAGAAGCGGAACAGGAGGATTGTTTTAACAGGGCTGCTGAGGTTTCTGAAACACAAATTCATTTTGAAGAGAACTTAAAATTTGCTATTTTACACTTAATTTTGGGAATTGCTAAAAGAGAGGCGGAGAATCGTCTTGACCCCAAATGGTGTGCCGAAAATGGATTTACTACTGCTGCCGAAAAGGAGGCGTTGTTGAAAGGGTCTGTGTGAGGCATTTAATAATTACCGTCAAATACCAAAATTAAGTACACCCCTTTTTGGGATATACTTAATTTTAGTATGACCTGGTTACTATTATAAATAAAGTTAATAACGCGTTGCCTTATTAACTTAATACATGATGTTATATATATTATTCATTCTTCATTTAGAATGCTTCATCATCATTGGGTCCGAGTCCGGTGATGTATGTGCCTGGGGCTGCTGTTGGCATGGCTAATTGTGCAATAACAGCATCGGTACTACTTGTTAAAGGTCTACCAGAAGCATCCACAAAACCGCGATTATCTATATATAGTTGTCCTGGACTTATATAACCTCCTAATGAGCGCAAACTCTCCATAATTTTTCTTGTTGCATCCAAATGATGGTTATAGCGGTGTTTTAAGTCGTTTATTTCACCATCTTTTTTCCCTATTGCAGCAGTCAGCTGCGTTCTCAAACCGGCAATTTCAGCATCAGCGGCTGCTTTTGCAGCTCTATAGGCATTTCCTGCTTCCGTAACTGATTGTTCAGCTACTTTTGCGGCTGCAGTTGCTGCTTGTCCGGCTGCAGTTGCTGCTTGTGCTGTGCTACTTGCTGCTTGTGCCGCGCTGCTTGCTGCTTGTGCTGCGCTACTTGCTGCCATTGCCACTCTAGTTGCTTCTTGTCCGGCGGCAGCTGCGGCTGTGGCTTGTGATGCAGCGGTGCCCGCAGCTGCAGTTGCAGCTTGTGCCAAAGCAACGCCCGCGGCTATAGAGCCCTGTAAGGCGGTGTGAATGCCATTAAGTTGTTCTTGCGTCACGCCCAAAGTAGTCGGCTGTAACCCTGATATTTGCGCTTGCAATGCAGTAATGCTTGCTGTGTGAGCGGTTAGCGTGGCTTCCGTCTGTCCTACACGTTGTAATATTGCACTAATACTTGCTGCTTGAGCTTCATTTGTTGCTCTTAGTTGTGCCAAGACTGCGTCTTGGGCAGTGAATTGATTTCTAAGTCGCCCTTCTAAATTCACGAATGTTGCTCCTGTTTTCTGCTCTAGGGTTGTAACAAGCTCCGTTAGGACCCCATCTTGGTGTTTTCTTTCTGTTATTTCTTTACCCAAATCAGCCTTTAATGCATCAAATACAGCCGTCGCTTTGACAAAATCCGCGCTCATTTCTTTTGCCATTGAAGCTAATAGCGGTTTTGTTGTTTCTCCGATTTTTGTTACACTTTTAATCTGCCCCGTTACCCTTAATAAATTATTTATTGTTTGTCCCAAACCCTCTGTCTGACCTTCTCTTAATTTATGTAAAGCTGCATCTATTTTTGTCTGAGTTTCTCTCATATTTTTAAGGGTCGTTAAGTGATTTACACTTTGGCGGTCTTCAGCATCCAATGCTAATAAGCGCATATTAAACTTCTGCGTTTCTAAGCCTCTGTGAACCTCTAGTAAAAGGGTCTTGACGTTTTGCTGTGCAACGTGCGTTAATCTAGTCATTGATTCGCGCAAAAAAAGCATAATTTGGTCATCCGCCTCCTGCGTTTTTTCTATCAGCAGTTGAGTGTTTTTAATATTAGTTTCATTGATTTGTATAAAAAGCTTTGTTGTATTAATGTTAAAATCTATTGATTGCCTGTCCATTTTAAGGCTGAGACTTGACTCCGTCTTTGAAATGCTCATCTTAATATTTGTAAGTCGTGTAGATTCATTCTTATTTTTATAAACTGCGCTTTCTATTTGATGCTTGCTCAAAAACTGTCTATAACGGTTTGCACCCAACGCGTGGTAATCTACCGCATCATATATCTTATTAAAGTCATAGACGGGCTGGGCGTTCTTGGCATCTGCACCACTTGTATTAGGTTTTAGAACTATTGACCGTCCAATTTTCACATCTTTTTCATCCGTTAGCGTGAAGAAGTGATAACCTTTGCCGACGCTTGTTATGTACAAGGTTATTTTACTAGCATTCAGTTCAGCTGCTGTGGGTTTTTTGTCAACAATATTGATATTAGCACCTGAACTTAGAGCGGTATACAGAGCGGCTTTTTCTATGGTTGAAATTGGACTGTTAAGTTCTTTCACTTTCTTGCCAAGTTCAATATAAAATTTATCAATGGAATTTTGAAAATTACCTTCTCCATTCGGACCATAGGCGCTTTGAAACGTTGCGTGATTTGTAAAAAATAACTTATCTAAACCCGCTTCTTTATATTTGGCTTCGTCCTTGTATATTTGTTCTAGTGTAAGCGGCTCTGGTGAGTTTCCATAATAATACCTAATCCTTTCAGATATGAATTTTCTAAACCCTTTAATAAATTCCGCTTCTGTTGGCGTTTCCTCTTTTGTTGAGAACCATTTATACAGGTACGCTGACAAATCATGTGGATTAGAATCGCTTTGAATGTAATATTTAGCTGCACCATAAATGGCTCTGTAGATAGCGTCATGGTCAAGACCCGCATCTACTTCTAGCGGTTGCATCTACTCTATCTTATGATTTAGTAATTTTGTTTTTAGCGCTTTGTGGCGGATTAATCTTGAAGGTAAAATATGACTGATAATAATAGAGGATGCCTATGTTGACGCGCAAGCTCAATCGTAGGGATTTACGAAATAATCATACTAAATCAAATCATGGTGGCGGCACCCTTAATGGTTTGGTAGGTCCCGGGACGGGGCAGACTGGTGGCGCTTGTGACTCAAAAGCGGAAGCCGGTCCTTTCAACCACCCTACGCAAGTTAGCGAATGGTTCAAGAAAGATAATGGCGCAAATAAATTTAAGTTTATTTACGGTCTAGGTGTTATTTTGAAGTACAAACAGGAAACAATGGAAGCCAAGGTTAAAAGTATTATCAAGGAGATTGACAAGAACAATGATGAATATGTCAAAAATGAGATGAACTACGAAAAACTAATGGGTGAGGCTCAAAACCGCGGAACTAGTGATATGAAGGAGAAGCTACAGGAGACCGTTCGTGAGAACCTGAACAAGGCGTATGAAACCAAGTTTTCTGAGTTGCTGGTCAAGAAGCAATCCTATGACGTTGTTATTGATTGCATTAAGAACCGTCGCTGGTACTTGGTTGCTGAGCTGCAAAAAGATGACCAGGGGGAGAGCGGCATTGTTAAGAAGATTTATGACGCGGCGCTTGAAGTGTACGGCTTCTACAGGGGTCCTAAGTATGCTGGCATTCTTAGTGAACTGTATCAGATGATAAAGACTATTGCTGAGGTGCCATCATCCCTTCAGGAGAGCTTTGCCTTAAATACTAGCATTGTTGGTCCCGCCGGCTCCGGTAAAACAACTATGGCGCGCCAAATTGCAAAATGGTATGCCTTCTTGGGTATTATGACATATGACAGTTTCTTTGAGGACCCTGAGAAGCTGTCCTTTACGGAAACCGGTCGTAGTGGCTTAATTGGTGAGTACACGGGTCAGACTGCACCAAAAACGCTAGGCGTTCTTGTGAAGAGTTTGGAAAAGACGCTGTTTATTGATGAGGCTTACAGTGTTGCCGGTTGCGCTTTTGATAAGGATGATAAGCTGGAACCTGACGCCTATGGAGAGGAATTCTTATCAACGATGTTGACTTTTATGAATGACCACAAGGGCTTTTCGGCAATTATTGTTGCTGGCTATGAGAACTTTATGCGCAAGTGCTTCTTCGACCGTAACGAAGGTTTGCCCCGTCGCTTTCCACGCAGCATTTCACTGCCCTTTTATGCGACGGATGAGCTTTTTGGCATCTTTTTAATCAATGTCTTGAAGAAGTGCCTGGATGGAATTAGAGAGGCGCGTAAGGCGGCACCAGGCGACGCTGCTATTTCAAATAAGTACAAATTGGCAGCTTATTACCATTTCCGTTATTTAACCGTGATGAAACCATCATTTATGATGATTCACGGTGACACATCCTTTCACGCCATTGATATTTTGCGCAAGTACCTGCTTTCTATTCAGTTACGATTGCAGCTGACAAGCAATGCGACTGGCTATTCATCAGTTGACAACTTGGATAAGGGTAAGGGTAACGCAGTTTGGTCTGGTGCTGGTGCTGCTCCTCCTGGTGCTGCTCCTCCTGGTGCTGGTGCAGCAATTAAACCTAGTGGAGCCATCCGTCTTGAAGATATCTATTCATACACTATCATAGCACAGGTACTAATAAATCTTTTACCCGCGGATTCTGAAAGCTGCCGCAAGCATGTTTTTAGAAGGTTATTTTATGGCAAGGTTTTTAACTTTGAAAAGGCAAACATGTCCTTCTTTGCGGCTCAGGCGGGTGAAATGGACAATTTGGCAGATGAATGTGTTCGTGCTGTCGGTTCTGAAATCACAAATGATGTTAGTAAACAGGTTGTTATTAGCACGTGTAAGGAGGCTTCTGTAATCAATGCTTATTGTGCTTCTAAAAAACTTGCGGTAAAGTTGTATGAGAAGGTGGGTTCTGATAAATATTATATGGAGCTACATCCCACAAATATTAATATGGCGGAGCTTCAAAAGCGTATTTCTGAATTTTTTGAATTCGATAAGATATTTGCGAATGGTGCGAAGGGTTGCGTTCCTTCATTAACTGATTTATATGAAATGGTTACTAGTGATGTTCGTTCTGAGTCACTAACAAAACACGTCATGAGTCTTTATTTCAAAAAGATTGATGCAGATTATCTAGAGGACCTTAATGCGCTAGGAGAAAAGGAGTTTCCTATTCACATGACTAAGGTCGCTCTGGAAACTGAAATTGAGGCGCTTAAAAATATCAATAAATACAAGCCGACCAAGGAACTGTTTGAGAAGGGTGAAAAGAGTATTCCTAAAAATGCCAATAATATTGATTCACAGATTGAAAAATTAGAGGCTAAGTTGAAAGATGATGAGTTTATTAAGCTGAAAAAGGCTGCTTCAGAGGATGAAGTCGCCATTACTGAAGTATTAATTGCAGCGAATAAGCAAAAGGCTGATGACTGCAAGTTTGACGACTTAGCGCGGTTGTATAATCCGTCCTTTACGAAATTATTTGCGGCTGCTGCTGACCCTGCAGCCAATGCAATAGTTAAATCTGATGTTTTATATGAAGACTTTGGATATAGCGCTAAAATTTTTAAAGAGGATGAGATTCCTGTATTGGCGGCAACAGCTAAACCTGCGCATTCTGATTATGCCTATTCACTAAATTTTTTGAAGGCGTTTGATGATAAATTATTTAAACACGGAGATTCACAAATAACAATAACCGAATTGACGGCTGTTACAGACAAACGTTGCAGTACTAAGAAGGCGGCGGTAGAGGCAGAGGCGAATGCGGCAAGCGCTTATATTGCGCTGGCTAAGGGTAAACGGCAGACTGCTAAATCTGCGCGCTTGGAACATATTGAAAAGGAGGAAAAGGCGCGCTTGGCGGTAAGGCGGGCGGCAGAGGAGGAGCGTCAGCGCGCATCTGAAGCCACTACAGCAGCTTCTAAAGCGGAAGAAAATGCCAAACGTAAAAGAGAGATTTCTAGAGCGGCAACAAATGCTGCGGCGCGGGCTGTTAAGGCGGCAGCAGATAAGGCAGCTGTACTTGCTGCAAGTGAAGCTAGAGGCGAAGCCGCCAGGGTAAATGTTGCAAGACAATCAGCTGCGGTATCAGAAGCTGAAGAAGGACGCGGCGCTACTGCTCCGCATCTAGAGGATGCTGCTGCTGCTGCTGCTGCTGCTGCTGCTGCTCCTCATCAACATGTTTAACTTATTAGTATTTATTAATTTTCCACATTTGTAAAATCTGGAAAATTTATAACTGTCAGCAAGTAGGTAACAATGAAAAAAATACCTTTTTATTGCTTTGCAGCTTTTATTTTTTTTGGCTTTTACTGCTTTTACTACTGCAGCAGCGGCGTCACAGCCTGGCGTACAGCGTCGTAGCGCTCATCGTCCAGCATGGCGCGCAGCATTGCGGTCGGCGTCATGGCGTCAGCGCCCTTCGTCATCAGGACCTTCAGGAGCGACGGGCTCCAGCCTGCCACCTGCACCACACCCGCCTCCAGAGCGCTTGAGTGGAAGTCCTTGAACTCTGCGCGCAGGTTCCAGATGACGATGCGGGGCGGCTGCCAGCCCACGCTGTCGTCGCCAAACAGCTGCTGAGACGCAAGCTTGAAGGCGCGGCGGGCAATCTGCGGATGCGTCTCCACCGCCTTGGTCTTGACTGCCTGTTCGTACTTTGCGCCCGTGTAGGCGCTGTGCTGCCCGTGACCGCAGGCGGCGTCCCAGCCCATGTCCGTCAGCACGATAAGGTCCTTCGGCTCTTCGCCAGCAGCAACCGACATGGTCTTCATCGTCTGGAGCACCAGATTGTACGCCGCCTGGAAGTCCGTGCTCAAGCCCTGTGCCAGGTGCATGACCTCTGACACGCGATTGACCAAGCCACTTGTCTTAAACTTGTGGAGGGTCGGCGTTGAGTCAAACGTGAGGATGGTGTCCTTGAAGACGCCCGTGTTACACTCTGCGATGATGAGACCCAGCGCCATGGACACATTCATCGGGTCGCCGCTCATGGAGCCGCTGAAGTCGCACATGGCAAGGGTCCGGCTCAGGGCGCCAGTGTCCTTGATGGGCTTGACGATAGCAAGCCACTGCGCCTCTATGGCGTCCAGCTCCTCCTGACTGCAGGTCGCGGCACGCTGCAGGTGGTACAGCACCTTGGAGACCAGCTCATGCGGATAAACCGTGTGTGCGCCGTTGACCTTCACCTTACCCATCTTGGCAAGCGCAAAGTGGTCCGCAAAGTGCTGCGCCGCCGTGATGCGGTCCAGGTCCGCTGAGGGCACCTTGCGACCGTGCTTGCCCTTGACCGCTTGGTTCAGAAACGCCTTCGTATGCACCTTCAGGCAGCGCCCAGGCACCTTTGCGGGGTCGATGCTGCTAAAGTCCTTCGCACACATGGCAACCTCCACAGTCTGGAGACGCTTGTTGAGCCCAGAAAGCATCTTCCTGTACAGCTCCTGTGCCTTTGGCTGCTTGGGATTCAGCATCTGGGCAAGGGCTGTTGCCAGAGGCTTGTCTGCCTTGCAGTGCTCCCTGGGCGCGTGCTTCGCCAGCAGGCTGATGGACTGGTCCTCTGGTGTTGACGCGTCCTTCTTGAGCTGCGCCACGGTCATGGCACGCAGCTGCTCAGAAGCGATGGCATCCAGCTTGAACACATCACGCCAGCAGCCATACTCAGGGATGAGTGGCAGCGTCGCCTTGGTTGCCGTGCTGTTCATCATCATCAGTGACTGCATCATGTGGTAGAACAGGTCACGCTCCCCCTTGCCGCCGCGCACGTCGCGCGTCTGGAACGCCAGAACAAAGGCATCCACCTTGTCCTGGGTTGAGCCCTTGGCAAACACAGCCTCCAGGCTGGTTGCAATGGATAATGCGGGTAAGCCGCGGTTCAGCATGGTGGACAGGTCAACCAGCTCTGAGCCGGTGCTATCATAAACGTCAGAGCCCTTAATTCCGTGTGTGAGTGACATTTCTTTGATGTCTTTGGCTTTGCCTTTAACTCAAGAAAAGTTAAAGGCAAGGGCTTCAATTTTTTAGGAAACGGACGTTAATACTGCTTGTTAAATTCAATCATGTAATCTTTCTTGTTCATTTTAAAATGGAGTGTCTTAGGCTGAGTGCTACTGACATAGATTAAACCTGCGGGGCAGTTGGCTCTTACGCTGTAATCTACGTTCTTAGATTTGTAACGCTTGACGTATTTTTCTAGCTTATCTAAGATGTTTAGTTGCATTTCTTCGTCAATCTTTGCGTCTGGCACTACATTCCATTTAGTCGGGGTTTTAACGTACAGGGTGCCACGCCAGTTTGCGTTTTTTAAGGTTTTACTGCTTCTGCGACTGCGACTGTTGCTTCTCAAGGTCTTGGGCATGTCTACTTAAGGAGTTTTATTTTGTTAACACCTCTGATATTAAATTTGAAATATATAATCTACGATAGTTGTAATACAAAATGTCCACGAAGAAGGATTTAGGGCAGTATTTTACCGTCGACGAATCGCTACAGAAGTTTGTCTATGATGTGACTAAGAACAAGGGTCAACGACTTTTGGAACCCAGTTTCGGGGCTGGACACCTTCTCCGACTCTTTCTGTTGTCTAATCCTGATTATCCTGCTGCGTGTTATGAGCTGGATAACAAGATTGTACCTATAGTGACTTTTACTGAGGGACAAACAGTAAAATACGGCGACTTTATGAAGACGCATATTGCTGATAAGTTCAAGACGATTATTGGTAATCCGCCCTATGTTAAGGTTGACAAAAATAAGAATCTTTACTTGCAATTTATTGAGAAATGCCTTGGTCTACTAGACGTTGACGGTGAACTAATATTTATTGTTCCGTCGGACTTTCTCAAGTTAACATCGGCAGCCGGTTTGATTCGTAAGATGGTCGCGGAGGGGTCGTTCACAGATTTCTTATTTCCCAACAATGAAAAACTCTTTGAGGATTCGATTGTTGATGTGGTTATCTTTCGGTATCAGCGCGGCTTATCAACACGCTCCTGCTTACGTAATGGCGTTGCTTCTACATGGCAGTTCAATGAGGGTATTGTGACTTTTACAGCAGCAGCAGCAGCAGCAGCAGCAACAGTTGCTCTAGGAGAACTGTTTGACTGCTACGTCGGTTTCGTGTCTGGTCTTGACAGCGTCTTTTGCAATGACCTAGGAACTTTAGAGGTTCTTTGTGACAAGGATAAGGTCAAAAAGTTTATTTGCGTCGACGGATTTCCGACTGGCAAAAAACCCGTTGACGATTATTTGAATGCGAATAAGAAGGCGCTCATGGACCGTAAGATACGCAAGTTTAACGATGACAATTGGTATACATGGGGTGCCATTCGTAATAAGGCTGCTATTGATTTACGTAAGGGTAAGCCTTGTATCTATGTTCGGACTATGACACGACAATCGGTAGTCGCGTTCCAAGGTGTGGTCCAGTACTTTGGTGGCGGCTTGCTGTGTTTGGTGCCAAAAGAAATGGGCTTGGACTTGGCTCCTGTTATTGCTACGTTGAATAGCAGTGACGTGAAAAAGGATTACCTTTATTCAGGGCGGTTCAAGATTGGGCAGAAGCAGGTGCGGTTTGTCAGAGTCTAAGTAACCAGAAGAACAGGATAATAAAGATGATTGCCACACCCGTAAAGCGGCAGAAGAAGGCAAAGTTGCGCCACCAGTTGCCCAAGGCGTGGTGCAACGCCATGTACATCAGGTACAGCACGGCTATGATGAAGAACAAGGGAAGCATTTTGACAGCTAAATCACTTCTTGGTGACTCCTGACATTTCTGTTTCTTTAGTTGTGATTTCAATTTTTTCAGCTTTGCTTGTATGTTGATAAGAGGACGCCTGGTTGTAAATGCGTTTCATTTGTTGTTATGTTTTGTTTTTCGTTGACGATTTTATGCGGCACAACTAAGACTAAGCAGGAGCCGCCGAATCCAAAGGTCCCCATATCCTGTCCATGCTTAACCGTTGACCCCTGTTTTACGGACAGGTGGACGGAACCGACGCAGGTGGCGCCGACCGCAACCAGGTATAATCCGTTTGCAAATTTGATAATTTTACGAAAATTCGTTTGTAGCACAGGGCTTGAATTTAACATGATGGGATTTACAGAATGGTAGTTACCGCCTTGGCTCTTTATTTCGGTTATCTTACTATGCGTGGGAGCATGTATTCTATGATAGTGTTCCGGGGCTAACCTAAATATGTACACTGTGGCTTTACTGATAGGTTCATCGGTTTGTAACAATTCTTTCAAGGTGTAGTCAACACCTTTAATTTTGAATTTTCTGTTTGCGGCAACTTTGCGGGCAAAACATTCTGCCGGACATATAATATCGTGTGGCTTTGTTGACTCTGGCTTTGTTGCATCTTTGGGTAATTTACGCTGGAAAAGGGCGTCTAAATTTCGAAATTTCTTTACGCAGGATTCTAAATTCTTTGAATTTTTGCAGGCTACAGCGCGTTGCCAATGAATTTTATAGGTCCGTGCAAAACTCAGGCGGTCGCTAAGTTTACGACTCTTTCCCATTTGACTACAGGTGTTTTTGGTGAAATTATTGAATAAGGCAGTTGGAAGAAATTTCTGCGAATGTATACCCAGCCTGCTGAGACTTTCCATGGACCCTACTTTTGTATACTTTCTTTTTCAAATATTTTTTATTCGGGAAATTAGAAGGGTTTGTTTAGGTTAAATTCTATATGGGATTCCTACATAGAATTTATATTGGTACTTTTTGAGGCAGAATTTATAAATTTATTGCCCAAATTCATGAATTTGGTTGCGTGAATTTACCCTCAGGTCAGACTGCACAGCAAGTGTATGTTGTTCCTGTGTGCGGGTTGCCGACACATCCGCCACTCTGGTAACTGCAAACGCCTGTTGTAAAGTAATAGTTATTTGTGGACAGCTGGTTGGCGCAATAGTTGCACATCCAATCGCAACCCGTGTTGGCGCCAACCTGGAAACTAACACACGCATTGGGACCATCTGGGGCAATATAGGAACGCATAGCTGCTGCTGAGGCTAGGATAAGGGTGAGAAATTTCATTTATTTATTCCGTGAATTTTTTGTTCGGAAATTAACGCGGGGTTCTTTAGGGGGGATGAACAAGACACTGCGTTCATTACAAAAGAAAAGAGCTACTACGCGTAAGAAGCCCGGCACCTTAATATTAACTATATGTCTTGGGAAAGACAGAAATTATATTGATTATACACGTAAATCCATGATTGATTATGCAAAACGAACGGGCAGTGATATCAAAATTCTAAATGACGATGATGCCGTTATTAAAAAATATTCCGCTATGTTCAGTCAGCTTAAATCAGGGCGAAGCTACGGTGGAACAAGTTATTTTTTAAAGGTCGCTCTTACCGGTCATTATTTAGAGAAATATTCAAAAGTCCTATGGTTAGATGATACATGCATAGTTGGTCCTAAAGTTGTGAACTTATTTGATAAGGTTAGGGACGGCGAAGTGGGAGCATGTCCTGATAAGCCTAACTGCGCCGCGCCCGTGACTGACTTTAACTTTATAAAAGACACCAGCGGCTTTAAAATAGACATATATACATATATTAATAGCGGCGTCGTTGTTTATACAAAAGGTATGCGTCACCTATTATCTGTAGATAATATGTTAGAAAATAATAGACTTTTTGAAGGTCCACAGCCCGAACAAGGCTATCTTAACTATTTATTTCAAATAAATAAAGTTCCTATTATATTATTTGATAGAAAATATAATGATATGGTTTTGAACATTGATTACGTTGAACATTATAATAGCAAAAAAGCTGGAAGCATCAGTAAAATAGTAGATAAAAAATTTGTCAAGTCACATAAATCACATATTTTTCACATTACAGGCTGGTGGGGAGATACTAATAGATTGAAAGCAATTATAGACATTAGTGAAAGTTTATAACAGCAACCAGGGCATTACCGAAATTAAGAACATCTTAAAAAGGGGTTCTTAAATTCGGTAATAGACGGCGCGTATTTGACAGTAATTTAACGTCTTATAACAATGTTCTTAATTTTGGTACTTAGCTGCATGTTTTTGTCTTCGCGTCTTTTGACTACTACGTTTGCCACTACTACGTTTGCCACCACTGCTTCTTCGTTTCGTCATAAAGTTGTGCCACTTGACCTTGTTTTCCTTGATGAAACTGCTTGTGCAACTTAATATGCGTGCCTTTTGCTCTGGGCTTGACATGGGATTCTTAAAGAAGGCTAGTGGCTCATTTAGGGCGGCGTCTGCCCAGGCATAAAACTGGTCATTGTATGGCTTGAAACAGCTGCCTGCGTTTCTTGAGTTACCTGTTTTGAGTCTTCTTAGCTTAAGTTCATCACTGGGTTTCAGCGGTCTTTTAATAGCAGCTTCTAGGACCTTAGCACATGCACTGTGAATGGCTAATCCTATCGGCTGATTGTCTTTGTCTTCCGCGCTCATTTCACCGACAATGTCACCAGATGCAAAAATGTGGGGTGTGGATTCATCGTTATAAAACTCTTGTGCTTTAGGGTCGCGATGGTTTGGTTCCATAAACATATCACCCATGTCACCACCCTGCTTAAGGTTAAAAATCATCTTATGATGACTGTCTAAGCCAATGCTTGAACTTAACCAGTGTAGTTCGGGTTCAATAACTTTCGCGTTTTCTTTAAGAATAGCTAGCTCCTCAGAAGTCAGGATGCGGTCATGCACTACTGAATAGGTATCGTCTTCGAAGGTATGGATGGTAAATGGTAGACCACAACAGTAACAGTATTCATCCCAGCTGCCAGCGCCGACTTGTCGCATAGTTCTATTAAGGGACGCGGTTTTTGTCGGGACATAAACTAGGTGTATGCCATACTGGGCAGCGTTTGATTTAGACCAGACTATTGGCTGCTTTGAAGCGGTCCATCCATACTTGATAGTGTTTTTTCCAGATATGTTGCAAGAGCTGTACAAGGCTCCTTATTACAAGGGACCCCCTATGCCAGTATTAGACTTGAGTCCACGTGACAAGGCAACCTTGGCTCTGGCATTTGGTGACTTTATAAAATGGATGGCTGTTGCGGAAAAAAAGAACAAGTTGATTCGCCCCGGTATAGTTCCCATATTGAATCTTTTACTAGACGCTAAAAAGGCGCGATTAGTCGGCGGCTTAATGATATATTCTAATAACTCAAATCCCTATATGTTAAAATTTGCACATGAACTACTCAAGGCGCTAATGGGACTTTCTACGGCGATTTTTTGTCCCATTGTTGGTTGGTGGCATACTGTTCGCGATAGTGAAGTGCGTAATCCTAAATCGCCATTTATTATGAGCCATGGACCTAAACGGGCTCTAACAATACAGAAGGCGTTTTCTAAAGAATACTGTGGCGTTGGACAATACTATGCTAATCCAGGTACCGCCGACATATTATTCTTCGATGACCTGGTACACGCCGACATTCATAATATTATTCCTGCACAGAACTACTTTCACGTGCAGCCCTACCATAGTTTTGGTGATATTGCCACCATACATAACTGTTTTCTAAATGCGCTGATGATACACGATTTGGACAAAAACGCTGGCGCGTTAAAGGAGTTTGAGAAGGTTGGTTTGAAAATAGGACCGGCTGGTCTTGATATTAACACCTTTAAGGTCCCTGTTAGAGCAGAGCATGATGTTAATGATGGCGGCTTTTTATTGGCGCGCTTGGAGAAGTTACTTGGGTTTAAGGCTGGTGCGGTAAAAGACGTTGTCATAAATGCTAGGGCTCCTGCCTTTCGTCCATTTGCGCCAGCACTAAAGGTCTCTGGTTTGGTCACACGTCGCGGCGGCTTTGGTTTTAACAAAAAACGAACAACAAGAAGACGTTAATAATCCCCGATAAAGGTAGGATGCTTGTCTCTAGAAAAGCCCGTAAAAATTCACCTAGGCAGACGCGGCGCGCTTCAAAGGTCAAACCCTATAAAGTTGGAATTATGGCTATATTTAAGAATGAAGCTATGGCTATGCGGGAGTGGGTTGAACATTATTTATGGCAGGGAATAGATAATATACTACTCATTAATAACAGGTCAACAGATAACTGGAAAGAAAAAATAGAAGGATTAGAACAACGTGTTACTACTAAATATGCACCAGGAAAACATAGACAAAAGGAATACTATAATCAATTCGGACTTCCTTGGTGTAAGACGAATAAAATAGATATTTTAATTGTTTTAGATATGGACGAATTCTTATTTTGTAAAAATAAGAAAACCATTAAAGAAAATCTACAAGAAATATTTTCTAAACCACAACGTCCATCTGAAATCCTAGTCAATTGGACTATGTTTGGTTCAAGTGGATTAAATAAACAGCCTGAAAGTATTAGAAAATCATTTACTATGAAGAAAAACGGCATAGTTCGTTATACAAAGGGTATTATTTGGGTAAATGACTTAAGTGAAAATGGCATCGGCATTCATTCACATTCCGTTAAGGGTAAAACTATAAAATTACCGTCTATATTTCAATTAAACCATTATGCTATTCAATCTAAAGAGTTTTTTAGAAAAGTTAAAATGAGCAGGGGCAGTGCCAACGTTTCCAAGTATGATAAAGTTAGAAATTGGGACTATTTTAAAAGATACGACCATAAGGATAGGGAAGATTTGAAATTAAAAAATATGTTATAAAGCTGCAAGTTTGTTATAAAATTTGATATATACTATTATTTATTTGTTTATTAAGCAAATAAATAAAGTTGATGGAGTGCGCCATATGCGTGGTCGGCACAAATAGGCTAGTTTATTGTCCTAAATGTCAGGGTGCCTGTTGTTTACACTGCTTCCAGAAGTATTTGTTGAATTCAGGTTTAGTTGCAGCGTGTATGCATTGTCGGATTAATTTGGACGATGAGTTTGTTTCTGACAACGTGCCTAGTAGCTGGTTTAGAACTGATTATCAAGTATTTAGAAAGCGGCTTTTATATGAAAAGGAGGTCGCGCGCTTGCCTGAAGACCAACGGACGGCGGCGCTTTATATGAATGCCAAGAAGGAGATTCAGGCGATTGATGCATTGCCTAGTCATACAATGACTAAAGCGCAGTTGCATCATAAGCAGCAGACTAGACACTACTATCTTAGTGTTGTAAAAAACTATGGTATTAGTGATTCGACTTCTGTGAAGCCGAAGCCAAAGCGCGTCTATGTCAAAGCCTGTATTAGCTCTGACTGCAAGGGCTTTCTAGACGAAATGTTCAAGTGTGGCTTGTGCTCAGCGGCGGTCTGCAAACATTGTCATGAAGGTCTTGGACCTGGACATGAAGGTCTTGGACCTGGACATGAAGGTCTTGGACCTGGTGCACATAGCTGCGATGCCAAGACAGTGGAATCTATTAAGGCTATCAAAGCAGAGGCTAGACCCTGTCCCTCCTGTAGCGCTTTGATTTCCAAAATCGACGGCTGTGACCAAATGTGGTGCACGCTGTGTCATGTTACATTCAGCTGGCGCACAGGTGAAAAGGAGACCGGTATTACTCACAATCCCCACTTCTATATGTGGGCGCGCTTGAACGGAGGCTTAGCTAGGACACCAGGTGATATTCCAAATAACTTCTGCAATAACTATCCCACACTGAACGATATTTACAACCTTCCTTATGACCATTACAATGAGCGTTTATGTGAATATCATCGCTACGTCCATCACAATAAGGCGACTATTATTGACAGGATTCCGTTATTTGCCGAAGATAATCTTGACTTGCGGGTGCGTTATTTGGCTAATGAACTGGATAAGACACGCTTCTGCGACTTGCTTTGCCAGCGTGACAGCGTGTATCGGCGGAATCTGAGCAAGCGCTCCGTGCATGATATGGTCTATCAGGCAGCGGGCGACCTATTTAGAAACTATTTATCAGGGCAGCAGGGCGCTCTAACATGTGAAGACTTTGGCAAACTCTTTGCCTACGGTAATGAGTGCTTACGGCGTTTAGAGGACCGATACGGCGGTCGCTTTGGCTGCTTCGAGCTTTAGCAGATTCCAGCTTTAGCACCTTCCAGCTTTAGCAGATTCCAGCTTTAGTTGAAGAACCCTATAATGCCACCGTATTCTATCATATAGTTTTTTGCAGTTTCATCAAATGTGGTGCTTATGAAGATGCACTGTTTATTGGGCTCAGGATTTGAACCTGGGGTTAACCAAGTGATGCAGTAATTATAGTCGCTACTGATTTCCTTGTAGCGTTCTATCATGTTGTATGGGTCAACAATAAGCAATGAATTTTCCTCCGTTTCATCATAATACCACTTGATAACTGCCTCTTGGTCATCATAATTATCTGCGTAAAAGGTGCGCCATTCTAGTAGCATGTTTACTTAACTGAAGGGCGCCTTTAATATAGGTTTGCGATAAAATACTCCTGCGTCCATTACTATTGGACTTTTTCTGAATGTTTGTAGCCACAGCTGCACGATAGTTTTTAATTCCTTATTACGCGGCTTCTGTTCATATATTTCGGCTTCGTCAGTTAATAGGAAAACACTGCTTTCGTTATTTTGTTCTATTTCTAACACAATCATGTTACTGCGTTGGCTCAGTTTGATAGAGTTGATGTAATGCCCTGGGCTGACATTTTCTTTATAGTGGTTAATAATATCAGATAATTGTGATTTATAGTCGTCTAGAGTTGGCGTATTGTCTACGTGTTTTTCTTCTGGTCGCTTTAGACCTGCCACCCTTTAATATAAGAAGTTAAACGCGCGTTCATCGGTCCAGTTGAATTTGGCATCCCTATTACCGTCTAGTACCGAATTTAAGAACTCCCTTAATAGGAGTTCTTAACTTATGTACTGACCTGGTTACTATTATACTAAATTTAAGTATAAGACGTTAATGCTTTTTTTGTTTTATTTGAATCAATTTGACTGAGTCAAATAAATAAATATTAGTTGAATTAACGCCGTCTGGTTTGCTTCTTATTGCGCCTGCGTCTTCTTGTACCTGCATTTTGTGCCATTGCCGCTTCAATGCGTCTTTCAAAATCGGTTATATTTGTATCCATTTGCGCTTTAGTAGTCCATCTAGACGCTTCTGTTGTTGTTTCTTCTTGAGCCAAATCAATTAACTTAGCTTTTAATGTTTCTATTTTGTCTTCATACTTATGATATAACATTTTCTGAAAGCAGACCAAATTTAGGAAGCCCAGCTCCTGGATTTTTCCAGGACTTTGTTCACACATTTCATCCAATCGGGTTTTACCAAGTAAGTCGCAATCGTTCAGAATTTTAGGAAATAATTCATTACTTGGACGCTCATGACTACGGTCTTTTTCGAATAACGCCTTTGCAATATTTAAGGATGAGTGGAAAAGTCGTTTGACGTCATATTCGTTAACTATAGTATATTGACTTAGGTAATTTTGAAAATATGTAAATGTTCTATCAAGAACAGCGTAGCGCACATCCCCTAATTCGTTTCTATCAACAAACTTAGTTAAAATAGAGGCTACAGGACCGCTTGGGTCATTGTATATTTGTGGCGACATAGCGCCAGACATATTAAAAGGCTTGTATATAGTCGGTATATGGCGACTTATTGTATCTTGACCTAGTTCTGTAAGGGCGCTTTCAATTGTCATACGGGTTTGTGGATTGTAGTCCAATAGTTTTTCTATGACGTCACAGACTTTTATGAAGTCTGTATTTGAGGTATCGATGGCGGTGTTTATATTGGCTTTTATATATGCTGTTGGGTTTACAGCAAGTCGCGCGTCGGGCGTAAATCCCCTTAAAAATTGGGCATTATGGTATAATGTATATGTTTCACCATTAGCTGCAGTCGGTAAACCTTTTAATGTAAAAATTTTCTTTATTACTACTCTTTCATTATCAAAAGTCTTTTCAGCAGTATCTATGTATTTTTGCGTCAATTTTGTGCCGTTAGACGTTTCTTGAATATATATCAATAATTCTTGTTCGTATTCTGCAGGAGTCCAACTTTGATATGCTGGCGTACCTGGCTTTGTTAAAATATCAATTAATGAGCAGCCTACAGCCCACGCATCCATAGCCTTCCAGCTTTTACAAGTATGGCGTTGACTGTCGCCAAGATATGACTTCATCAATATTTCTGGCGCTGCCCACCATACTGTTCCTGTATAGTTATCTGTTGTAACTGGTATATTTGGACTTACGTAGCGGGCTGCACCAAAATCGGTTATCCATACTTCACCTGATTTTGTTAATAACATATTGTCTGGCTTGGCATCACGGTGAACTATTCCTTGTGAATGAAGGACGTTGTATCCGTTAAGGATGCCTTTTATTGTTTCATAAATAAAGTCCCAAGATGTAAAATCACCTTCTTTTTTCCTTTTTGCGATAGAACCTGCTGCTGAACCCATTAAAACCGCAGGAAAGCCCAAGAGCGCTCCCGTTCGTGCATCTTTAGGACTTAATCCTATGTATTGTGCTACATTTGGCTGCCCTTTTAGATATTTCATTATTGCAACTTCATTGACATTTTCGCCAAATGCACTCATATCCAAAAAATATTTAGTAGCTACAATACCCTTTACGCCATTAAGAGTTTCACTGTTTACTCTACCGAAGCTACCCGTTCCTAGTGAAACTGGCTTGCCTTTTTCATTTTTTGCGCTTTCTCTTTTTTCGATTGAGTTACTACTAACACCTCTTAGGGGATATAAGTTTGGTCTTGAACTTACTTTTGCATTATTTCTAGAATTAGAAATGGTACGCCCTTCTTTAGGGTCTGAGGCTCTTTTAGAAGGTGTGCTTGACGCAGGGCTTAGCGGCACGCCTGGAAGATTTGCACCTATAGTTTGTGGCTTTAACGGAGCTCCAGGTCTAGGGCTAAATATACCTTTCATTCTATTTTAAAGCCACGAATTTTCTCTTATATCCAGCAACCGTCTGAAATTATCGGGATGGTAACAGACCGCGATGAGCTCATCTTTGATTGCGCTAACCCGTCGGTTGTAACGCTGCTTTTCATCCTCCACAAGATAAATCCAGGCTTGTGCATAATGCAACATAAGTTCCGATAAATAGATATTATGAATGTAACCATTGTCGAAGATTAGCGCAGCCTGCTTTGATGTGTAATTACCAGGACCGTTACGTATGCCGACCACAATATAACCGATTTGTTTTATCTGGTTATTTACTGACGTTTCAGTGAATATTGTGTGGCTATTCATAGGTTCGCCAATGAAGAATGTGACAAGATTTGGTTCCGCAACCTTGAGTAGTGACTTGAGTATACTTTGATGACAATAAATGTCATCATAGCTTATTTGGACCATTTGCTTTGTTGTTAGCAGAACCTAAGGCTTCAACTTTGTTTTTAAATCTAAATAGAAATGGAATGGCAAGCCCTAGATAATCGCATATACAAGGCAATGCATGTCATAATTGCCGCTTCTGGCATTGAATTGTCAGACTTTGTTCCTAGAGAAGCTAAAGATGAGCTCTTGTTAATTACAGGGCTTCTAAATGCATTGAATCACTTTGCCAAACTTGGCTGGGACAATGACGCGGCGGCTGACCATTCGCTGAAGCAAAGGCTTGGTTTGGAACTTGTTACAGCCTGGTGGCAGCTTGTTAACAATAACTACGATGATGTGCCAACGCCTGAGACTTTAGGTGCCAGCGATTCAGAGGCTTACGATTGGAATCGTCTTTTGGCAATCATAGTCCGCTACTATTTGAATCGCGCCGTAAAGGCGGTAACTGAGACTTAACGTCTTATATTTTAAGTTAACTACACCCTGGAGGGGGGTAGTTAACTTAAATATATTAGTAACCAGGTCATACCAAAATTAAGTACACCCCTTTTGGGCGTGTACTTAACTTTGGTATTTGACGGTAACCATAATCTACGGGTGAGTTCTAACCCCGGTATTTGTTTCCCCATTTTAAGTAACAATGAGCAAGCCAAAGAATGAAATTGTCGTTTCTGAGGAGGAGGTGACAAATCAACGCAATGAGGCTAAGAAGCGGACCATTACTGAAAAGACAGAGGATGCCTATTGGCGCGCCATGAAGCGTGTTAAGCGTGGCTTAGGATTATCTGAAGATGATGGTGATATGGACTTTCTTCTTGATTACGATACTGTGCATCACTGGATTGAGGAGCTTGGTCTGAGCGCTAGCAGCAAGAAAACATATTACATTGCCATTCACCATACGATTGAAAACCTTAAGGACCCGCAATTCAGCGTGGTTGCCAAACAATATGATACCGACATGATGGCTTACATCAAGAAGACTCAGCGGGAGCCCAAGAAAAAGGGTATTGACAGCATAACATGGAATGAGATTCTGGAAATACGTAAGACTCTTGCACAGAAGGCGCTCAAGGACCCGAAAAACTTCTTACTTGACTATGTGATATTGTGTATGTATACCTATTTGCCACCTAGTCGCTGTGAGTATGTGCGCATGAAGGTTTTTAAGGCGACCACCGCTGTTGACGAAAGCAACTACATCTTGCTAAAGGAGCGTTCTGCTATGATAGTCTATTCCGACCACGCGTCCATAAAGGCACCCTATCCCTTAGTCAAGGTCTTACACACCTGGTCCGCCTTTAGTGAGTCTCCTTATTTGTTTGTGAAGGTTGATGGTAAACCTATGTTAAAAAACACGCTCAGTCAGCGTATTTTGTCTATTTTTCAGCGTGAGACCAAGAAGAAGCTGGGAATCAACGCAATACGCAAGGCGTATGTCAGTTCAGTCCGTAATGAGGTTACTGAATCAACTGAGTAATTTTTTATTAATTTTTAAAATTGAAATCGTCACACTATGTTTATTTATTCTAAATAAACCCAGGATGAAAGACAAGAACGTAATAATCAATGAATGTGCTATATGCACATTACATAAAAAGGATGTTGTGACCTGTGCCAAGTGCTTGGGCTCATCGTGTAAGGACTGCTTCCAAATGTACCTACTCAACTCAACACTTACACCAACTTGCATGCACTGCAAAACGTCGCTTTCTGACGACTTTGTCTTGGAAAATACTAAAGTCACCTGGCGCTCCAAGAGCTACAAGGTGTATAGGGAAGCACTGCTTTTCGATATTGAGCGGTCGCGGCTTCCTGAAACGCAAGCGGCTGCGTCCCTTTATCAAACCGCTAAGAAGACGTTGACGCCAGTTTTAGAACGTGTGGCTTTACGTAAAACGGCTCTTAAGCAGAATCTTGTTGGACTAAGGGCAGAGTGGGCAAAAGGAAATAGCGCTACAATACAAGGGCTGTATAAACAACGCCTAGCTTTACGAAAGGAGGCGCGACCCGATAATAGGCTACTGTATAAGTGGCGTCCTTTTGTTAATACTTGGGGCTTAGCGACTGCTCCTGCTACTGCATCAGCAGGAGCAGTCGCAACAGCAGTCGGAGCAACTGTCAAACACCAAACAATATCATGCCCCGCTGCTGACTGTAAAGCCTTTCTTAATGCTGACTTTGTGTGCACGATGTGTAACGCTGCTGTCTGTAAGAAGTGCCACGAAGTCATGGCATCAGGTCATGAGTGTAATCCTGATACGGTGGAGACTATTAAGGCTTTGAAGGCTGAGGCAAAAGGCTGTCCCACCTGCAGCGCTCTAATCTCCAAAATCGACGGTTGCGACCAGATGTGGTGCACTCAGTG